>Ga0209345_10006335_pt1 | contig 10742 bp, 10 predicted proteins | sample Cruoilmetagenom7_FD_187294 | JGI IMG/M metagenome (GOLD analysis project Ga0209345, IMG submission 187294) | Oil polluted marine microbial communities from Coal Oil Point, Santa Barbara, California, USA - Sample 7 (SPAdes) (version 2) | ecosystem: Environmental > Aquatic > Marine > Oil seeps ...
CTGAGAGCAGCACATGCCGCACCGCTTCCGCACCCAGCGAGCCACCGGGTTCCCGCGTGACCAGCACATCATGGCCACGCCGCCTGAGCACATTGGCCAGACGGTGGATCTGGGTCGACTTGCCGACCCCCTCTCCGCCTTCGAATGTAATGAATCGCCCTGTGCTGTTCGTCACGTTTCATTTTCCCTGTCGCCGCAGGCACAGATTGCGCACGGAACATATTGATGAGGTCACCGGGAGTTTCCGGCTCATCATTGTCTAAAGCAATTCAAATCAGAAATGAACGCTTGGCAAAGGTGTTACAGCCAGAATTGCGCAAGTTCGATCAGCGCATCAAGCGCCTGGGTGTGCAATGGCCCCTTGTCCACCGCTTCCATGGCAAAAAGCGGCGTTTCCTGGGACAGCGTGTCGCCGATATAGACCTTGAGGACGCCAACCTGGGCGCCGGCTTCGATTGGCGCGCGCAGCGGCCAGCGGTAAGTGATTCGCGCCGTCAGGCGATCCGGATTGGTGATCGGCAGCAAAATGTCGACCGCACCCTTTGCCTTGACGATGGCGCTGTCCGCACCGCCGTAGACGCTGACTTCGCCGATGGTTTCATCTTCAGCGAACAGGGTCTTGCGCTCGAAGGCCCGAATACCCCATTCGAGCATCTTGCGCGCTTCCTCTGCCCGTTCCTGCTCGCTCGCCATGCCGCTCATCGCCAGGAACAGCCGCCGGCCGTCACGGCTGATCGAGGAGACGATGCCGTAGCCGGATTCCTCGGTGAAACCGGTCTTCAGCCCGTCAACGCCGATATCCAGCCCCAGCAGCGGATTGCGGTTGCGTTGCCGGATGTTGTTCCAGGTGAATTCGGTTTGGGAATAGTACTTGTAAAATTCGGGATAGGTGGACTGGATGTGGCGGGCCAGTGTCACCAGATCCTTCATGGTGACCTTGGAATCGGGATGCGGCAGACCGTTCGAGTTGCCGAACACGGATTTGGTCAGTCCGATTTCGCGGGCGCGTTCGGTCATCAGCCGGGCAAAGTTTTCTTCCGAGCCGGCCATGCCTTCGGCAATGATGATGCAGCCGTCATTGGCCGATTGCACGATCACGCCCTGGATCAGGTCTTCAAGCCGGATGGAGGATTTGAGTTCGGCAAACATTGTCGACGTGCGGGAAATTGCGCCGCCTGTCCGCCAAGCGTTTTCGGAGACCTGAAACGTGTCGTCAAGCGTCAGCCGGCCGGTACGGATGGCGTTGAACACCACTTCCATGGTCATCAGCTTCGCCAGCGAGGCAGGCGGAACCAGCTCGTCTTCATTCTTGGCAAACAGCACCGTGCCGGTGTCTGCATCGATCAGGTAAGCCTGCTTAGCGCGGGTTTCGAAAAGCTGCGCCAGCGCAGACGAATTCATGCCGCAAAACAGCAGCGCCAGAACGAGGAACAGGCGGGCGAAGACCGTCCGGGTCATTGGAGCCATCCATTAACGGAGAAAACCGGAATTGCGCCAAACTTAGCAACCGAACCGTATCTAATCAATGCTTTGAGATGATTGAGCAATGCGCACGGGCCCGGCGCCTGTGCGACCGCGCGAAAACACCGGATGCTGTGGGGCGCGGCAAGCGGTGCTCACTGTCCCCGGGGCGAAGTGGAGAGCACGGATTGGAATGGATTTCGCTGCAATGTCACCCGGCCGCCCCAGAACGCCGTGCCGAGATTGCGCATGCCGGTTTCGGCTTTGGCGGCAACGGGACCCCCGAAAGACGGCCGCTCGGGAAGTACCGGGCCGATGTCGGGCAGCGCGAAACCGAACGGAATGTCAATCGGCGAGCCGGCAAAGGCGCTTGCCGTGGCTGGCTGGCTTACCGTACTTGATTGAAGCGCGGCTGCGGAAGCTGCGCTCAACCCGGACGGTGGCGCGACCGCTGCCGGGGCGGAATTGACGCCCGGAAGCGCTGCATCCACCGCATTCATGGCCAGCATGACGCCCGACGCAATCACGCCTCCGGCCGGTGATTTCGAGCCGCCCGGCTGGTAGCTCGCCATCAGGTAACGGGTGTCGTCACCCTCGACGGGCGCGCGTCCGACATACTGCACGCGAACGGCAGCGACGCCATCATGTTTCATGTCCAGCAGTTCGGCAGCCTTGTTGGACAGGTCGATGATCCTGCCGTGCGCAAACGGGCCGCGGTCATTCACCCTGACAATGACGGAATGGCCGTTCTTCTTGTTGGTGACCCTGGCATAGCTCGGCAGCGGGAATGTCGGATGTGCGGCGGACAGGTGAAACTGGTCGTAGATCTCGCCATTGGCGGTCAGCCGTCCATGGAAATTGGGGCCGTACCATGAGGCGAGGCCGGCCTTGTCGTAATCCGGGTCTTCCTTCGGCGTGTACCACTTGCCGCGAACGCGGTAGGGCTTGCCGACAATCGACCGCCCTCCCCCTTTTTTCGGGCGCTTGGCAGTGCTCATGCGCGGGCTTGCGGCGACACCGTATTCGGAAACCGAGAATTTTGATTTGGTGTTGATGTAGGATCCGGAAGACTTGCCCTTGGACGAGGACGTCGAGCTGCATCCGGCGAGCCCTAATGCAAGAACCGCCATCAACGTCAAACACGCAGCATGTTGCAGCCGAGTCCCGGTTCGATACATCAGTCTGTGTCCCACACCGCTACCCGATACTCTGGCGGTCGCCAATATGGCCTGGCAGTATGTCCCCTGCAAAGCCGTCCCCTTCGATCAATGCGTTTGATATGCTAATCGAAGGTTTAGATCGCCGGGCAAGATGGCGAAATTGCGATGGCCTGCCCGGTCGATGGCCTCAATGTGGCTGACGTGGTGAATATTCCGTAAATATCAGCCTTCGATCCGGGCCTTTCCCTTCCGGCCATCGTCGCGGACCCAGTTGAGTGACCGCTCGCCTGTCTTTCTGATCTGGAAGCAGGTTGCCTTTCCGTCATACCATGTCGGCCATTGCTGACACAGGTTTTCGCCCCGCACCCACCATTTGCCGCTTTCCTTGGGCGCGAGGAATTTACCCAGGCCGAGGGCCGACCCGTCGCCGGTGACGATGCCGGATTGCTTGTAATTGAGCGGAAACTCGCCGCCAAACGGCGTCGCAAGATAGACCCGCTTGCCGGAGACGAATTGCTTCAGATCGTTGCCGGCCAGTTGTTCCGCATTGGCCGCAACCGGCACAAGCGATAGTGCAAGCACCGAAAGGATGCCGAGAATCTTGGTCTCACCGCGCATTTTTGCTCTCCATGAGGTTGTCAGGTACCGGTGGTACGCTTCAAAATCGCGGCTGGTTTGGTTTGCCTGCAAAATTTCTTTTGCGATGGCGCGTCCGGACTTGCCGCGTCAACGTCTGTCAGGGTGGGCTGAACCATTGCTCTTGACCCCTTAGACAGAGGCGATACCGGGGTGCGATTCCAGGGAATGAGCCAGCAGGAGACGAAAACCATGAAAACAACTCTTCTCCTTGTCTCGGGAGCCTTGATCTTCGGTGTGACGTTCGGGGCATGGTACTGGCTCAACGCCCTTGGCTGCGCAATGAACACGACCGGTTGCAAGGGGGTGACACTGAACTGGCAAGACTGGGAGGCGCTGCAGTTTTTCGCGCCCACTTTCCTTCTTGGCATAGGTCTCATGATCGCCGGCGGATGGCGGATCCTGAAGCGTCGCCGCCCGGACTGATGTCGGTTTGCTCCTGTACTGCTTTCTCCTGACGGGCGCCTGCCTGCCCCTGCCGGACCTGGAGTGGCCGCCGGCCGGTGGGCAATCCGGGCCGTGACTGTGGCGTGATCCTGCGGCACCTGAATTGGGGTGGTTTGGCGGTCCCTGATTGCGAAAGGGATTACCGGGGCTGCGCCACTCAATTGCCGTTGACTGCAGCGCGCCGAACGCTGTAGAAGCGCCCTCGAAAGATATTCGATAGCATACCGGCCGCAAGCGCTTCAGACCGCACGTTTGCCACAACCGGAATGCGATATCATATCAATATCTTGGAGGGGTGGCCGAGCGGTTTAAGGCACCGGTCTTGAAAACCGGCGTGCGGGAGACCGTACCGTGGGTTCGAATCCCACCCCCTCCGCCATTGGCTTTGTCTACATCATTGAAAAAAACAAGCATAATCCGAAAAGCAGAAGGCTGAACCTTGTGTCGCGTCTGCAGGATCGGGCGTCAGGGCAACCTTTACAGGCGAACGCCATCCTGCGTGAACAGGAAGCAATCGCCCGGGTCGATGGAAGCCGACACGGTGTCGCCCGCCCTGACGGGTGTCGCCCCGCGCAATTCCATGGTCACTGCATTGTCCCGGCCCGGGTCGGTATAGACATAGGAGACACCGCCAAGCCGCTCGATGATGCTGCACTTGAGCTCAACAGTGTGCTCGCCCGGTCCGGCATGGAAATGCTCCGGGCGAATGCCCAGAATGAGGTCCTGCGGTACATCGGCTTCCGGACTGCGCGGCATCACCGCGAGCCCCGACAAACCCAGCTCCGGCACATCCAGGAGGAGCGCGCCCTGTTCACTTCTTCCGCTGACGCGGGCCGGCACGAGATTGATCTTCGGTGAACCGATGAAGCCGGCGACGAACATGTTGTCGGGATCGGAGTAGAGCTCGTCGGGCGTGCCATATTGCTCGATACGGCCGTCACGCAGCACCACGATGCGCGTTGCCAGCGTCATCGCCTCGACCTGGTCATGGGTAACGTAGATCATCGTCGCTCCCAGTTCGTTGTGCAGCTTGGCAATTTCAAGCCGCATCTGCACCCGCAATTCGGCATCAAGATTGGACAGCGGTTCATCGAACAGGAAGATCTTGGGATCGCGCACAATTGCCCGGCCGATCGCCACACGCTGGCGCTGACCACCCGAAAGCGCCTTGGGCTTGCGGTCGAGATAAGGCACCAGCTGAAGCGTTTCTGCAGCTTTTCGCACGGCTTCAAGGCGTTGCTGCTTTGGCATCCCGGCCATCTCCAGACCAAACGCCATATTCTCCTCCACGCTCATGTGTGGATAGAGCGCATAGGTTTGAAACACCATTGCGATGCCGCGCTTGCTCGGTTCTGCGCGGGTGACGTCGGCGCCGTCGATCGAGACCGTACCGGCGGTCACGTTCTCCAGGCCCGCGATCATCCGCAACAAGGTCGACTTGCCGCATCCCGAGGGGCCGACAAAGACGATGAATTCGCCACTCTTGATCTTCAGATCAATCGACCGGATGACCTCGACTGGCCCGAAGGTCTTCTGCAGGGCGGAAAGCTGGATGTCTGCCATGGGTGGCTCCGGACGCTTTACTTCACCGCGCCTTCAGTCAGGCCGGAGACGAACCAGCGGCCGATGAGCGCGAAAAGCAGGATAACAGGGAGGGTGGCGAGGCTGGCGCCTGCCAGCAGCAAACCCCAGTCGATTTGGTATTGTCCGATGATTCCAGAAAAACCAACGGGAACGGTGCGCTTGGCGTCCGACAGGATCAGCACGGACGCGAACACATATTCAGTCCACGACATGATGAAGGCGAAGATGCCGACACTGGCGATGCCCGGCGCGATCAGAGGAATCATAACCCGCCTGAGGATCACCAGCGGCGGCGCGCCGTCCATCACCGCCGCCTCCTCGATCTCCATCGGCACCGAGCCGAAGAAGGAGCGCAGCATCCAGATTGCGAACGGCAACGCGAAGCTGACATTGATCACCACCAGCGCGGTGCGGGTGTCGACCAGCCCGAGCTTGGCGAACATTCCGAACAGCGGAATCAGCACAACGATGCTTGGAAACGCGTAGGCCAGCAGGATCATCCTGTAGAGCGCTTCCCTGCCGGGAAACCTCAAGCGAAAGAACGCGTAGGCGGCCGGTACGGACAGAGCCAGCGTGATCAGGGTGGAAACCGAGGCGACCACCAGGCTGTTGATCATGTAGGTCGGATAGTCGGAACTCGACAGCAGCTTGACGTAATGCTGCAGCGTGAAGGATTGCGGGATCATCGTCGGCACCCGCGCGATGATCTCCTGCGGGAGCTTGAACGAGCCCGACATCACCCACCAGAACGGCAGGGTAATGATCAGCACGAAAAACAGCACCACGCCGCCAAGCACGATGTTCCAGCCGACGCCGCGCCTCATCGCTCGTCTCCCTGCTTGGCCAGCGAACGCGTGGCGAAGAAGGCAAAGGCCATCAGCAGGACCGAAGCCAGAACCGCCACTGTGGCCGCCTCGCTGAGCCGGTAGCCCTTGAATGCCGTCTCGTAGATCAGGATCGGCAGCGTTCGGGTGCCGCCGGCCGGTCCGCCGCTTGTCAGCAACCAGATGATGTCAAAGACATTGAACGAAAGCAGCGTTCCCACGATCACCAGAACGCCAAGCGTCGGCGCCAGCAACGGCCAGGTGATGCGCGTGAAGCGCTTGATCGTGCCTGCGCCGTCTATGCGCGCAGCTTCGTAGAGATCCGAGGGAATGCGGGTCAGCCCGGCAAGCATCATCAGCGCGATGAACGGAAACCAGCGCCAGGAATTGATGAACACCAGCGTCGCCATCGCCGACCATGTCGATGAGAAGAAGCCGATCGGCCGGTCGATGATGCCGATCTGGATCAGCAACGGGTTGATCATTCCGCCGGAGGTGGAAAACAGCCATCTCCAGATCATCACCACCACCACGGTCGGGACAATCCAGGTCAGGATGATCCAGGTCCGTGCGATACGCACGCCCGGAAACCGCTGGTTCAGCACAAGAGCGGCTGCAAGTGCCAGAACTGTCTGCACTGCCGCATTGGCAACGACCCAGACAATGCTCAGCCAGGAGGCATTCCAGAAGGCCGTGTTGGAGAGAACCTTGCGATAGTTTGCCAATCCGACCCAGCTTCCTTCGGATCCGACAGAGCGGACATCCTGCAGGCTGAGCAGAACGGCAGAGAGCAGTGGCCATCCGAGGATGGCCACCAGCATCAGCAATGCCGGGGCAACAAAGACGAAGGCGTAAAATCGTGATTGTCGCATCCGGCTCGATCTTTCCCTTACTCGGAAACTTCGTTCATGCGCGCCTGGCCGTCAGACACTGCTTCTGCAGCCGTCTTTCCGCCGACCACGATGGCCTGAAGTGTTTCCGCGAGGATGTTCTGTGCCGAGATCGCCGCAATCGCCGGGAACACGCGGCCGCTGGTGAAGCCGAACAGCTTGCCGTTGCCGGAGTTTGCGATCACGGTTTCGATCTGGCTGCGATACTTCTGCACGGTTGCGTCATTCCAGAAGCTCTCGGCCTCGGCGCCATCCGCGGTGACCGGCATGAACAGGCCCGGTTCCATGTTCAGGAACCGGCCGTAGTTCTCGGGTTCCAGAAGGAAGCTGACGAACTTTTCCGATGCCTTGCGCTTGGCTTCGTCGGTGGACAGCATCATCACCGCATTGGGATATGCGATGGTGTTGTGCTGGCTTTCGCCTTCCGCATGCGGAATGGCTGCAACGCCGAGATCGTTCGCATCGCCTTCCGCCTGGGTGTCGTAGGACGAAATCACCGAGAACTGCAGGATCATGCCGCAGCTTTTCGAGGCAAAACAGGATTCCGCCTCACCCCAGGTCCACGAGGTGTTGTCGGGCGGCGACAGTTTCTGCAGGTCGGCGTAGAATTCGTAAGCTGCAACGGTTTGCGGGTTGTCGAACCGCAGCTTGCCGTTTTCGTCGTAGATTTCCGTCGCTCCGCCATTGGCCATGACTGAATAGACGGTCTGGTCCGTGTAGAGTTGCTTGTTGGCCGGCAAACCGATGCCATAGGTCTGATCCGAAGACAGCTTTTCAGCCGCAGCCTTCCAGTCTGCCCAGGTGGTCGGCACCTCGAGGCCGGCTTCCGCGAAGACGCTTTTGCGGTACCACAGGTTCATCGACATGTTGTACAGCGGAACCGCCCAGACACCGCCGTCATAGGTGTAGGATTCAAGCGCGCTGTCGAGGAAATCATGTTTCTTGTCGAGCTCGGTCACGAAGTCGGCAACCGAAGTCAGTGCGCCGATGTCTTTGAGGATCGGTGTGAAATCGGGAATGGCAAAGAGCATGTCCGGGCCGGCGCCCGCTGACAGTGCGGCCGGTGCCTTGGCATAGATCTCGCCCCAGTTCTGCGGCTCCTGGCTCACCACGATGTCCGGATGGGCGGCGTTGAATTCATCCATCAGCTGCTGGATGCGCTCGACCCGGTGCGGCGGTTGTTCCATGTGCCAAAGGGTGATTTCGACCGGTGCCGCCCACGCGGAAACCGGAAGCAGCAGGGCTGCGCTCGTAAGTAGTGTCGTCAGTGATCTTCTCATGTCGTCAAACTCCCGTTTGCGGGCAGAGCTGCCCTGTTCCCTCATAGATGCGGGTTGCGTGGCCGAAACCGCTCGACCAGCTTCCGGTTGATCTCCTTGGCGCCCGGCATATTGGCGCTGAGGTAGATTGGCGCGTCGCCATCCGCCGCAAGCCGGGCTGCGACGTCGACAAAGATTGCGTTCAGGATTGTTGCCCCGATGGCCGTGGACATCGGCCCGGCCTTCAGCTCGGAGCCCGGCACCGACATCACCGCGTCTCCCGGAGGCGTGCCGTTGTCGAGCACGATATCGGACAGGTCAGCCAGGCGCTCGCGCCCGTTGGCGGTCGCGGTCGAATAGGCAACGGAGGTGATGCAGATCACGGTGCAGCCGCGTTCGCGGCCGATACGGGCAGCTTCCAGCGGTGCGGCGTTGACGCCGGAATTGGAGATGACAAACAGCACATCTCCCGGCCGGATGTCGTAACGATCCATGATCGGCCCGACGATGCCTTCTGTCCGTTCGTAGACCGTTCCGGCAATCGCACCTTCGTGCAGCATGATCGGTGCCGCCAGGATCGGGACCGTGATGGCAAGCCCGCCTGCCCGGTAGTGCATTTCCTCGGCCATCACATGTGAATGGCCGGTCCCGAAGATATAGACCCGGTTGTCGGCCCTGGCGGCTGCGACGACAGCTGCCGCTGCAGCCTCCATCTGCTCAGATATATCGCTTTTGAGCGCGGTCAGGCGCGCGATGAGATTGTCGAAATAGCCGTCGATCATGGAGGTCATTGGGTGGCCTCGGCTCCCAGGGTAAGGTTTGCTTTCATGACGAAGGAATCGCCGCGGTAAATGGAGCGCACATATTCGAACGGGTTTCCGTTCGAATCGCAGGTTCTGCGGGTCAGCTCGAGAACGGGCGCATGTTCGCCAAGCTGCAACGTCCGGCTGACAGCGGGACTGGAAAGCGCCGCCTGCAGAGTCTGTTCGGCAGATGCCGGCAGAATGCGGTAATGCTTGCGCAGGATGTCGTAGAGCGAGGCCTGGGCGAAATCGGCCACATCAAACAGGCCCGGCGCCACATCGGCGCGAATTTCGGTCGTTTCCATCGCTACCGGTTCGCCATCGACAAGACGGACACGCACCAGACGGTGCACATCGCCACCCAATGGCAGGTTCAGCGCGGACGAACATTGCTCATCGGCCCTGTGCGCACCCGATTCCACCACCACACTCGATGCCCTGCGGCCCTGCTGCTCGATTTCTTCCGTGAAACCGGTCAGCGTCGACAGTTTCTGCTGGATCATCGGCCGGCCGACAAAAGTGCCATGCCCGGTTCGCGTCACCAGAATGCCGCGATCCGTGAGATGCTTGAGCGCCTGGCGGGCGGTCATCCGGCTGATGCCCAGTTCTTCCGCCATGACCCGTTCGGAGGGAAGCTTGTCCCCTACGCTGAGCTTGCCGGAAGCGATATCCGCTTCAAGCGCGGATGCGATCCGCCGGTAGACCGGGCCAGTCGGTTCACTCATGGGACCTCAGCAAGTGTGGGTTATGGTATAGTCCATGCCGATAATGGTATATACCAATTTCGGAATTGCAACTGATTTGTGACAGGTGCGGGAATTTTCGATTTAAAGGCCTGAAATCAGTGCGTTACGCCGTCTGGCATAGACCTTGTAGGCCTTCCGGTAGGCCACGGCGTTCTCGCTCGAGGGCTGGTAACGCCGCCCCTCCGCGTTGACCGATATCGATGCCGCCCGGACCCCGGTGAAGTCGCCCAGGGCCGTCGCGGCGATCAGCGCGGCTCCGCGTGCACCGAATTCGGTTCCCGCCGGAACGATCACCTCCATTTGCAGCATGTCTGCGATCATCTGGCACCAGACAGGGCTCTGGCTGCCGCCGCCGGTCAACCTGATGCGGCTGCCTTCAAAACCGAGAGCCGATACCAGGTCATGCAAAGCGAACGCCACGCCTTCATAAACGGCACGCAGCATATGGTCTCGCCCGTGGACGGGAGACAGGCCGGAGAATTGCGCCCGCGCCTCCGGCGCCACCACCGGCGCGATAATTCCGCTCTCGCTCAGGTAGGGCAGGAAACTGACGCCCCCGGCCCCGATCTCCACGCCGTCGACCAAAGCGGTCACTTGGTCGTAGCAGTCTGGTTTGTGCTGCAGATCCGGCGCGAGCACGCCGATCGCCCAGTCAAGATTGAGCGTGCCGGCGACATTGACCATCGCGCGGTACCAGAAATCTCCCGGCATCGAAAACAGCAAGCCCAGATCCCTGGGCTCAAACACCGGCTTGTCATGGCAGGTCCCGACCAGACAGGTGGTGCCCAGCACAGCCGTGGCGATATCGGTATCGAACCCGCCCGCCCCCACGACCGTAGACACCACATCCCCTGCCCCGATGGCGACCCCGAAGCGCCCTTGCAAGCTTTGATTTTCGATTCGCACTTTGACGACTACCGTGGCGCGATCGC
>Ga0209345_10006336_pt1 | contig 10741 bp, 9 predicted proteins | sample Cruoilmetagenom7_FD_187294 | JGI IMG/M metagenome (GOLD analysis project Ga0209345, IMG submission 187294) | Oil polluted marine microbial communities from Coal Oil Point, Santa Barbara, California, USA - Sample 7 (SPAdes) (version 2) | ecosystem: Environmental > Aquatic > Marine > Oil seeps ...
AGAATGGAGATGTGCCAAGTTTTAAAACAATTATAGAAACTATTACAGAAACTATAGAAGGGATACGTGATGGGGACAAAAGCTGATTTTTATATTGGTATTAACAACCCGGAATGGATTGGTAGTCTCGATAAAGGTGGAGAACCATGGAACATTCCGTGTAAAATATTAATTCAAACCAATGTAACTATGTTCGAAGAAACAATGATTGATTTCTTAACAATAAATAATGGAATAATTAAATCAAATGGAGATGTTTGGCCATGGCCGTGGGAAGATAGTAAATTAACTGATTATTCATATATCTTTAATAAAAAAGATAATCTTATTTATGCATATTCAGCACATGAAAAAATTATATTTCATCCATTAATGATAGCTCAGGGTGAAGATTTAAATAATGCACATGTTCATATGATAGTAAAATTTCCGTTGATGGGAGTAGGTTATGGACCAAACGCTACCAAGATTATATAGAGAGTATGGAAACTATTCAAATTATCGAAACTTCCCACTAGATCTCGATGGTTTAAAACCAGTCGAACGAAGAGTATTATTAGCTGCATATAAAATTGCAAGACAAAAGTTTGTTAAATCGAGGCAAGTTGATGCTTATACAATTGGACATTATCATCCTCATGGCGAATGTTATGGAACAATCGTTCAATTAGTTCGACAAGGATTCTTGATTGGTCAAGGTAATTTCGGATCGAATGTTGGAGTTGAACCAATTGGTCCAGCAGCACCGAGATATACTGAATGTAAAATGGATCCAAGAACTATTGATCTAGCATTCAAATATATTAAATATATACCTGAAATACCAACAGAATTAGGTGATAAAGAACCTGGATTTTTACCAACTATGATACCAATATGTTTATTAGGAAATGAAAATACAATGGGGATTGGATTTGGATATAAAACATTTATTCCTTGTTATACATTTACATCATTGAAAAATAGATTATTATGGTTATTAGGTAAAAGAAAAACAGAACATATACCTGTTCCTATTTCCGATTGTACAGTAACAGCATCACCTGCTGAGTTAAAAAAATTATTAACAACAGGAAAAAATAAAATCTCTGTTGAAGGGATTATCGAAGAAAATCCCAAATTAAATAAAGTAATATTAAAATCATGGCCGCCCGGAAAACGATTTGAATCGATTCTAAATAAGTTTTCAGCAGAACTAGAATCAGGTATGATCGGATTTACAGATCTATCAGCAACAGATACAGAAATTGTTTTTCAAGTTCTACGAGAAAGAAACAGAGATAAAATTTATCAAGATTTTGTTGAAAAATTAAAAAATAATATCAAAGGGGCTATCTCATTTGAAATTACAGTTGTAGATATACATAATAAAGTTATGGTAAAATCAATCGATGATCTTCTAATGAATACATACAAAATGTTTTTCTCAATGAATGAAAAAATGTTAAACGAAGAGATCAAAAGATTGAATAGTATAATTGAAGAATATAATTTACTGGATATTATTAGACCAACATTGGCCGAATGTATTGGCAATAGTATGAACGTTGATCAAACATTAGCGGAAATAAAAAGATCTAAAATGATTGTTGATATAGAACCAGTAAAAGAATTAATCAATAAATATAAAATTAGCAAATTATTAACATTAAAAACTGATACAAATGAATTAGATACACAAAAAGAGCAGTATGCACAAAGTCTAAGAGAGTTAGACAAATTTCTAATAGATCAATATTCTACATTTAAATAAGGGAGATTATATGTATAGTATATCGAGAGAGTTCAGTTTTTCAATGGGTCACAGACTCAACAGTCATCAAGGATTGTGTAAAAATTTTCATGGTCACAACTATAAAGTGATTATTAGTTTGAAAAGCGAGCGATTAAATTCCAATGGTATGGTTATGGATTTCGGAGATTTGAAAGCAATAGCAACATATCATTTTAAAAATATAGATCATGCTATGTTGATTCACAAATCTGATGCAAAGAAGTTTATGAAATTACAACGTGAAATGCCATTTTTGAAAGTGGTAGTCGTTGATTATGAATCAACTGCAGAAAACATGGCGTATGCTATGTTTAAATACTTTGAAGCAGAACTATTAACATATAACAATGATATTAAAGTAAATTTTGTTACCGTATATGAGACGAATACATCTCAGGCAACATATTCCGAAGATTAAGAGGATAACATAATGGTCGATATTATTAAACGATCTGGATTATTAATACCAAGAACACATGAACACAAAGAATGGTATATAAATGTAAAAGAAAAATTAACAAGAACATGTCAATCATATCAAACATCAACAATTGAAACACAGGAGTTTTATATTGAATCTGAAAAATTCATGTTAATTCCTCGTTATTTTCCATTAGATGATTATATTACATCAATAAATATTAAAAATAATATGCATGTCGGTGAAGATATTAATATTGAACATAATATTACACCTAGAAGTGAAACACAAAAATTAGTAATAGATTATATGCTGAAAAACGATAGAGGTACTATTCAATTAGCACCAGGTGTCGGAAAAACAGTTATATCAATATATGTTATTTGTGAAAGAAAAAAGAAATCAATAATTCTTGTTCATCGAGATGCATTAGTAGATCAATGGCAAGATAGAATTCTACAATTTACAGATATCAAAAAAGAAAATATTACACGATTAACGTCTGCAAATTTCGAAGACGAATTGAAAAAATCAATTATAATTACAACTACACAAACATTTACATCTCTATTAAAGAGAAAACGAGAAGAATTTTTAATAAGCTTAGATAAAGCAAACATTGGAATATTTATTGGCGACGAAGTTCACACAACCGTGGGTGCTCCAACATTTTCAACATGCTCGATGCATATCCCATCAAAAGTAACATTCGGACTCAGTGCAACACCGTTTCGTTTTGATGGCAATGAAGATATCATCAAATATCATATAGGGCCGATATTTGAAGACACAGATACCGAAGGTACAATGCCTGCTAAAGTTACAGCAGTACTATTAGATTATGAAATAGATACTCCCCGTAGATACAAGTATATTCGATGGGAAGGAAGATTTCAACGGTCACGATACCTAAACCTTATGAAGAAATCAAAATCCTACAGAGGGGTTCTAAAGGGATTGATCGGTAAATTAGGTATAGACCGTAATCTAATATGTATAGTTGAGCGAGTAAAGTTAATTGATGAACACTATGACGAAACCACATTTTCAAGTAAATCAAAATTTTGTGGAACAGCAAAGGCAGATACTTTAGAAAAAAGAATTTCATTTAGTACTCCAGGTAAATGTCGTGATGGTATTGATGTGCCATGGAAAGATTGTGTTATAATAACTTCGCCAATTAGAAATATTGAACAGTTAACTGGAAGAGTCACACGAACAAGCCCGAATAAAAAAGTTCCTATAATAATTGATATGATTGATCACGGATGTTCTGATATAGCAAGAACATTTTATACCCGTAAAAAATTTTATAATAAAAAGGAATGGCCAATTCAATATGTCTTTTGTAAAGATGATAAAATGACAATCATTGATGAACAAATGGCATTAGATATTATATCAGGAAAATGAATAACAAGAATTTAATAAATAATTATTAAAGGAGTAATAGTATGAAATTTGTATTTACAGCGGATATTCATTTATCCAGATATAGCCAAGATAAATTAGAAGATGAAACAAATTTACCTGAGCGATTGCATAGTCTAAATCTTTCACTTGATCATATGGCGAATTATTGTGTAGATAATAATATTAATAATATAGTTATCGGCGGAGACACACTGCATGGAAAATCAATAATTTATGCAATTGCCCAGGAAATTATGCTCAATTTCTTTATGAAATGGTCAGATAAAATTAAGTTTTATGTGATTGATGGTAATCATGATTTATCCGGCAAAGGACATAAAATTATATCAGCATTAAAACCATTACAAAATATTCCATCAATAACATGGGTGCCTTTTAATGAAATATTAAAACTTGATGATATATTGATGATACCATATGGTCCTGATATGGTTAATAAAATTAAAAATAATAGTGCAAAAATTCTAATATCACATTTTGGATTAAGTGAGGGAATGTTAAATTCCGGCATTAGTATTGTGTCAGACATATCATTAAAAGATATGGTTGGTAAATATGAGTTAGTTCTTTTAGGTCATTATCATAAACCTCAAGAAATAATTCGAGATGATATAAGTTTATATTATGTGGGGAGTCCGATACAATTGGACTGGGGTGAGAAAAATGAAGAAAAAAGATTTTTGGTTGTGGATTCAGAAACTTTGGAAGTCAATAGTGTTCCTACCACGGGTTACAAAAAACATATCGAATTTGACATCACAAATTCAAATAAGACCGAGATTATTAAACTCGCAAAAGAAGCAAAAGAAGCAGGGGATTACGTCAAAGTAATAAAAAAAGAAACCCTTGATCTTGGAATTGATAATGATTTCGTGGTTATTGATAAAATAGAAAGAGATATAACCGATAGAGGTATAACAAGTACAATGTCTCAATCTGATAAATTTAAAAAGTTTTTAGAAATAAAAGAAATTACAGAAGATGAACAAGAGGTTTATCTTAAAAAAGCTCTTGAATTAGTTGATAGATGTGAGGGATAATATGAAACAAATAAATTTTCAAGAAGTGGGTATGGAAAATTTTGGACCGTATATTGAACCGATGATTTTAACATTTGAAAATGATAAACTAACTCTTATTACAGGCCCGAATGGTTCTGGTAAAACAACGTCATTTGAGGCAATTCCATATACTCTATTTGGAATAACTTCAAAAGGAGCAAAAGGTGATGATGTTGTTAATACTCAAACCGGTCGTAACTGTCATACATGGGTTAAATTTTCAATCGATAACGATACATATCAAGTTGATCGATACCATAAATATACAAAACTCCAAAATACTGTAACCATTAAAAAGAATGGCGAAGACCCATATAAAAAAGGGCATAGAGAAGTTCTACCTGAAGTTGAAAAATTAATTTGTTCAAAGAAATCATTTACAAATACTTTAATGTTTGGGCAACGGGTACGTGATTTTTTCACAGACATTGTCGATTCTGATAAGAAAGAAATATTCAGACAAATATTAAATCTTCATATTTATACAACTTGGTATAAAGAAGCTGATGATGAGTTGAAACAAATTAAACAAAAGCTTCAAAAGTTATTGGAGCAACTTGGAATTGATAATGGAATTTTATCTGATAATGAAAATCAGATTAATATTTTACTCAACTTACAGAAACAACATAAAGAAGATAAAGAACGACGAATTGTCACAGGTAAAAAATTAATTGAAGATACTCAGAATCGTATAACTGAATGGGAAGAAGAAAAAAATACATTAGTTGAAAAAGAAAATCTTGAAGAGATACAAACTAAAATAACCGATGTTGAAAAACAAAAACAACATCATGAAAATGAAAAAAATACAATTATATTAAAATTACAAAGTAGTCGTAATACTAAAATAGCAGAGATGAGAGAAACGGCAAATAAGGCAATCCAAAAAGTGGTAGCAGAAAACAGGGAATCATATGATATCCTGCTGGAAAAAAATAAAAATGATTTGAATGATTTAATTTCTGAAGAAAATAAAATAAAAGAAAAAATGACAACAAATAGTAATGAGATATCATCAATTATAACTGAAAAACGAATCACTCAAAGTAATATTGATAATTTAAGTAATAGTCTTAAAATTGATGATGGAGTTTGCCCAACTTGTTTAAATGAGATTGATGATAATTGCCGGAGTCATTTACAAAAAGAACATTTAAAATATTTAAATAGTTATAATGTATTCGATGATAAAGAAAAGAACTTAAATGAAACACAAAAGAAATATCAACAGTTACTTGAAAACAACAATAAAAAACAGCTTCAACAAAATAAATCTCATACCGATACAAAAAATGATTTGATGGAGGATGAATCAAGGAAAAAACTCGATATCGAAAACAAACTAAATAAAACTCTTATTAAAATCGATAACTTAACAGATGTAAAATCTGAAAAGATTGAAAAAGACCATATCGATTCTATTGAAAACTTGAATAACGAATTGATTCAATTAAACAATACACAGCAAGAAATTATTAAAAACAACCTCCGTATTCAAGAAATTAACAATACGATTACAGACCTTCAACAAAATAAAATTTCTTACGAACTTCAATTAAAACAGTTTGAAGAAGATATGTATGATGATAATCAACTTATATCATATCAGTCACGAAAACAAGAGTTGGAAAAATCAATCAAAGAACTAAATGAAGACACTATTAAATTACAAAAGGAAGAAACGATAACTGCATTTTGGAAAACTGCATGGTCTTCATCTGGTATACCTTCAATGTTAATCGATGAAGCAATTCCATTCATGAATGAAAGAGTTTTAGAGTATCTTGATAAATTATCAAACGGAAGATATATAGTTTCATTTGATACATTGGCTGCAACAAAGGCAGGTGAGTTTAGAGATAAAATTTCAGTTAATATATTAGATACACATACAAGAGCAAATTCAAGAATTCAATTATCAGGTGGTCAAACAAGACTTATTGATATTGCGACTATATTAACTCTTGGAGATTTACAATCACATATTCAGGACGTTAGTATAAATATTTTACTATTTGATGAAATATTTGATAGTCTTGATGAAGAAAATATTGGGTTTGTTTCAAAAATATTATCTCAATTAAAAATAGGCAAATCAATTTCTTTAATTTCTCATATATATGTCGATCAATTGGAAATAGACGACGTATTAGAGTTAAAATAAGTTTAAAAATAAAATCCTACAAACCAGAGGAGCTATAAAAAATATGAGTAAAATAAGAATAGCAAATTGGCTATTAACACGCCGCTGCAACCTCAGATGTGATTACTGTGCGATAGTTAAAGATTATGATGAAAAACCAAAACAATATCCTGACATGTCTCATTATATAAAAAATGAAATGACAACTGAACAAGTTATCTCTGGTTTAGCTAAATTAAAATTGCATAACCCAGATTGTTTTCATATCATGTATGGCGGCGAACCACTTTTAAGGAAAGACCTTGCTGACATTATAAATTATTGCAACGATGAAGATATCCATTATACAATAATCTCAAATAACACAGAAGAGATTATTCCTTTGATTAAAAAATTAGTCAAGGATGTCAAAGGTAAAATTAAAGGGTTTACAGCATCAGTTGATCCAGTATTCTTGGCAGCAGTTGATTCATCTGAACCTTTAGATGATATATATGGAGATAGAGTAAGAAAAAGTATTCAAGGTTATAAAAATCTTAAATATATGAAAGATTATGCTGACGATATTGTTGCAGAAATAACTGTAATGAAACATAATCAAAAATATCTATATACCTTAGTTCAGTTATTAACAAAAGATAATATTAATAGCGATATAACATTTATTGATATTGCAAAGAGTCCATATTACGACTTTTCAAATATTCCAGATCCAAATTTACTTGTTAGTCAATCACCAGAATTAGCTGAACAATTTCAATTGATTTCGGATAATAATGTGGATGTTCATATGAAAAATATATTACTACCCGAAATATGGGAAATTTTACCATCAGATATGGACTGTCAAATTGATAAAAATTTACATAACATAACAATTGATAGTGATGGAAGTATTCGATTATGTTTGAGAATTAGAGGAACTCAGACCCCAAAATATGTAATGCTCAATAATTTATTTAATGAAAATAATGAAGTAGATACAATTGCTCATTCAATAATAAAGTCAGATAAAAGAAAATATTGTAAATTATGCAATCATACTTGTCATTTAATGAGCAAGTTTATAGACGATAATAATATAAATCCAGATGATTTAATACATCTAAATAGGAGGAAGTAACAATGTCTGATATTTTCAAACCAGAAGTTATTCAAAATGCAATACAGTTTTGGCATAGAGTTAATACGGAAGATCAAGTAAAAATTAAATTCACAAAAAAAGATGGCACCATACGATTCATGACATGTACACTAAACTTTAACAAAATTCCAAAAATCGATCAACCTAAAAATGTAAACATCCCGAAGATTTTAAAATTAATGCAAACCAGTGGTATCATTCATGTTTATGATCTCGAAAATAAGGGGTGGAGGTCAGTGCCATTTAAAAATGTTGAATATTTAGAAACTGGGGATAAAACATATAAAATTCAATCAGTAAAGGATGGAATAAAAGATGACAACAAAAGAAGTTAAAGAAACAACTTTAGATAAAATTATAAAAGAAATACCTTCATCTGATATGACTCAACAAATAAGAGAGTTTTGTGATATCATAATGACTGAAGAAATGCCCAGGATGCCAAATATTGAACATGCACCCAAAGGACCAAATAAGTTCGCAATTATTGAAGTTAATGGTTTATTAAAAAAAGAGATTGGATTTTTGAGCCTTGAGCGTGAAAACGAAGAGGATTACATTGGAGTCCATTGGACATTCAGATTGGATAAAAAGGATAAACCTCCAAGGAAAAATAAAGTTCATATAATTGAAGGCAATAGTGCAAAGAAAATCATACATCAATTTGCTAAACTCGTGAAATTTTATCGTGGAGAATGAACATGTCAATACAGTTAAATGAAATACGATTAAACAGTTATTATGCCACAGAAGCAATTTCTGAATATCCTGCTACTGCAAGTGGTGATTCAAAGCCGTTTATTAACAAACGAACTATCAGGACAAATGAATTATTTAAAAAGATAAGAACTGATCAATCTTTTGTAAAACATGAATATCAAGTCAATCATTTATTTCCACCAAACTGTCGATATTATGAAAAATATTCATCAGGATTCTTTGTTGTTATTGAAGAGCCGCCTGCATTTAGAACAATTACTATTGATAAATGCATGGCAAATGAAATTGCAGCTCTTACAAGTTCAGGGAATTTAAAGAAATACGGATATGAAAATTGGACGAAAGAACATCCATCCCGCCCATATCGATTTACATTAGCTTTACCTTATGTAATATTCTGTTTAGCATTTGATAATAAATATAATTGTCTCAAAGGAAGGGTCTTTTTCAGGACACAACAAATATCTGGATTTAGTGATATACTTCTTAAAGCACCATTTTTGAATATCAGCGATGACCAAACTATTTGTTTCGGTGATCGAATAAATAAAGGACCAAAACGAAGCATTTATTCAGATGTTAATTATACTATATCAACTTTCTGGTCTACAGAATTTAATCCGGACTATATTTATAACTACGTTGCATATCAAAATATACCTGGTTTATGTGATTATCACACATGGGAATATTATTCTAATATTGACCCAATGTTTATTTATACAGCTGATTGGATCCAGGTTTCAGATACAACTATCGGAACAGAAACTGATATGATGAAAAAAATGTTTGAAGAAAATAATACTAAAGAGTTTGGATACAATACATTAGCAAACCTTTTTCACACATCGAGTGAAGAAGAGATTATGGATGTACCAGGTATGAAAAATATAAAAGATATGTTATTATTTGATGTCGCTAAAACGGTATTAATGAATGATGAAATATTTGTTGATATCGGTGATTCATTTAAAAACAACAAGGGTGAAATAATATATGTTGACTCTTATATGGGCTTCAGAAAAATGATTAACCCGATGTATATTAGTCTTGAACGATTTGACGGAAAACTTTTAAAATGGAAATTAACCTCATCGGTTAATGCCTACATCAGTGAGAAGATTAAAAATGAACGACATTTTACAGAAGCAACACTTCCGAATGGAATGGTGATAAAACCTGGGGATATATTACAAATGAAAAATATCCATGACCAAGAAATATATCGGAAGGTACATTATATAAGACCACATATACAAAGAGGGGTTGAAGCACGACTTGATAGTGAATATTATATTATTGATAATATTGAAAAAGATACAAAAGTTATAGATCTTACAAAACCTAAATATTATGAAATGACTTTAAATACAGATGATCAATATATTATCATTCAAACTAAATCTAATACTACTCCAATTATATCTATTGTAATATGTAATTTTATCGATATAGTACCTAATAAAAATTCTAAACTTATAATGAGATTCGAAAGTCCTGACAAAGAAAAGAGATTCAGGATTCCAATGGACGAGAACTCAGGTGACAGAAAAATATATAATATCCCTTCATCTTCTTCACATAGATTACCATCTGTGTTTGTGATGGGACGCCATATTAAGGAACATAGCATAACTGATAATAGTTTTATGAAAGATGGCCAATTAATGGTATTACCAAATATGGGTGTGTTGAAAGAACTGTCATCACGTATAAATACACCCTATCCAAGTCGACTAATTGGTAAGTTTGTTCAAGGTAATAAATTTAAACTTGAAGGCTGGAATCATATTTATGAATTTGAAATTGGTGATAAAGTTGTAGTAGCAAATTGGGAAGATCCACATGATATGTTGACTGTTAAACAAATTCAAGGATTTGTTGAGAATGAAGATACTGGTGATGTTTTGTTTACTTTAGTTAATAAAAACAACGACATAACCAACTTCAAATATATTGATGGTCAAGAAAAAATAGCTAAACTTGGTTCAGTTAGAAAAATCATCAATAAATGGGATGTGTTATCAGCAGGTATGAAGAT
>Ga0209345_10006337_pt1 | contig 10740 bp, 10 predicted proteins | sample Cruoilmetagenom7_FD_187294 | JGI IMG/M metagenome (GOLD analysis project Ga0209345, IMG submission 187294) | Oil polluted marine microbial communities from Coal Oil Point, Santa Barbara, California, USA - Sample 7 (SPAdes) (version 2) | ecosystem: Environmental > Aquatic > Marine > Oil seeps ...
TCCGATCTAGCCCTGATTACCGGAGCCGGGCGCGGTATTGGCCGCGCAATTGCCGAACACTATGGGCGTGAAGGCGCCCGGGTGGCGGTAGCGGATCTTACGGTGGAAAGCGCACAGGAAGCCGTTGACGCTATTGAAAGTGCGGGCGGCACGGCTATGGCTCTGGCCATGGACGTGACCGATGAGTTGGCTGTTGAAGAAGGCGTAGCCGCTGTTGTAAAAGCATGGGGTGGCCTGGATATCGCTGTCGCCAACGCAGGTATCCAGCATATAGACCCGGTACACAAGCTGGAGTATGCGGATTGGCGCCGGGTAATGAATGTACACCTTGATGGAGCCTTTCTGGTAACCCGGGAGGCCCTCAAGCATATGTACGCCAGCAACGGCGGGACCATGTTGTATATGGGGTCCGTGCACTCGCTGGAAGCGTCCCCGCTTAAAGCGCCATACGTGGCCGCGAAACACGGTATGCTGGGTTTATGCCGTGCGGTTGCGAAAGAAGGTGCTGAATACGGTGTGCGCAGCAATATCATTTGCCCGGGCTTTGTGAGAACGCCTCTGGTGGACAAGCAGATTCCGGAGCAGGCAAAAGAGCTTGGGCTTTCTGAGGAAGAGGTCATCAGCAAGGTCATGCTGAAGAACACGGTGGACGGCAAGTTCACGACGCTGGAAGATGTTTCCGAAATGGCAGTGCATCTTGCAGCCTTTCCCTCGGCCGCCCTCACTGGCCAATCTATAGTTGTCAGTCATGGCTGGCATATGCAGTAAGCAACAGGAGCGACGGATGAGCCTTACAGAACAATCACCCGTAGTCTGGACCCCCTCAGAGACCACGCTGGACAATGCCCGGATGGGCCAGTTCAAAACCTGGCTGGAAGATCAGGGTCATGGTCCCTTTGCCGATTATCACGCGTTACACCGGTGGTCCGTTGATGACCTGGAAACCTTCTGGAGTAAAGTCTGGGATTATTGCGGCCTGATTTGCGAGACGCCCGCCAGCAGGGTGCTGGGCAAGCGTGACATGCCCGGTGCCGAGTGGTTCCCGGGTATGAAGCTTAACTTTGCCGCAAACCTGTTGCGGCTGGCGGAGGGCGATCATGCCAGCCAGGAAGCGATCGTGACCTACTGTGAAACGCGCCCTGTCCTGCGTCGTACCTATGGCGAGCTGAAAGCCGATGTAGGCGCCCTGGAAGCGTTTCTGCGCAGTAAAGGAATCAAAAAAGGTGACCGGGTAGCTGGTGTTGTTACTAATGGCTACGAGGCCATCACCGGCATGTTGGCAGCTACCAGTCTCGGTGCCATCTGGAGCTCGGCCTCTCCGGACTTCGGCGTCGGCGCGATCCTCGACCGGTTTGGTCAGATCGAGCCGTCTGCGCTGATCGTGGTAAACGGTTACGGTTATGGGGGCAAGACCTTTGCCCGCCAGAACGACTTTGCCGAACTGATCTCAGGCCTGAAAACACTCAGGTGTATTGTCAGTATTGAACAGCTTCCGGGTGAAGCCGCTGTGCCAGGAGAGCTGGTTACTACCTGGGATGAAGCCCTTGCGTTCGGCGCAGGTCAGGACCCCACCTTTACTCCGGTCGCCCCGGATCATCCGGTCTATATTCTGTATTCGTCCGGAACTACAGGCAAACCCAAGTGCATCGTCCACGGTACTGCAGGTTTGCTTGTAAACCATGCCAAAGAACTGATATTGCACGGTGATATAGGGCCGGAAGACAGGTTCCTTTACTTCACCACCTGTGGCTGGATGATGTGGAACTGGCAGGCTTCGGCTTTGTTGACCGGAGCCACTGTCATTACCGTAGACGGCTCACCGGGCTACCCAGGTCTCAGCTTCCTTTGGGACACAGTTGCAGCCGAGCGGGTTACCCATTTCGGCACCAGTGCCCGGTTTATTGCCGGTTGCCGCAAAGCTGAAATGGCTCCGGCTGAAACCCTCGATCTCAGCAGCCTGAGAGTGGTTTTCTCAACCGGCTCGCCTCTGCTTCCGGAAGACTATGACTGGATGTACAGCCATGGTGCCCCCGAAGCGCTGCTTGGTTCCATCGCAGGTGGTACTGACATCTGCGGCTGTTTTGTCGGCTCTACCCCGATGTTGCCGGTCCGTCGTGGCGAAATACAGTGCAGCTTGCTGGGCGTCGACGCTGTGGCATACGGCGATGATGGCAAGCCTGTTACCCAGGGCCGTGGTGAGCTCGTCTGCCGCCAGCCGTTGCCCTCCATGCCCGTCGCCTTCTGGGATGATGCCGACGGCGAGCGTTATCGCGCCGCCTACTTCGACAGCTTCCCGGGTGTGTGGGCCCATGGCGACTTCATTGAGTTCACTGAACACGGCGGCGCCATTATCTACGGTCGTTCTGACGCTACATTGAATCCCGGTGGTGTGCGTATTGGCACCGCGGAAATCTACCGCCAGGTAGAAACGGAACCGGCGATCAAAGACAGCCTTGTTGTCGGCCGGCAGATTGACGGCGATGTAGAGGTGGTGCTCTTTGTAGTACCGGCAGAAGGCCAGGAACTCACCGACGATTTGCTGAAACAGCTCAAAGCCCGGATCCGCCAGGGCGCGAGCCCGCGCCACGTACCCAAGCACATCGTTCAGGTGCCGGATATCCCCTACACCCGAAGCGGTAAAAAAGTGGAACTGTCCGTTGCCCGCCTGATTAACGGTTCCAGCAAAGCCGACAATCGCGATGCTCTGGGTAATCCCGAAGCACTGGATCAGATTCGCGACTGCCTTGCAGAAGCGAATTTACTGCCGGAGAGTTAGGTTTTGCGCGCGGTGGGGCATAGCCCCACCGCCATACATTGAAACAGAATGTTAGAAAGTTTCGTAAATTTCCCCCATTTAATCACCCTGTCGCCGATGATCAGCGGATTTTAGTGCGTTCTTATACTAAGATCGTAACCAGACATTTCAAAAAAATGGTATCTTAGTAGGTCTATTAAAAGTTCCAAAATCAGTTATGGCAAAGGTCAGACGCTCACAAGGTGCCAGATCTCGCTATGACCGTCCTGAACCCACCTATTAGCCTGAGGACGAAAATGACATCATCCAAAGCCAAGATTGTCTATACGCTGACCGACGAGGCGCCTGCTCTCGCAACAAGGTCTCTTCTTCCAATTCTGGAAACCTACGCCAAGCCGGCTGGCATCGAGTTTGAAACCAGTGATATTTCCCTGGCGGCCCGTATTCTGGCGACCTTCCCGGAGTATCTCGAAGAGAGTCAGCGGGTTCCGGACGCACTTACGGAGCTGGGCGAATACACCAAAGACCCAGACGCCAACATCATCAAGCTGCCGAACGTATCTGCTTCCATACCCCAGTTGCGCGCGGCTATTAAAGAACTGAAGGATCAGGGTTACAACCTTCCCGAGTATGTAGAAAACCCTGAAACTGACGAAGAAAAAGATATCACTGCCCGCTACGCCAAAGTACTCGGCAGCGCCGTAAACCCTGTTCTGCGTGAAGGCAACTCCGATCGCCGTGCTCCTGCAGCTGTTAAAGCTTTCGCTCGCAAATACCCCCACACCATGGGTGAATGGAGCCCGGCGTCACGCACCCATGTTGCGCACATGCGTGGCGGTGATTTTTATTCAAACGAGCAATCGCTGATCCTCGATAAGGCTACCAACGCCCGCATCGTTTTCGAGAACAAAAAAGGCGAGCAGACCATACTCAAGTCTGACCTGCCCTTGCTTGAAGGCGAAGTGCTCGACGGCATGTTCATGAGCAAAAAAGCGCTGTGCAAATTCTTCGAAGAAGCTATTGAAGACTGCGAAAAGACCGGCGTGATGTTCTCCCTGCATGTTAAAGCCACGATGATGAAAATCTCCCACCCGATCGTATTTGGTCATGCGGTGAAGATTTTCTATAAAGAGCTGTTTGACAAGTACGGCGATCTGTTTGACGAAATTGGTGTGAACCCGAATAACGGTTTGTCGTCTGTTACCGAGAAAATCAAGCAGTTGCCGGAATCCAAGCAGGAAGAAATCCAGGAAGCTCTGCACAAAACATACGAGCACCGCCCGGAAATCGCCATGGTCGATTCCGTAAAAGGTATCACCAACCTGCACGTACCGAGCGACGTGATTGTTGACGCCTCAATGCCGGCCATGATCCGTAACTCCGGCAAGATGTGGGCCCGTGATGGCAAGCTTAAGGACACTAAGGCCGTTATGCCTGAGTCCACCTATGCCACGATCTATCAGGAAGTGATCAACTTCTGTAAAACTCATGGAGCCTTTGATCCTACCACTATGGGTACCGTGCCAAACGTCGGCCTGATGGCGCAGAAGGCTGAAGAGTATGGTTCCCATGACAAAACCTTCGAAATTCAGGAAGATGGTGTTGTCCGTGTGGTTGCTGAAGACGGCACTGTACTGACCGAGCACAACGTTGAGCAAGGCGATATCTGGCGTGCATGCCAGACCAAAGATCTGCCGATCCGCGATTGGGTCAAGCTGGCAGTTAACCGCGCGCGCGCCACCGGCATGCCTGCTGTATTCTGGCTGGATGACGAGCGTGCTCACGATGCGCAGATGATCACCAAGGTACAGACCTACCTGAAAGATCACGACACGGAAGGCCTGGATATTCGCATCATGTCACCAGTCCGTGCTATTCGCTGGACCATGGAGCGCCTGATTCGCGGTCTGGATACCATCTCTGTAACCGGTAACGTGTTGCGTGACTATCTCACCGATCTGTTCCCGATTCTTGAGCTCGGAACCAGTGCCAAGATGCTGTCGATTGTTCCTCTGCTGAATGGTGGCGGCCTGTACGAAACAGGTGCTGGCGGTTCGGCACCCAAGCACGTACAGCAGTTGTTGCAGGAAAACCACCTGCGCTGGGATTCACTGGGTGAGTTTCTGGCCATAGCTGTGTCGCTGGATGAATTGGGCGAAAAGCACAACAACCCGCGTGCACGTCTGCTGGGCCAGACTCTGGACAAGGCAACTGAGCGCCTGCTGGAAAACAACCAGTCTCCGTCCCGCGTCACCGGTGAACTGGATAACCGCGGCAGTCATTTCCATCTGGCCCGTTATTGGGCAGAAGGGCTGGCCAAACAGGACAGCGATAAAGAACTGAAAGAGTTCTTCACTAAACTGTCGGCACAGCTGGAAGAAAACAAGGACAAAATCCTGGAAGAACTGAGTGTCATCCAGGGTCATCCTGCGGATATCGGTGGTTACTACCATGCACCTGCCGACAAGGTGAAGGCGGTTATGCAGCCGAGTAAAACCCTCAACCGGATTATGGAAGATGCCCGTGCATCGGTGAAGTAATCCTGAGAGGTGACCGGGCAATACGCTCGGTCACCTGAGGCAGAACCCGGATAGTCGTTGACGGCTCTCCGGGTTTTTTTATGGCCTGCGTATGAGCGTGGCTTTACTGCTGCTGGATGGGTGCCAGCTGTCCATTGGTCAGCTGAACCAGGTCGGCCGGTGAAAGCTCAATCTCCAGTCCCCTGCGACCGGCACTGACGTAGATGGTCTCGAAGGCCGCTGCGGAAGCGTCGATCAAGGTTTTCAGCCGGCTCTTCTGGCCCAGGGGGCTAACGCCTCCCATAACATAACCCGTGCGGCGCTGGACCTCCTGCGGGTCGGCCATGGTGGCCTTTTTGCCGCCGGCCGCCCTGGCAATCAGCTTCATGCTCAGCATTCCTGTGACCGGCACTATGCCCACAGCCAGGGCTTTCCCATCCACTGAAACCACCAGGGTTTTGAATACTCGTGCCGGATCAACCGCCATTTTTTCGGCTGCTTCGTTGCCGTAACCGGCGCTTGCAGGGTCGTGTTCGTATTCGTGGATCTTATGAAAAATACCAGCTTTGATAGCGGCGTTAATGCCGGGCGTCATAAACAGCTCCAGAAACAGTTGGTTTGTCCCATGATTAACTGTCTATGATAACTCCGGATCCGGCTCGCAATACATTCTGGTGCACAGTGATGCTTCCGGTGTAGGCTTTGGTTCAGGCACATGCGGTTTTCGGCCATTGAACCGGACCGCCGCCAGTCTGAAGACAGAATAAAAACAGTCACCAATCTCAAGGCGTCTCCGATGAATCCAATAGCCCGTCGCGCTCTTCACTGTTGCAAGGTTCCCAGGGACCTTTCTACCGTCACCTATTGTGACGCTGCGGGCGAAAAGCCGGAAGCAGCCGGAGTTGATGTCAGAACGGTCGACACCATCTGGAAAAGTGTCGAAGGTTTGTATCGTACCGGGGTTCACCCCGGCATTCAGATCTCTGTGCGGCACAGGGGTGAGCAGATCCTGCATCGTGCGATTGGTCATGCAAGTGGTAATGGACCCCATGATCCCAGTGGAACGCCCAAAGTGGCCATGACTACAGACACGCCTGTCTGCTATTTTTCTGCGTCCAAGGCAGTCACAGCATTGCTGATGCACATGCTGGTTGAACAGGGGCTGGTTAACCTGATGGACCCCGTCTCCTATTACTGTCCGGAGTTCGCAGCAAACGGCAAGCGGACCATCACTGTGCACCAGATTCTGTCGCACCGGGGCGGAATTCCGGCCATCCCTAATGAAACCCCTATCGATGTTTTGTGGAATCAGGACGAGATCTGGCGCCTGCTCTGCGAAGCCCGGGCGGTTGAGGTAAACGGCTCGAAGATTGCCTATCACGCCATAACCGGTGGCTATGTACTGCAGCGAGTACTGGAAAAGGTTACTGGTGCCTCTATTGAGAACTACCTGGACAAACACCTGCGCCAGCCCATGGGTATGAAGTGGTTTACCTACGGGATTCCGCCCGGGAACCTTCATGATCTGGCGACCAATTACGCCACCGGGCCTACACCACGCTTTCCTGTGTCCTGGGTCGTTAACCGCGCACTTGGCGGCGATATCTCCACAGTGGAACAGGTGACCAATGACCCTCGCTTCCAGGAAGCTGTAATTCCCGCCGGCAATCTGTGTGGAACGGCCGAAGAAATGGGGCGCTTCTTCCAGATGATGCTTAACGGCGGCTTATGGAATGGAACGCGAATCTGCAGTGAGATTACTGTTCGGCGGGCGATTCAGCAGTTCGGCTCTCTTCAGATCGACCGTACAATGATGATTCCCATGCGCTTCAGCGCCGGAATGATGCTGGGCGGCAATCCGATAGGCTTGTGGGGGCAGAAAAGCCGCTACGCTTTCGGGCATGTGGGGCTTATCAACAAACTCTGCTGGGCCGACGCCGCGCGGGATATTTCCGTAAGTCTGCTCAACACAGGTTTTCCCATTGTCGGGCATCATATCCCTGCATTGGGCAGGTTTGTGTATACCATTGCCAGTCAATTCCCGCTTCGCCCGGAAAGCGAGCGCCCTGTAGTGGCCGCCTGAAGCGATGGCTCAGAGAGTTCTGAGCTGGTCTTCAAGAATGCCGAGCACGGATGACAGAATATCCCGGAAATCCGTCAGTGTCTGGGTTCGCTGAATAACGTCCTCGCGGATCTCATCCAGCCGTTCCATCTTGGGCACAACACGTCGAATACCTTCGGTGATCACCTCATACGGATAATGGTGATCCTGAATACTAAGCTTGTTTATCTCAGATACTTCCTGGCTGAAAATACTGATAATGTCGTACAGCATGTCTTTGTGCTGGATGCTGGAGGCTTCCCAGTAGGCATCATCCAGCAACTCAAGCAGGGACAGGTATTCCCGGAGGGTATCGGCAACGGACGTCTGGCTCATAATCAATTCCCTTGGTTGGAAAGCAACAGTAAGAGGAACTATAGCAGCGGATTCATCTGGATTCTCCGGGTGTCGGGTGCAGATGAGCGAACATGGTGTAACAATGAAACTCTATTCATTTTGTTGCGCTTTATCGGGCAACTGTGCAGACTGCAACTATATAAAGGAACTGCTGCCACTCAATGGATGAGAGACACAATGAACAATTCTGCCTACCCGCATAATGAATACCGCCCTTCCACGGACAGGAATGTCCGGCTTGATCATCATGACAGTGTCCGAAGTCACGTACATCAGCAAGTCAGCACAGAAGTTGAGCGGCTGGAGCGCCGTATAGAGATTCTGCGACTGACTCAGGCTCCCCATGTACCCGTTATGATTTCAGCCTATGAGCGGATGATTGATCGTAAAAAGAATTTTTTACAGAAATGTGATCTTGACCCGCAGCGTTGATGCTGACGCTTCAGGCCTGAACCGGTACCACTAACCGGTTCAGGTTTCCTTCTGCCGTTACGCTACCTGGCGCGCTATCCAGGAATTGTGGCGGGTAGCCAGAGCGCGAACATAGCGGGCTTCAGCAGTACCGAGCGTAGCCAGCACGCCGTTGAAAATCCAGCCCCGCTCATATACGCCAAGCACTCTTTGCTCATCATCGAGATTAACGCGCTGATTCAGCTTTTTGCAGATGGCATCCAGCAGCGGTAGCTTCTCCGGCCGGCGTATTGGTCCGGGCCGGTTGTTTATTGGCTGGTTGGCGGCACGTGTTGCTGCGTACTTTTTCATGGGAATCTCCTTGTCGTTTTTCGACGGAAAAAACGAAACCCCGGAGCCGAGAGCAACCGGGGTTTTCAGGAGATGCTGACCCGGTTGCTGGAAGGCTCCCGGGAACTGACCGAAAGCCGTTAGATATCTTTTACCAGTGCACGCATGAACTGCCCTTCAGGGCCAGATGCTGCGGCGTTCATCATGTGCTGTGGAATCATTCGGATCATAGTCGGCTTTGCTGGTTCATTTAAGTTGTTAGTGTATCCTTTAGCCCAGTGTTTGCAATAGCCCCGGAGCTTCGGCAAACGCGTACAGACGTACGCCTGGAGCACTATCATAATTGGTGTGTCACGTGTTTTTACGTTGTGCATATCCAGGCATCTGCCAGCCAGATGCCTTATGGATCTCTCCTTTATACGCAGCCTTTATGGCTGCGTTTTTTTTCGGTAGTGGAAAGTCCGTAGCCACTAGTTCGTACAGAAAACCGGCGACGGTTGTGCGATAGTTTTCACACTAACCAGTCCCCTTACCGAAAAATACCCAGAGGTTGAAACCTAAGAAAATGTCCGAAGAATCCGGATCCGCCCGCAACAAATTCCAGTTCCATTTTGTCGTTGAAATCTTTTTGATAGCCCTGTTGGCCATATATATGGTGTTGGGGAAGGAATATGTTGTCGGTGATGATCTCGCCTTCACCGTTGTTGGTGCTGGCCTGATGGCGTTAGTCACTTACTGGACGCTATCTACCCTTCGGGATGGTCTTGAGGTTCTTGTTCTCAGAGCACGTGGTCTGAAGCACTAACGTATTCCCAGGTTTTGTGCAGGATCAAGGCATCGTTTGCTGCGCGGTGAACAGGCACGCCAAGATCTGCAATGACCTGCCTGCGTGCCGATGGCCATTTGGTCACCTGCCGGGCGTCCAGCAGGGCCGAGACCGACTCCAGTTGAAATCCGGGCTTCACACCCGCGGCCCGGAATAGTCGGTACAGCCAGAAACTGTCAAAGGTCCAGGCGTCACAGTAGACATACCCTGACAACAACTCGTTGAGGTGATGGGCCACCTCAGAGACGGGGCTGCCTTCCGAAAGCAAGGTTGCCCTGGCTATTCCGTGAATCTGTTCCGCACTCTCGGACCAGTCCTTCCAAAGCACGTGGGGTTCAATCAACCAACTGTGCAGTGATCTGTCTGGCATGCAAACGCCTACCTCAATCGGGTAGCTTGCAATCAGGTCGAGGCTTGATGCTTCGAAGTCGATAAATGCCGGGATTGGTTCGGTAATCATTAGCCGTCTGATTTTCAGGATGTTTTAGCCTAGTTTACCCGCCCGTCTTCATGGACGCGAACCCAACCGGCCTTTGCACTGTTACAATACGCCCATTATGTTGCCCGGACTTTACAGAACCGCTTTTCCCATTGCCTGCCGGGTATTTAATCCATTTTCCAGGAGCCTGCATGACTGACACTGTTGTTGTAATTTATTCCGGAGGTATGGACTCTTTTACCCTGCTGCACCGGGCGCGCGCCCAGGGTATGCAGGTGCATGCGTTATCTTTCAACTACGGCCAGCGCCATGTCCGTGAACTGGATGTTGCCCGTTCCGTTTGCTCAGACCTCGATATCCCCCATAAGGTAATTGATATTCGTGCCATGGGTGAAGTTATGGCCGGATCTTCGCTGACCACCGGAGATGATATACCTGAAGGCCACTACGAAGAAGAAAGCATGAAGTCCACAGTGGTGCCCAACCGGAACATGATCCTGCTCTCCCTGGCCACTGGCTATGCTGTAACCGTGAATGCCGGAGCTGTGTGGTATGGGGCTCACGGTGGAGATCACGCTATTTATCCTGACTGTCGGCCGGAGTTCGTAGAAAAGATGGATGCCGTGTGCAGGATAGCCAACTACGACCCCGTGGGCATCGAAGCACCGTTTATGCACATGAATAAAGGCGAAATTCTGGCTGAGGGCCTGAAGCTTGGGCTCGATTACGCCAATAGCTGGACTTGCTACAACGGCCGGGAGAAGGCCTGCGGGCTTTGTGGTTCCTGTGTTGAACGGCTTGAAGCCTTTGCTGAAAATGGTCTTTCTGACCCGCTGGACTATGAGGCAGGGCGCTGATGTATCGGGTCAAAGAGGCCTTTTACACTTTGCAGGGAGAGGGCGCCCAGGCGGGCCGCGCAGCGGTATTCTGCCGTTTCAGCAAGTGCAATCTGTGGACGGGCCGGGAGAAAGACAGGGCAACGGCGGTATGTAATTTCTGTGA
>Ga0209345_10006338_pt1 | contig 10740 bp, 11 predicted proteins | sample Cruoilmetagenom7_FD_187294 | JGI IMG/M metagenome (GOLD analysis project Ga0209345, IMG submission 187294) | Oil polluted marine microbial communities from Coal Oil Point, Santa Barbara, California, USA - Sample 7 (SPAdes) (version 2) | ecosystem: Environmental > Aquatic > Marine > Oil seeps ...
TCCGATCTAATTGGCGATGTCGTGCGCGTTCGTATAACCCGCGCAATGACCAATTCGCTTACCGCCGTTGAAATCTAGGTCTCTTAGAGGCGGAATTTTTACCTGTTTATGCCGCTTGTCCAATTGGACGGGTGCCGTGAGATGCCCGCTTAAATAGCAGTTTGTCCTGATTTTTGCACGGACGCCGAGCGGTTTTTCCGGGGCAAGGCGCCCGACCGCGCGAATAGGGGGCTAAATAGCGATAATCCTGTCTCGACACACCATATCTGCCATATTGTCCTTTCCACGGTGGAAAGTTTTGCCTAACTTAACAAAATATGGAGGCAGTTGCGTGTGTGTTGTGTCATGTGCGGTAGGCCCTCAGGGGAACAGAAAAAGGAAAAGAGCTGTGGTAAACACACTTTTCAAAACCATTCGTATCGCCGCAGGTGCCGCTCTTGTTGCGACACTGGCGCTGCAGGGCGCAGCAGTGAACGCCCAAACGCAATCGCAATCCGGTCGTGATAAAGGCCAGTACATTCCCACCATCTGGGTTGATCCGGACGGGTGCGAGCACTGGGTGATGGATGACGGTGTTGAAGGATACATGAGCCCGCACACCAACCGTCAGGGTATTCCGGTTTGTCACCGTGGTAATGTCTGCGGTGTGATGCAAAGCGATCAGTTCTTTGCCACAAACAGCGCCCGCATTTCCAAAAGCGGTCAGGCCCGCCTGCGTGATTTCTTTACGAAAAACGAGGCTGTGAGCTATATCATCACCGGCCACACCGACAGCCGCGCATCCGATGCATACAACATGCGCCTGTCGCTGAACCGTGCTAACTCGGTTGCGAAAGTGGCCCAGTCCGCAGGCGCACGTATTGCCGATGTTCGCGGCTACGGAGAGCGTATGCCGGCCGCGTCGAACGGTACGACCTCTGGCATGGCAAAGAACCGCCGCGTCGAAATCATTTGTATTCGTTGAGGGAATAAGCACATGAAACTCTTCAAAATCACTGCGCTTGTTGGTCTGGCGACGCTTGTTACGGCTTGCGAAGATCTGCAAATGACCGAAAACGGTCCCGACAAAACCTTTGACCGTGGGCTTGATAAAAAGCACCTGAGCCAGCTTGAAGCGGGCATCTGGGTTGACCCGAACGGGTGTGACCACTGGATCATCGACGACGGTGTCGAAGGCTATCTGTCCGCGCGGCTGGATAAATACGGCAAGCCTGTCTGTTCCGGCGTAGCAGACCCTACGTATACCGCAGGTGACTTCAAGAAGGGCGCCACCGGCCTCATTGGCGACCCGGTCTGACATTGACCTGTGCGACACGATTTCGAGGGGCTGTAGTGTTTAACACTACGGCCCCTTTTTCTTTGCGCCCACTGGCAATACCTGTGGGCACGCCCTATCTCTCAGTTCCCAGCGCTTGAAAGGACTTGCTTTTGCCCCCATCCGATCTGCTTACGCCTGAGACCGGCCCGCCTGGTCCCGTGCTTGATTTTCCCGACAACCGGTTGCTCATCGACCTGTGTGGTCCTTTTGATCAGCATCTGGCAGCCATCGAGAAGGCGCTGGATGTCCAGATAGTGCGGCGCGGCAATTTTCTGACATTGCTGGGTGAGGCCGCATCAACTGAGCGTGCAGCGCAAGTTCTGCAAGCGCTTTACGCACGTCTTGAAGGCGGTCGTGGTGTTGAACCTGCGGACGTGGATATGATCCTGCGAATGGGGACTTCTGGTGAGGGAACCGGCGTACGCGACGGCGACCAGATCGAGATGCCGATCAGTCAAGCCATCGAAATCCAGACCCGCAAGAAGCGGGTTGAACCGCGGACAGAGGCGCAAAAAGCATACGTGCAGGCCTTGTTCGACAACGAGATGGCCTTTGGCATTGGACCCGCAGGCACGGGCAAGACCTATCTTGCTGTGGCGGTGGGTGTGTCGATGTTTTTGTCAGGTAAGGTTGACAAGATCATCCTCAGCCGCCCCGCAGTAGAGGCGGGTGAGAGGCTGGGCTTTTTGCCAGGCACGCAGGATGAAAAGATCGATCCTTACATGCAGCCGCTTTACGATGCGCTGAATGATTTCCTGCCGGGCAAACAGCTGGCCAAACTGCGCGAAGAAAAGACGATCGAGATCGCGCCGCTGGCATTCATGCGCGGGCGTACGCTGTCCAACGCATTTGTTGTACTGGACGAGGCGCAAAACGCTACCACGATGCAGATGAAGATGTTTTTGACGCGTCTCGGGCGTGGGTCGCGCATGGTGATCACTGGCGACCGCACCCAGATCGATTTGCCGCGCGGTCAGGCGTCTGGCCTTGCTGATGCGGAACGGTTGTTGCACAAAATTCCGAAAATCAGCTTCAACTATTTCACGTCTAAAGATGTGGTGCGCCATCCGTTGGTTGCGGCCATCATCGAGGCGTATGAAGTGGAAGCCGAACGCGCGCTGCACCCCGACGGATAGATCACTTTGGATACGCTTGATATTGTGATTGAGGCCCCCATTTGGGAGGCTGACCCGCTCACTGCGCTGGCAACAGCCGCAGTGCGCGCTGCTTTGCACCATGTGCACATTGACCCAGACGATTGTGAGGTCACCTTGCTAGCCTGTGATGACACGCGGATTGCCGAACTCAATGCCGAGTTTCGTGGCAAGCCGACTCCGACAAATGTGCTGAGCTGGCCCGCTCAATCGCTTGCTCCGCCCGCCGAAGGGCAGGCGCCGCCAGCACCCGAAGCGGGCTTCGACGGGATGATCGAACTGGGCGATATAGCGCTGAGTTATGACACATGTGCGCGTGAAGCTGTCGAATCAGGCAAGCCTTTCGCAGACCACCTGACCCACCTAATTGTACACGGAGTGTTGCATTTGTTGGGCTATGACCACGAAACTGACGGCGATGCGGCGCTTATGGAAGGTTTAGAGGTCGAAATTCTTGGCAATCTTGGTCTGGATGACCCATATAATGCCGACGACAAGATCACAGGTGCCTTAGTTGCGCCGTTTCCAAAGACAGGACCCAATGGGCGACACTGACGGACCATCTAACGCTGCGCAAAGCGCGCAGGAGCAATTCCCCTCCGAAGACATCAGCACTCAGGGTGATGCCGATAGCGGCAGAAGCGGCTTCTTTAGCCGCGTGATTGGTGCGCTTAGCCCCTCGGACACCGATGAAAGCAAGCAATCCTCTGCGCTGACAAGCGAACGGGGAGCGACCGGCATGGGAAATCTGCGCCGCATGCGCGTAGACGACGTGATGATACCGAAAGCGGATATCGTGGCGGTCAGCGTTACATCGACGATGGACGAGCTGGTTGCAGTTTTCAAGGATAGCGGCCTGACGCGTCTGCCGGTCTATGACGGCACGCTGGACACGCCCGTTGGCATGGCGCACCTCAAGGATCTGGCGCTACAGTTCGGCTTCAACGGAAAACCAAAGAATTTTGACCTGACAGAAATGCTGCGTCCGCTGGTATTTGTGCCTCCGTCGATGACGATCGGTGTGCTGCTCACAAAAATGCAAGCCGAACGCCGACATATGGCGCTGGTGATTGATGAATACGGCGGCGTTGATGGTCTGGTCACGATCGAAGACTTGATCGAGCAGGTGATCGGGCAGATTGAAGATGAACACGATGTTGAGGAAGGCGTTTATTGGTCCGAGGAAAAGCCGGGACAATACCTTGCGCTTGCCAAAACACCTTTGGCTGATTTCGAGAACGAAGTCGGCCTGTCGCTGACCGATCATGATGACGTAGACGAGGAGGAGATCGACACCTTGGGCGGTCTTGTCTTCATGTTGTCTGGTCGCGTGCCTGCGCGCGGAGAGGTCGTGGTACACCCCGATGGCCCCGAATTCGAGGTGATGGATGCAGATCCGCGCCGGATTAAACGGCTGCGTGTGCGGATGAACGGCGCACATTCAGGAGGGGCTCCCGCCTGATGCGGGCCCTTCCGCTCGTGATCCTGGGGGCTCTGGCGGCGTTGGGGCAGGCGCCCTTTGATCTTTCCCTTGTAATGCTCGCAGCCATGGGGGCTGCCGTTCACCTAAGCTATCCTGCGGCAAGCGCGCGCGTGGCGGCTGTTTCTGGCTTTGCCTTTGGTTTCGGTTATTTCGCAGTTGCACTGCACTGGATCGTCTCGCCTTTCATGGTAGATGCCGCAAGGCACGGCTGGATGGCCCCGTTTGCTGTTGTCTTGATGGCAACTGGAGGGGCGCTTTTCTGGAGCCTTGCATTCTGGTCGGCGCGGCGGCTGTCTGCGGGGATTTGGGCGTTGATTCCCTGCTGGGCTGCTATCGAATTGCTGCGCGCCTATATCTTTACCGGATTTCCTTGGGCTGCCCCATCACAGGCGATGGTAGGCAGCCTTTTGGGGCAGACCCTTGCATGGATCGGGCCGCACGGTTTGAACTTTGTGGTAATTGGTGCCGCTGTTGGTATCGCGGCGCTCGCGCGATGGTCGTGGTTGGGGCGTGTCGTCTATCTGGTGCCGCTGGGTCTTGTTGTCCTTCTTCCGCCGCTGTCGCAGCCTGCATCGCTGTCGGATCAGATGCTGAGGCTGGTTCAGCCAAACGCACCACAACACCAAAAGTGGGATCCTGAAAAGATAGGTGTTTTTTATGAGCGCCAGTTGAGTTCTACTGCGGCACCTGCGCAAGGCAAAGCGCCCGATGCGATCATTTGGCCTGAAACGGCCATTCCATGGAGCCTGAATCGCAGTCAGGTTATTTTAGAAGAAATCAGTTTTGCTGCTGGTGGTACGCCCGTCATCCTTGGTGCGCAACGCAGCGAAGGGCAACGATTTTTCAATGCGCTGGTGCTGCTGGGCCCTCAGGGGGAGGTGACCCAGATTTATGACAAGCATCATCTGGTCCCGTTTGGTGAATTTGTCCCTTTGGGCGAATTTGCGGCGCGCTTTGGTATTTACGGTATGGCCCCGCAGCACGGTGCTGGATTCAGCGCGGGACCGGGCGCACGGCTGATCGATCTCGGCCCTTTGGGCCGCGCTTTGCCGTTGATCTGCTATGAGGCAGTGTTTGCCCATGATGTGAATGCAGCACCAGAACGGCCGGACTTCATCATCCATGCCACCAATGACGCATGGTTCGGAAAATATGCTGGGCCTCAACAACATTTGGCGCAAACGCGCATGCGGGCCATTGAACAGGGGCTGCCGGTAGCGCGTGCGGCTAATACCGGTATTTCAGCTATGATTGATCCGCGTGGCCGCATATTGCAAAGCCTTGATCTGGGGGAGGCGGGCTTTATTGATGCACGCTTGCCTCTGCCGCTTGCCCCGACGCTTTATAGCAGGACGGGTGACACGCCTTGGGTCGTGCTGCTGGCGGTGTTGATAGGAGGCATGGTGCTGCGGCGTGTGGTTGTTAGACTTAAAAAGACCGAATAACGATTGACCCTTTAGGTCGCGCAGCTTACTTCTATCGCGTTGCACCACAACGGCTTCCTGACGTGGTGCTTTAATTTTAATGGAGCTCATTCATGTCCCGCAAATCATATATTTTTACTTCGGAATCAGTTTCCGAGGGCCATCCGGATAAAGTCTGTGACCGGATCAGCGATGCGGTATTGGACGCGTTCCTCGCCGAAGAACCCGAGGCACGTGTCGCGGCAGAGACTTTCGCTACGACCAATCGGGTTGTTATCGGCGGTGAGGTCGGGCTGTCTGACCGGGCCAAGCTGCATACCTATATGGGTCGTATCGATGAAATCGCGCGCGCCTGCATCAAGGATATTGGTTACGAGCAAGACAAGTTCCACCACGAGACTGTGGAGATCACCAACCTGCTGCATGAGCAATCCGCTCATATCGCGCAGGGCGTAGATTCATCTGCCGACAAAGATGAAGGCGCAGGCGATCAGGGTATTATGTTCGGCTACGCCACGGACGAAACCGAAGAGCTGATGCCGGCACCAGTGCATTATGCCCATGCGATTTTGCGCCGTCTGGCTGAGGTGCGCAAAGACGGCACAGAGCCTACGCTGCGCCCTGACGCGAAATCCCAGCTTTCCGTGCGATATGAAGGGGGTAAGCCGGTCGGCGTAAGTTCAATCGTTCTGAGCACCCAACACGCACACGAAAACCAGACCAGCGCTGATATTCGTGACATCGTCGAACCCTATATCCGTGAAGTTCTGCCCGAAGGCTGGATTACAGAAGCGACCGACTGGTGGGTGAACCCAACAGGCACATTCGTCATTGGCGGCCCGGACGGGGATGCCGGCCTGACAGGCCGCAAGATTATTGTGGATACCTATGGCGGTGCCGCACCTCATGGCGGCGGTGCATTTTCGGGGAAAGATCCAACAAAGGTGGACCGGTCTGCGGCATATGCTGCGCGCTATCTGGCCAAGAACGTTGTTGCGGCCGGGTTGGCGTCAAAATGCACCATCCAGCTGAGCTATGCCATCGGGGTGAGCAAGCCACTTTCGATCTATTGTGATACCTTTGGTACCGGTGAGGTCGAGGCAGAAGCGATCGAGCGCGCAATAGCGGGCGTGATGGATCTTACTCCACGCGGCATCAGAAGCCATCTTGGGCTGAATAAACCGATCTACCAGCGTACAGCAGCTTACGGGCATTTTGGCCGCGCGCCAGAAGCTGATGGCGGTTTTAGCTGGGAACGGACTGATCTGGTTGACGCGATCAAGAAAGCGATTTGATCTAGGACGCCGCCCTAGTCGGGGCGGCGTCGAAATATGGACGGTGGCTTGACCGGTTTTGTCTCCGGCTTGCCAGGTCTTTCTGACGGAACCATTGCATTAATTCGCGATATCGGCAGCGTTTGCGGCCCGCGTGAAGACGGTATGCTGGGAGTGTGAGTGGTTTTGGCCGCGCCAATATCATCCAGATCGTCAAGAAACGACCAGAGCCTTCGGAGCGATCCCTCCATCCGTTCAACACGCTCTTGCGCGTCTTCCGGTTCAAGTTTGTCGATGTCGCGCAATGTGCGCATCTGGCGCATCATCCGGCTAACGATGGGTTTGATGTCGTGTGCGCATTTGCGTGAAAAGCTTTGTAGTGTTTCATCGTGCTTGCTGACCGATACCGCCATCCCGCGTGCAAGCTGTGACTTCTGAAGGGCTGAGATGACCGCACGGTTGAGGGTTTCGCCTGAAATCTCGTCTTTTGTCAGGTAGTCGCTGAACCCCAGTTTGAGTGCCCTGAGCGCGATGTTATTCTGTTCTGTTCCGGTAATCATGAGAGTTGCAGCAGTCCGATTAACGTGATCCGCGCGGATCAGCTCAACGCCATCCAGTCCGGTACCGTCCGGCAGATGATAATCCAGCAGGATCATGTCAAAGCGATCTTTTTTCAGGATGATTCGCATCGCTTCAAGGCTGTCTGCCTCAGCGACATGAGTCGTAAAATCAAATTCGTGGCAGAGCCTTTTCAGGCGGGTACGATCAAATTTCTCGTCGTCCACAATAAGGATGCTGGCGAAGACAGGGGCGGTGGCAGCCTGTTGCAACGCTGTCGGCTTGATTGAGGTGGGGTGATGCATTGTGCGGCTCCTGCCTTGGAAGGTTTGTCCAGCATAAGCGACAGATCGTTAATGAAAGGTATCAATGGCGAGTATTGCAGCGCCGCGCCAACCCCGCTACATGCGCGGGCATGAGTACGCCAGTAAGACCCCGACGCAATTTCTATGGCCGCCTGAAGGGCCATAACCTCAAGGAATCCCAGAAGGGGTATCTTGATGAGGATCTTGCACCTCTTTCACCAGGTGCTGTGGATTGGGAAAGCAATCCCGAGCGCAACTTGTTGGACACGGGCGCGATGTTTGACGGTAAGCCAGTCTGGCTTGAGGTCGGATTTGGCGGCGGTGAGCATATGGTACATCAGGCGGCGCAGAACCCTGATACCGGTATCATTGGCTGCGAGCCGTATATTAACGGCGTTGCGATGTTGCTTGGCAAGATACGGCGCGCGGGTGTGGAGAATGTCAAAGTTCATCCAGGCGATGTGCGCGATATGTTCGACGTCCTGCCTGCGGAAAGCATCTCGAAGGCGTTTCTTTTGTATCCTGATCCATGGCCCAAGACGCGGCATCACCGCCGCCGGTTTGTCACGGAAGAGCACTTGGTACCACTGCACCGCGTCTTGAAGCCCGGTTCGATCTTTCGCGTAGCGACTGATATTGAGGATTATGTGCGCCAGACACTGCAGGAAGTTCCGCGCTTTGGCTTTGAATGGCTGGCCGAGGGACCTGAAGATTGGCGCAAACCTTGGGATGACTGGATTTCGACGCGCTATGAGCAAAAGGCGCTTCGCGAAGGGCGGGTGCCGCACTACCTGACGTTCCGGCGCGTGTGATGCTAAGGATGGCGTGAGGGGTTTCACCCCTCAAACTCCCCAGGATATTTTTGGCCAAAAGAAATAGGGTCGGCATGGACCTGCATTGGCTGGCGGGCTAGAAGGTTCTGGAATGAAAGTGAGGGCGCTAACATGTCGGGCCATGGTGTTGCTATTCCAATGACGTCTACTGCCTGTGGGCCGCTACGCGGCACTGCGGATGTGCCGGGAGACAAGTCGATTTCCCATCGCTCGTTGATCCTTGGGGCGATGTGTGTCGGTGAAACGACGATCACCGGTCTGTTGGAAGGGCAGGACGTTCTTGATACTGCTGCGGCCATGCAGGCGTTCGGCGCGCAGGTGACGGATCACGGTGAAGGCCGCTGGTCTGTTCAAGGTGTTGGTGTGGGCGGATTTGCCGAGCCGACCGGGGTGATTGATTGCGGCAATTCGGGCACCGGTGTGCGCCTTATTATGGGGGCAATGGCCACCCAGCCTATTACGGCGACCTTTTCCGGAGATGCGAGTCTGAACGGGCGTCCGATGGCGCGGGTCACTGACCCGTTGGCGCTGTTCGGATGTCAGGCTGTCGGGCGTGACGGAGGGCGCTTGCCGATGACATTGGTCGGCGCGCGGGAGCCTGTTCCCGTACGGTATGTTGTGCCAGTTCCTTCGGCTCAGGTTAAGTCGGCTGTGTTGCTGGCAGGGCTGAACGCGCCGGGCCAAACTGTTGTGATCGAGAAAGAGGCCACGCGTGACCATACAGAGCGGATGCTGGAAGGGTTTGGCGCGGAAATATCTGTGCGCGAAACCGACGAAGGCCGTGAGATCACGTTGACCGGTCAGCCCGAGCTACGCGCGCAGCATATTGAAGTGCCGCGCGATCCAAGCTCGGCTGCGTTTCCTGTTTGTGCGGCGTTGATCGTGCCGGGTTCTGACGTTTTGGTTCCAGGGATCGGGTTGAACCCGACACGGGCCGGTCTGTTCACCACCCTGCGCGAGATGGGCGCTGATCTGGTCTATGAGAACGAGCGTATCGAGGGCGGAGAGCCTGTCGCAGACCTGCGCGCACGCTTCTCACCTGATATGCGGGGTATCGAAGTGCCACCAGCACGGGCAGCCAGTATGATTGACGAATACCCGGTTCTGAGTGTCGTGGCAGCCTATGCGACGGGACAGACAGTTATGCGCGGCGTGCGAGAGTTGCGCGTGAAAGAAAGTGACCGGATTGATGCGATGGCCAAGGGCTTGCGAGCGAATGGGATCGATGTTGAAGAAGGTGAAGACTGGTGGATCGTGACCGGTGCGGGCCACGGCAATGTCGCCGGCGGCGCGATTTGCGCCAGCCAGCTGGATCACCGTATCGCAATGTCATTCCTGATCCTCGGGATGGCGTCTAACGCGCCGGTACAGGTGGATGACGGCGGACCAATCGCGACGTCCTTTCCGATATTCGAACCGCTGATGGCCTCTTTGGGGGCCGATGTGTGCCGCAATGGGTGACGGGTTTTCAGTAGCGATTGACGGACCGGCAGCAGCAGGCAAGGGTACAGTGTCCAAGGCAGTAGCTGCACATTTCGGTTTTGCGCATCTGGATACCGGTCTGTTGTACCGCGCAGTTGGTGCCAAGGTGCTGTCAGGCATGGACGCCATTGAAGCGGCGCAATCGCTTATGTCTGATGATCTGGATGATGATAGCTTGCGCACGCCTGCAGTGGCGCAGGCGGCCAGCAAAGTTGCGGTGATCTCCGAAGTACGTGCGGCGTTGCTTGATTTTCAACGTAGTTTTGCCACGCGCGCCGGCGGTGCAGTGCTTGATGGGCGCGACATTGGAACGGTCATTTGCCCTGAAGCTGCTGTTAAGTTGTTTGTTACTGCCAGTGCAGAGGTGCGCGCGCAGCGCCGTTTTGCTGAGTTGTCGGCGAAAGGCATCACCGACAGCTACGAGACGGTGCTGGCGGATGTGAAATCCCGCGACGCGCGTGATATGGAGCGGGTCGAGGCACCTTTGCGCCCGGCGGATGGCGCGGTGGTGATCGATACGTCTGATTTGTCCATAGAGCAGGCAGTTGCGCAGGCGATTACGGTAATTCAGGAAAAGCGCGTTTAATCGGGCAACTGCTTTAAGCTGCTTCTGTATGATGTAAGAAATGATAGAACTAGGGAAATGCAAATGACTGAGATGAAAAAGCAGATCATCTGCATTAACTGGGGCACGAAATACGGTCCTCCCTACATCAACCGGCTATATGGCATGTGCGCGCGCAACATCAGCGGCGACTTCACTTTGACATGCTTTACGGACAATCGTGAGGGCATCCGTCCTGAAGTGATCTGTCAGGATTTGCCGCCTAGCAATATTTCGATGCCTCAGTCCAAAGGGAAATGGCCCAAATCGCGGCTGTGGAACAAAACGCTTGAAGGGGTGGATGG
>Ga0209345_10006339_pt1 | contig 10737 bp, 10 predicted proteins | sample Cruoilmetagenom7_FD_187294 | JGI IMG/M metagenome (GOLD analysis project Ga0209345, IMG submission 187294) | Oil polluted marine microbial communities from Coal Oil Point, Santa Barbara, California, USA - Sample 7 (SPAdes) (version 2) | ecosystem: Environmental > Aquatic > Marine > Oil seeps ...
TACTAATGCAGCAGACATCATCATCCAAGCTGTATCACCAGTATCTAAAACATCTTCAGCGAATGCTAAAGATGGTAATAGCATTAATGCTAACGTTAAGTATTTCTTCATCTTAATTCCTTTTGTGTTCTCTTTCGAGTTGTTTTCAAGAGGAAGTATAACAGCTAGAGAATATCATAGACACATAAAATTGTATAATATTTAATCAATAATTAGATTAAATAATAGTTATTTGTAATGCTTATTTAATAAATAAACGTCACTCTTTCACATATATAAACCGAATTAAAACAACTTTTACAATTTTTACAATTTTATTAATCAATTTTCGGGTAGAATTACTAAATTTTATTTTAAGATACTAGGGTGTTTATATGAGCGATTTGCTAAACAACGACGATATACAAACCATAAATATAGAAGAGACTCTTCAAAACAGTTACCTTGATTACTCAATGAGTGTAATTGTTGGTCGTGCTTTACCAGACGTTAGAGATGGTCTAAAGCCGGTTCACAGAAGAATTCTTTATGCGATGGATAAACTAAACCTTTCACACGGTTCAAAATTCAAGAAATCAGCTCGTATAGTTGGTGATGTAATCGGTCAGTACCACCCACATGGTGATAACTCTGTTTATGATGCACTTGTACGTATGGCTCAAGACTTCTCTATGAGAATGGAACTTGTAGATGGTCAAGGTAACTTCGGTTCTGTTGATGGTGACTCTGCAGCAGCAATGAGATATACAGAAGCACGTATGACAAAATATGCCGGTGAACTTCTAAAGGACTTAGATAAGAACACTGTAAATATGACAGATAACTACGATGGTACTACAAAAGAACCAGATGTAATGCCTACTCGTGTTCCTAACCTTCTTATAAATGGTTCTTCAGGTATTGCTGTTGGTATGGCAACAAATATCCCTCCTCATAACCCTACTGAAGTTATCAACGGGCTAAAAGCACTATTAGCAAATCCTAATATCTCTCTTGAAGAGATTATGGAGCATATAAAAGCACCGGATTTTCCAACTGGTGGTATTATCTTTGGTAAAAAAGGTATCACTGAAGCTTATGAGACTGGTCGTGGTCGTATAAAAGTTCGTGCAAAAACGCATATTGAACAGACTGCTAAAAAAGAGATTATTGTTATTGATGAGCTTCCTTACCAGGTAAACAAGTCTCGTCTGATTGAAAACATTGCAAATCTTGTTAAAGATAAGATGATTGATGGTGTTTCACTAATTCGTGATGAGTCAGACCGTGATGGAATGCGTGTAGTAATCGAGCTTAAACGCGATGCAATGAGTGAAATCGTACTTAACAATCTTTTCAAACAGACAAGTATGCAGACTACATTTGGTATCATCATGCTATCTATATTAAATCAAGAGCCTAGAATCTTTGGAATTATAGATATCTTAAAACACTTTATTAACCACCGTAAAACTGTAATCATTCGTCGTACAATTTTTGACCTTGAAAAAGCAAAAGCTCGAGCACACATCTTAGAGGGTCTCAAAAAAGCAATCGACATCATCGAAAAAGTTATTAAAACAATTCGTTCTTCAGGAAATGAAGAAGATGCAAAAAATAACTTAGTTAGTGATTTTGACTTTAGTGAGATTCAAGCTTCAAGCATTGTAGCAATGAGACTTGGTCGTTTAACTGGTCTAGAGATAGAAAAAATAGAAAACGAACTTGCTGAACTTATGAAGCTTATCGAGTACCTAGAGTCAATCCTTAAAAGTGAAGATGTTCTTCATGGAATTATTGCTGAAGAGTTTGATGAAGTTTCAGCAATTTACACTGATAAGAGACGTACTGATATAGAAGATGATTATGATGACATCGATATCGAAGATTTAATCCCTAATGAGCCAATGGTAGTTACTATGACTCACAGAGGTTACATCAAACGTGTTCCTCTTGCAAACTATGAAAAACAAAAACGTGGTGGTAAAGGTAAAACAGCTGTTACTACTTATGAAGATGACTTTATCGAAAACTTCTTTACTTGTAATACTCACGATACTCTACTTGTTGTAACTGACCGTGGTCAACTACACTGGATTAAAGTTTATCGTATTCCTGAGGGAAGCCGTGTTGCTAAAGGTAAGGCAGTTGTTAACCTTATTAACCTAATGCCAGATGAGAAAATATGTTCAGTTATTCCAACTACTGATTTCAGTGAAGATAAAGGTCTTGTTTTCTTTACTCAAAGAGGTGTTGTAAAACGTACTAATCTAAGTGAGTTCTCAAATATTAGAAGTAATGGTGTCAGAGCTATTGTTCTTGATGATAATGATACTTTAATCACTGCAAAAATTGCCAACCAGGATATTAAATACCTTTTCATAGTTACTAAACTCGCTCAATGTATCAAATTTGAAATAGAAAAAACTCGTGAGCAGGGACGTAGTACTCGTGGTGTTAGAGGTATTAAGTTTAAACATGAGGGTGATGAAGTAGTTGATGCTAACATCATTGCAAATGATGAACAAGAGATTTTAGTTGTAGCGGAAAAAGGTATTGGTAAACGTACTGATGCTGGTGAGTATAGACTTACTAATCGTGGTGGTTCTGGTGTTATCGCTATGAAAATGACTCCTAAAACTGGTAAAAATATCGTTGGTGTTCTAATGGTTGATGAGACTATGGATATGATGGCACTTACAAAAGCTGGTAAAATGATTAGAGTAGATATGCAGACTATCTCTAAATCAAGTAGAAACACTTCTGGTGTTTACATAGTTAAAGGTGATGAAGTAGCAAGTATTTCTCGTTGTCCTAAAGAGGAAAAAGATGAAGATGAAAATAATGAAGGATCTGAGTCTTTAGAATTGGAATAGTAGTTGCTTTAAGATGAGCAACTAAAATCTTAGACATAAAAAAGTGTCTTTGCAAGGAATAACATATGAAATACTCTCTGATACTGGTAGCACTTCTTGGTTTTACTGCTTGTACAGCGGCTGAACCAGCTCCTACAGCTAAACAGGTGACTCCGGCACCGTCAAACGTTACTGTAGTTTGTCCAACTGGAAGCTGTGAAAAAGCACCTGAAGTTCAAAAAGTTGAAGTTGTTAAGCCTATCGTGCCTGAAGTTCAAAAAGTTGAAGTTATTGCACCAATTGAGTTAGCAGAAAAGCCAAAAAAAGATGAAGATGTTTTAGATAATGAAAACGACTTAATTATTGGTGTTGTTGGTCAAGGTGTTGCTCCTATGAATACATCATCTCCAGCTCAGGCTTATGCACTTGCAAAGCGTGCAGCCGTTGCTGACGCCTATAGACTCATTGCAGAGAAAGTAAAAGGTGTTCGTATTGATGGTCAAGATTTGATTAAAAATATGATGGTTAAACGTTCTACTGTTCGTACATCTGTAAAAGCAATGGTTAGAAATGCTAACATTGTTGAAACTACCTTCAAAGAGGGTCTATGCGAAGTAGAGATGGAAATCGTACTTTCTCACTCAGACTTTGCTCAGTAATTCTTTTTAATTCACTCGCCTTAAATGCGAGTGAATTTCTTATCTCCTACTCTTACATAGTAAAAGACGCTACACTTCACAACGAAACTCTCCATATATCAAAAGCAATGAAAAAATGCACTGGAACTCCACAAAAAAGTTTTATGTTTGATACAAATGGTGAAAAAGATTTAAAAAATATTATCTCAAAAAATAATGAAGATTTTATTAATTATATTCACGGACTGGGTCTTCATATAAATCATAATGATAAAACTAAAAACTTACAATATAGTTCTTACACAAAGATGACACTAAAGACCACATGTTTCAAAGTCGATTTTAATGATAATTTTGCTAGAATTGCACCTTTAAAATAAGGATGTTTAGCATCTAAATTAGGGCACTGTGTGAAAATAGCAATCGTTGAAGATGATATCAATATGAGAAAATCTCTTGAAATCGCAATGAGCGACTATAAAGAGTTTCAAATAAAAACCTATAAGAATGCAAAAGATGCTCTTAAGGGTCTTGATGATAGCTTCGATTTGATTATCACTGACATAAATATGCCTGGTATGGACGGAATAGAGTTTGTTAAAACTTTAAACGGACGTTTTGAAATAATCATCATGACTGGAAATGCAACTCTTCAACGTGCTATCGAGTCTATTCACCTTGGAGTGAAAGACTTTTTACTTAAGCCTTTTGATGTTGATACTTTAGTGGCAGCCATCAAACGTGAGGATAAAGTTCAAAAAGTACAAAAATCAGCACCGAAGAGTAAAAAAAGCTCAAGTGGATTTTTAGGAACATCTTCATCACTCGAAGGTGTTTTAAAGATAGCAGATAAAGCTGCTAAAACGGATGCAAGTGTTTTACTTTTAGGTCAAAGTGGTGTAGGTAAAGAGGTTTTTGCAAATCATATCCATAAAAACTCACCAAGAGTAAAAAAACCATTTGTAGCCATTAATATGGCAGCAATTCCTGAGAACCTTATAGAGAGTGAACTTTTTGGTTTTGAAAAAGGTGCGTTTACTGATGCAAGTGAAGCAAAAGCCGGTCAGTTTGAAGTAGCTAATGGTGGTACACTTTTCCTTGATGAAATTGGTGAGATGCCTTATGGTGTTCAAGCAAAACTTCTTCGCGCTTTACAAGAAAAAGAAGTCAGACGTCTTGGCTCATCAAAGTCTATAAAAATAGACATAAGAGTAATCTCTGCAACAAATGCAAATCTGCAGAGTAAAATAAAAGATGGTGAGTTTAGAGAAGATCTCTACTACCGTTTAAATACTATACCTTTAAATATCCCTCCACTACGAGAGAGACAAGATGAGATAATGCAGATAGCAGACGCAATGATTGAGCAAAACTGTGCAAAATATGGGTTTGAGACTAAGACATTCTCGGATGATGCACAGAAGCAACTACTCGCTTACAACTGGCCTGGAAATATACGTGAGCTTATCTCAGTTGTAGAGAGAGCAGTGATTTTGAGTGAAACGCAAGAGATACAAACAGATGAGTTGTACTTAGAAGTGCGACAGTAAAAGTTAAAGACTTGAATATACTTTTACTTACAAACAATTAAGAATATAGGAGAAAATAGTGAAAAAATATAATGTAGCTGTAGTTGGTGCAAACGGTGCAGTTGGTGAAGAGATATTAACAATTCTTTCAGAGATAGACTTCCCAATAAATAAATTAATTCCACTTGCAAGTGCTAGAAGTGTTGGTAAAACAGTAAGTTTTAATGGCAAAGATATAAATATTATCGAACTTACTAACGATGTATTTGCCAAAGAAGAGATTGAGATAGCACTTTTTAGTGCTGGTGGAAGCGTAAGTGCTGAGTTTGCTCCTGATGCTGTTAAAGCAGGTGCAGTTGTAATTGACAACACTTCACACTTTAGAATGGCTGAAGATGTTCCTCTCGTAGTTCCAGAAGTAAATCCACAAGATATTGCTAAATGGAAACAGACAGGTGTTATCGCCAATCCTAACTGTTCGACTATTCAGATGGTTCAAGCCCTTAAACCTCTTGATGATGCTTATGACTTACTTAGAGTTGATGTTAGTACGTATCAAGCAACAAGTGGTGCCGGAAAAACTGCAATGGAAGAACTTGTAACACAGATGCAAGACTTCTTTGCATTTAAACTTGATGAATCAGAGCACAAAGCTTTTAATCAACAGATAGCTCTAAATGTTATCCCTCAAATAGATGTATTTACTGAAAATGGGTACACAAAAGAGGAGATGAAAATGGTAAACGAAACTACAAAGATTATGCACAAAGATATAGCTTTAAGTGCTACTTGTGTTCGTGTTCCAACTCTTCGTGGTCACGCTGAGTCTTTAACTCTCACTTTTGATAGTGAAGTTGAAGCAAACGAAGCGAGAGATATTTTAAGTAAAGCTCCAAACATTGTTATTCTTGATAAACCAGAAGAAGCTCTCTATCCTATGCCTGCAACTTGTGTAGATATGAATGAAACATTTGTTGGCCGTATCAGAAATGATAACTACTCTAAGAATATGCTTCACATGTTTGTTGTTGCAGATAACTTAAGAGTTGGTGCTGCTACAAATGCAGTAAGAATCGCTCAAAAATGGATAGAAATGGAAGGAGAGAAATAGATGTTAGAAAGAATATTTGAAAGTACTTTATGGAGTACAAGATTTATGGTAATTCTTGCCGTAGTATTTGGTCTCATAGGTGCTGTGATTTTATTTGCTGTTGCGAGTATTGATATATTTGTAACTGCGAAATATGTTTTTACAACATATATGACTGGAGCTCACCCTGAAAAGTTTCACCAAGATGTAGTTGGTGGGATTATCGGTGCCGTGGACTTATACCTTATCGGTGTAGTTATGCTTCTTTTCTCTTTTGGTCTTTATGAGCTTTTCATCTCAGATATTGATGCTGCAAAAGATGATGAAGGAAATGATAATCAAATTTTAGCGATTCATTCACTTGACCAGCTAAAAGACAAAATCTCAAAAGTAATTGTAATGGTTCTAGTTGTTGGATTTTTTCAAAAAGTGGGCTACACTGAATATAGTGGCGCACTAGATATGTTATACTTCGCGCTATCAATTACTGCTGTAGCAGTAGGTTTATATTTTTTAGGAAAAGTAGGTAAGAAACATTAATTTGTCCGTAAAATGGGCAAAGCCCTTTTTACTTCGCTTAGACCGCTGTGGTCACTAAAGCTTTCTTATAAAAAAGAATTATTTTAAGGAAAAACAATTGAGTAAAATATTTGTAGATGCATGTTTAGGTAAAGAGACTCCATACACTCCAGTTTGGATGATGAGACAAGCAGGACGTTATCTTCCTGAGTATATGGCTGTTCGTGCTGAAGCCGGAAACTTTTTAAACCTATGTCATGACCCTAAAAAAGCTGCAGAGGTAACTATTCAGCCTTTAGATATTGTTGGTGTTGATGCTGCTATTTTATTTAGTGATATCCTCGTTATTCCTGATGAGATGGGTATGGATTTATCATTTATTAAAGGTGAAGGTCCGAAGTTCAGTGACCCTATAACTTGTGAAGCTGATATAGACAGACTTATCGGTGGTGATGAAGCAGCTTCAAAACTTACATATGTGTTTGATACTATCAAACTTTTAAGAACTCAGCTTGATGAGAGAGGTGATGATAAAGCACTAATCGGTTTTACTGGTGCACCTTGGACTCTTGCAACTTATATGATTGAAGGTCAAGGAACTAAAACATATAATATTTGTAAAAAAATGATGTACTCTAACCCTGCTCTTTTACATAAAATCCTTGCTAAAGTTACAGAAGTTGTAAAACTTTATATGGAAAAGCAGGTAGAATCTGGAATTGATGTAGTTCAAATCTTTGACTCATGGGCAGCTGCTATTGAACCTGGTAAATATGATGAATTCTCTTGGAAATATATGGTAGAAATTGCTGATTATTTAAAAGAAAAACATCCAAACGTTCCAATTATTATGTTCCCTAAAGGTATCCCTGCATTTTTAGATAAAGTATATGGTAATTTCGATGTATTTGGTGTTGACTGGTCAACTCCAATGTCCCTTGCAAAAGAAAAACTTGGTGACAAGTATGTTCTTCAAGGAAATATGGAGCCATGTCGTCTTTACTCTAAAGAGGAGACTACTAAGTGTGTAGAAGTAATCCAAGAGACTATGGGCGGTAAACGTCATATATTTAATCTTGGTCATGGAATCCTTCCTGATGTTCCTGTTGAAAATGCAATACACTTTGTTAGTGAGTGCCAGAGAGTAAGTGGAAAAAAATAACATAATATTTGGACCTATTAACTCACGCCGTTTTGGCATGAGTTTAGGTGTAGACCTATCCCCTGCTTATAAACAGTGTAATTTTGACTGTCTTTACTGTGAATTAGCCCCAAGTGCTACTGTAACATCTCAAACACAGACAATCGAAGTTAGCGAAATTATAAAAGCTCTTGTTCCTCACCTAAATGAACATGTTGATGTTATTACTTTAACTGCAAATGGTGAACCGACTCTCTATCCTCACTTGAGTGAGCTAATAGACGAAATAGACAAGGTGAAAAACTCAACTGAAACGCTTATACTTACAAATAGTGCAACCTTAGTTGATGATAATGTTTTTAAGGCTCTACTCAAACTAGACCAAGTGAAATTATCCTTGGATGCTATTAGCAGTGATGTATTTAGCAAGATTGACAGACCTCACGTAAACATAGATATTTCACAAGTTGTAGAGAAAGTTACTGCATTTGGTAAAGCCTATAAAGGTAAGTTATTTATTGAGATACTATTTGTCCATGGGCTTAATGACACAAAAGAAGAGATAAAAAAACTTAATGATGTTTTACTAAATCTTGATTGTAAAAGAGTTGACTTAGGAACAATAGATAGACCACCAGCTTATCCTGTTGTAGGAATAAGTTATAAAGAGCTATTTGAAGCCTCTCTGATGTTTGACAACTCCTTGCCTATACATATTGCTTCAAGAGTTCACGCTGAGCCAAATAATGCATACTACAGTGATGAAGAGATTATAAATACACTAGATAAGCGTCCACTGACTATGGAGGACATCAACCTACTCTTTGATGAAGAGAGTAAAACTAGACTTGAACTACTCATAAATGATGGTGAAATAGTGAAAAAAATAGTTTCAAATTTAGAGTTTTTAATTCCTAAAGAAAATCTCAAAAGAAAACGAGGAAAGTAAGCAAATTATACTTGACTTTTTGCAAGTCATAAAGTATAATTTCGCCACTTGTCCTAATCGGTGCTGAAGCACATCGATTGCGGTTCCAAAGCTAAAAAAGTAAAGCAGTTTACTTTTTCTTAACGCTTCTCACATTCCGGATTAGCTCAGCGGTAGAGTAGGTGACTGTTAATCACTTGGTCACTGGTTCGAATCCAGTATCCGGAGCCATTTTTTTAGACCCCTCTAAAACCCCCATAAATACGACACTAAATCAAGTTTTGGCTTCAGAATATTCAAACTGTGATACTATCGAAAAAAATAATGATACCATACCCCTCCGACTATACAAGGTTAGTAAAATTTTTTATTACCGTAGAAGAATTAAGCAAAAACTGTTTAGAATATCCCTCAAAACTAAAAATATAAAAACAGCCCTTAAACGAAGAAAAATATTAGACCTTATAGACGGAGAAGAAATGTATAAAATTAAGACAAAAGACTTCAAATTAATGTTCGAGTATGATACAGAAGAAGAATTAAGAGCAATTCTTGAGCACACTAAAGAAATACAGATACAAGCCCAATTACAAAGATATAGAGAAGTTAAACAACATGTAGAAAATGTAGAAGCAATACATTTCAATGATATAAACTTTGAACTCCTCCAAGATAAATATATAGCACGAAAAATAGCTGACGGTCGTGCGAGTGCTGATAGTATAGGAGCATATACAACAACCTTTAAAAAGCTTATAGAATTTTATAAAAATGACCCTATAAATAGTATGTCAGTAGAAGATTTTGAAGCCTTCAAAGACCACTTAGTAAAAATTGGTGGTATCAAAAATAAAACTATCAACAAACACCTAAAATATATGAAGAGATTTGTAAAATGGGCAAAAGTAAGAAAACTTATATCAGAGAATAATGCAGAGCCTGTTACACTCTTAGACGAAATAAAAGAAAACCAAGAAAGAAAAGCTACTGTTGAGAACTATTCAGACCAAGAAGTAAGAGATATTTTAAGCTATAAGTATGATAACGAAGTTTATAATAAAATTCTCTCTATCGCTGTATATACAGGTATGAGAATATCAGAAGTTCACAACTTAGAACAAGATAATATCAAGCAAGAGGGAGATATACATTACTTTGATATTACAAAGTCGAAAACTGTTGCAGGTATCCGTAAAGTACCTATTCATAAAAATATTTTAGATATGGTGCTAAACACAAGCTTCCCATTAATGCCAATTTCTAAGAATGCTTTCGAGAAAAAAGTAAGAGATAGACTCTACAAAGTAATTAAACAAGGAGAGGGGAAAACCGTTCATACTCTACGAGGGACATTTACAGCTAAGGCATATCATAAAAATATTATAGGAAATGAAAATATAACTCCTATAATTCAAGATATAATTGGACATACTAAAAATGCTAAAGAAGCTTTAACAGGTGGAACATATGCTAAAGGTATTGCTCCAATAACTATACAGCAAGAGATAGTTAATAGTGTAGAATTTTAATCTATACTAGGCTACTTTCTTTTTTTCAAGCTTTGGTAGTTTATGATATTTATTTAACTGTATAATTCTAGGTATTGATTTACCTCTGAAAAGTAAATTAGGATTAACCTGATAAACCGCATTAGTAACCATTCTAAGACAGTCTATCTCTTTCATGATACGAAGAGTCTCTTTGACTGTTCTTACACTCACAAATGTGTCTTTAGCTATTTTAGAGATACTTGCTATTAGAATATTTTGGGCATTTATATTTTGAAAAATATAAGATACTACAGTATTTTTAGAACTTCCTAAGTGCTCCATTAGACTGCATATCATTTTAATCCATACTTTATGAAAATTAAAATCACTTTTCTCCTCTTTGTTGAGAACTTGAAATCGTTCCACTTCTCCAGTTGTTGCATTTATATATTCCTGATAACCTAAAATTGATTGTGTATTTTTTGTTGTATTGCTCATTCATGAGTCTCCTTTATTTTGATATGGAAAAATTATATACCATTTCATAAAATTAATCTTGCTCATTTGG
>Ga0209345_10006341_pt1 | contig 10735 bp, 7 predicted proteins | sample Cruoilmetagenom7_FD_187294 | JGI IMG/M metagenome (GOLD analysis project Ga0209345, IMG submission 187294) | Oil polluted marine microbial communities from Coal Oil Point, Santa Barbara, California, USA - Sample 7 (SPAdes) (version 2) | ecosystem: Environmental > Aquatic > Marine > Oil seeps ...
TTCTGAGGCAGCAAAGAAAACTGCAAAGGAGGCCAAAACATTGACCGCATCATAGACCACGACGCATAACTGAGGGTGGGTCAAATCTCGGTGAAAATACCGGGTCAGTTCTCAGTGACAATCAACAGATGTCCACCAAACGGGGGAACCAATAAGGCTCCCGTCATAAAACTTGCTACGTGCCGGGCATGGCTATCTTACCGATGTTTTTCCGTAGCATAACTCTCATCTGGAACACGAGTATGCAATGAAATCGAAAACTCGCTTACAGTGCTTTCACATTAAAACCATGGCCCGCCGAACCTATAATCTCGCTCTTGGCAAGTCTGGATACGCATATCAGTTTGTATAGTATCCTGCGTAAGCCCCATAGCTGTCGCCGTAGCCATAACGCTTTAACTTATTACGATCTATCTGGCTGAGAATTAAACCGCTTGGCTTGAGATTGACACTTTCCAATGATCTCAAGCCATCCAATACTTGGCGATGGGTAACACTATCCCATTTTACTGAATAGATAATTGCATCAACCAACTGACCTAGTACGCGTGCATCCGGGACCGCGAGGACGGGCGGCGAGTCGATAATGATATGATCATAATGGTTCCGCAACTCTCCGATGAACTCGCCAAACGTTCTTGAAGAAAACAGATCAGCTGCGTTTACCCGCGATCGTTCTCCATAAAGAATGTCAGCATTTAACCCTTCATCATGTACTATGGCATCAGTCAATGACATCTCCCCGGACATTACAGATAGGAATCCGTAAGGATGATCGTGAGAGAAATATTCGGAAAGCACCCGGCGTCTGATGTCCCCTTCAATCAGTAGTACTTTTGCACCCAGTCCCGCAAAGTTTTGCGCTAGGGCGATTGATTGGGTCGTCTTTCCTTCGCCCGGTACTGAAGAAGTGGACATAATGACCTTTGGAGGCGTATCGAGGTTCGCTAGAAGGATTGAAGTTCTAAGGTTCCGCACGGCCTCAGCCGCTGCGGAATTCGGCTTCTGCGTCAGATATTCAAGAACGTTCCTGCGCGCTTTCACAGAAATCTTAGGGATTTGGCCAATCACCGTATATCCCGTTTTCGCTTCAAGATCTTCTGGTGTCCGGAATGTATTTTGAGCCATTTCACGCAGCAACACCGCTGCGGCACCGGCCATTAAGCCAAGAATTAAAGATAGCGCGAGTACGCGTGACTTTCGCGGTGCGGAAGGGGCAGGGGGGACCACAGCCCGGCTCAGGACACGACTATCAGCCTGCTGGATACCCTGCTGAATGCTCGTTTCTTTTAATCGGCTCAGGAACGCCTCGTAAAGAAGCCGGCTGGCTTCAACTTCGCGCTGCAACTGTTCCAATGTCACCAATTCTAGGGACTGATTATCAATGCGCGATGTCACGTCAGCGATAGAAGCTTCAAGGGCGGCTAACTGAGAACGGGCACGGGCCGCTTCAAGCTCTGCTTGGGCAACGAGTGTGTCGCTGCGCGAAGTAAATGCCTCTCGGCCGCCCTCACGTCCTTGTTCTAATCGCAGCAAAGCCTGATCCAGCAGAGCGTCTTGGGCTACTTCGGCAAAGGCGTTTGGATCACCCGTTTTTGCAGCATTCTGCAACCTTTCTAACTGTGTTCTCGCTGCCTCCGCTTGGGCCGCGAGCGTCAAACGCCGATCCCTAAGGTCTTTCACTTGCCGGTTAAGCGCTCCGAGTGCATCTGCATTGATAAGATCAGTATTTGTGGAGAAGTTCTTCAGCTCCGCTTGAGCCGATTCCAATTCTACCTGCAGTCCACTAACTCTTTCACTAAGCCAAGCTGTCGCCGCTTCTGTCTTCTCAAACTTAACGGAAATTTGGTTCTCAATGTAGAGTTCAGCAAGCCGGTTGGCGATCAAGGCCGATTTGGCCGGATCTTGCGTTGTTGCTGTTATCTCAAAAACGAAACTCTGGCGCAGATTAGACACAGAGAGGGCGTCAAGAACTGCGTTGATGGTCCTGTCGAGTGTGGTTCTTTCGGAAACGACAAAAGAAGGCTCTTGGACACCAAAGATACCTCGCACAGCTCCAACAATCACGGCAATCGAAAACCGAGGGCTGGGCTGAAGAGCGCTGTTGAACTCTGGATCGCTTAGCAAATCTAAGTCTAACACCAGTGTCTCGATCAATCCGCGCGAACGAAGAACCTCGACTTCGGTGTTGATTGTCGATTGATCGCCGCCCAGTCCGGTAACCACGCTCTCAATATCCATCACCTGCTCCTGCCGGCTCTCAAGGGCTACGGCAGACTTAGCAGTGTAGACTGGGACCGCGATCCCATAGGCATAAAAAACTCCAAGACAGAGCGCAAGAAATCCACACAGGGCGATCCACAACTTGCCGCGCCAAAGAGTTTGCAGCAGATTGGCAAGGTCAATTTCATCGCCGTCGGTAGCTTCGTTATGGGGGTGCCCAGATGCACTGGAGAACTGTTTCATGCTGTCTATTGGTAACCGGTATCAACTCTGTTGGCGTCTCCTAACCCTAAACACTTTCCAATGCTACCTTCTATTAAGACCCGAGCGCGACCTCGCCTTGCGGGCGCATCTGAAGTCCAGATTTCGGGGGAACGAGAGGATTGTATGGGAGGGCGTTCTGGCTCGTTCTCGCCACATTTGAATGTAGCGTCTAGCATTCCGCACTTATGGCTTTCTGGCTAACTGAAATATGCATTGATGTACAATCATAGGATGATTGTATTTCCTATTTTTCCCATACAGAGCTACAGGCGTGAATCCGCTTGGACACACTTGTCAGGCGGCCCGGCAAATGGCAATTAGCGCGTGCCGCGACAAAAATGCTGGGAATGTAGTATGCGACGGGCCAACGCTTCCGGCAGTATGGCGTCAGGCTTTTGTGATGGGACACCTGCAAGGTTTATTTCTACGTATGGCGCGAGGAGTTAGACGTCCAGCATGAAAGACTATCTATGCAAGCCCCTTGTAGCTTCTCCTGCAGCCGCTAAAATACGTCATAATTTATTGTCTTTTTTCCGGCACACTTATTCAATGTGCCAATGTTTGTAGTTCCTAGGTTCTTTTCTGATGTACGATTTACTGATATTCGGCGTTGTCTTTTTCGTTAGTGTGGCACTGAGCACACTTTTTATTGCACGTCCGAATCTTCTTATGTCGCCTGAGCACATGCTCCGCGATCTTTCTGCACCGCAGGCCCAACATACATGTCCAACCCCGCGTGTCGGGGGTATAGGAATCATTTCGGGCCTTACTATTGGCTGTGTGTTCTATACCAGTGACATAGGGCACGACCTTCTTTTTGCCCTTGCAGCAGGTGCAGTTGTGTTCTGGGCCGGGCTACTCGAAGATATTTACCGGAATGTTAGTCCCCGTAATCGGCTTTTTGCAGCCTTCATTTCCGCAGCCCTTGCGATCGGCGTCACTGGGTCTCTTGTGCCTGACTTAGGTCTAACCGAGGGTGCATTGTTGGAATGGGTTGTTCCTGCCATTATGATCACCCTGCTTTGGTCTGCCGGCACGTGCCATGCATTAAATTTGGTGGACGGGTTAAACGGTCTTTCAGCGCTTTATTCTATGGCAGCGTCCATAGGCTTTATTGCGATTGCGGGTCACACTGGGGATACAGATATCCAGCTTGTAGCGGGGCTCCTGGCGGCTTCGATTTTCGGTTTTTTTATTTTGAACTGGCCCTTCGGGCGCATTTTCCTGGGTGACGCGGGGGCTTACGGTATCGGCCATATTATAGCGTGGCTTGGGATTGTTCTTGTTGCCCGGAACCCCTCTGTGGCGGGCATGGCCGTTTTGTTATTGCTCTTTTGGCCGGTCTGCGACACGCTTCTTTCGATCGTGCGCCGGCGCGCCACACGCCGCGCAACCGGCCAACCGGATCGGCTGCATTTTCACCATATCGCCGTACGAACCGTCGCCATGTTGAAGGGGCGCCGGGGCCGGTTCGATAACCCAATTGCAAGCCTACTTCTTGTGCCACTTTTCTCGGCTCCGATCGCGGTTGGAGTCTTGCTGTGGAATCAACCCATCATGGCAACGATTGCACTGGCAAGCTTTATTCTCTTGTTCGTAGTGACTTACTTGGCTGCAGTAAGATTCTTCCCTGCGCGACGCTTCCGTCGGGTCCGCTATTTCGGAGTTGGATCACTCGGCAATAAACGATCAAGCCTTCAGGTGTCACCGTTGTCTGGTACCTATGTTCGGGAGAGCGAAGTTCTAAATGTTCAGATTTTTCGAGAGTCTGGCAAAGCTAAGTGGACGCTGCAAGCTTTCTCCGTGGACAATGACAACGTAGCTTACGAAGGTACATTCCGGACGGATGTTGAAGCCCACAATCGGTTTCTCAAGAAAGCCTAATGAGTTGCGTTTATGAACTCTCGGCCGATGATATCGCTAGCTTAATTTGCTGACGTGACTGCGGTGCAGCGATGTCCGGACATCGCGCCCCATTAAGTCTAGCAAAACGCCAACCCTCTCGGAATCTGGGAGCTGGTCAACTCGGGTTATAAAATCTGCAAAAGGGCCTGACAGGATCCGGATCTGTTCCCCGACTTTGAGATCATCTGCGGGCTTTAAAAGCTCGTCGGAACTGCAGCGGGCTTGAAGGCCGGCGATGAGGCCTTGCGGCAGCGGACGTGGACGGCGTGGATCCTGCAAGAGAAGCCGCGCAATGCCGCGGGTATTGTTAATTGCAGTCCAGCCAGGGGTGGCTGGATCGAACTGGACAAAAAGATAACCTGGAAACAACGGTTGGCGCTTTTGTATAAGACGGCTCTGATGCGGTCGAGTGCCCATCCGCTCCGGAGAAAAACTTTCAAACCGTTGACGACGCAGATGGACGCGGGCTTGCGCAAGTCCATTCGGGCGCAGTTGCGCTACGAACCAGCCCATTTTAGGCGCATCCGACATTCTTGGTCCTTTATTCGCAAGTACCATGGGTGGGCAACAAGAACAGAGCGCGGTCACCGATAACCGAATATCGACTGTCTTAACTTACGCGCGGCGTCGACGGAATGTTGCCTCGCGAAGCTCCCGACGTTTGGGCGAACTCTTGCTACCTTAGCATGAATAGGGGGAGAGCTAGTCAATGCCCCCCCTACAGCTCATCTTCAAACCCCGTCACAGAGGCGAATAGCAGAATACCGCTAATTTACAGAGCTTGCGACGCTGGTCAGCAATGATGGGGTGATCTGAGTGATCACGCGGTTCCATCGGGTAACGGGCTGTTCTGCAACGAAGATAACATCGTTCGGCCGCAGCTCCATCCGGGTGGCTAGGATAAGTTCTGCTGCATTTTGGGCGTTCAGATTAAAAGCGGTCACCGCTTCGCTGCTGTCCGGCGATCCCCGTAGGACATAGATTTGGGTTGGGTTGCCGGTTTGCGTATCAAACCCGCCATGGGAATAAAGCGCGTCGGCCAGCGATGCCGTACGGCCGAAGGGTAAGGTAAACCGGCCCGGTTGGCTCACCTCACCAGTTAGGTAGGCATAGTCGCGGGCAATAGCATCATTGTCCAATTGGGCCTCGAAGTTTGACCGGCTTTCTTCGAGCGCAGCCCGGCGCAGGGTCACTTCCGCTTGCAGTTCCGCAAGGGCTTGTACGCGTGCTTGCTGACGGAATTGGCGCAGCGTGATTTGCTCCGCAAAATATGCTTGCGCGCGATCTAGCTGATATTCGGTATCGACGAAAATACTGTCACCAGCGACAAGCCGTGTTTTTTGCAGGTCGGGAGACTCCAAATAGGTTTCCAGCGGAATCTGAAAGAGATCGCCTTGGCGGTAGAGGCGAATAGATGCGTATTCCAGATCAGGTGTTTGGATGCCGCCGGCTGTTGCGATCGCTTGATCTAGTGTGAGGGGGGTGAGGGTGATCGGAATGACTGCCGCGGTTCCGACCGCACCGCCGATGGAGACCCGTTTTGAGTTGAACTCAGCAATTTCGAGGCTGAAGGAGGGGTCAATCTGAGCTTCCAGAAGGCGTTGGAACAGAGCGGCTTCAGCGTCCTCGAGAGTCAAACCAGCAACAGTGACCCGCCCGACATCTGGAATCGCAATCGCGCCGTCATCTTGAACGGTATAGCCTTGGCGTCGGTTTTGTGCGGCTAATAAACCGCTGAGTTCTTCTACTGTGCTACCCCCACTTCGCGAGGCGAGCAGGAGCACATCACCTACGCCAATCTCATATGTGGTGCTTGGGGGTGTTTTGGGAACACGCAAGGCCAAGTCGGCAGGGCGTGTTTGGATCTCTGAGACAGGTGCAGGGGTGGCACCGGCGCCGCGCATCGCGCCCGCGCCGCCAGCGTTTTGGAAAAATGCAGCTGGAAGCTCTTTTGGGACATAGGCCGCACTGTTCGCCGCCGCTACTGTCTCTGATGTCAAACGCACAATGCGCACCTTGCCTTCTTCTTCAGAGACGGTGGGCGAAACATAGGCCACACCGCAGCCTGCGGCGAAGGACAAAAGTGAGATAGCGATCAAATGTTTAAACATGGACAAACCTTTGGCATGCACTCGGGGAGCGGCATATGCAATTGATGTTGGAACGGTGACCCGCGCCTGAACGCTTTCCACCGGAGCCTATTGTGGCAGACTCTCAGAATTCGAGTTGCGCTAAGCATCTTCATAGAGGCGGCAGGACACAACCCGCTCGGCTCGGCATAGGCGCTTGTTTCTCCCTTTATGCCGTTTTTGCAACAGGTTCTTGGCGTACTCCATGCGGCGGTAAGCGTAATGCAAAAAGCAATAGGGATAATGGTCTGAGCCGCTCTTGGGTGGGCCGACGATGCCCGGTATCCTGACCTGGAGGCTTATCCCAAAGATCGTTTTCTTCTTGGCTCCTTGTGCATGCTAGATCAACCGCTGCCAATCAAGGAATATGGCGCCCGAACCCAGAGAAACCGCTTGGATCGGCGATTATAAGCTCGTCGGAGGCCCATGCGAATTAGCTGTGGCCTATCGGCCGCAGTGCAGCTAACTCGAGCTTCAATAACTTCAAAGTCGGCCTCGAATACACCGGGACAAAACCTTGCTACCCCGCATCCTATCCCAGCTTGATCCTCGGCGCCGTTCGGCGCCTAAGAATGTCACTTCACCGCAAATCCGCCCGGCGGCGGCCTTCTTTGCAATCGGTGATATCCATGGCTGCGCCGATCACCTCAATCAGATGTTCGGCCTCTTGGATGAGGTGGCTTGCGGAAATGAGACCTGCGTTTTTCTGGGCGACTATATTGATCGCGGCACGCAATCCCGGGAGGTCTTGCTTCTGCTCTATAAGTTGAGCCAATCAAGGCCGGATCGCGTGATCTGTTTGATGGGCAATCACGAGCGTATGTTGCTCAACTTTATTGACGATCCTGCGGGGACGGGAGTGGGGTGGCTGCGGAATGGTGGTGTTGCCACGCTCACTAGCTTCGGCATTGAGGTGCCAGACGATGCCATTATGTCGGGCGCGACGGTCGGCTTAGCCCGGCAGCTTGAAGATGCGCTGCCCAAAGGCTTGCAAGAATGGCTACGTGTGCTGCCCAAACACTGGTCGACCGGCAACATGCATTGCGTACATGCAGCAATGTCGCCCAACCGCCCGCCCGAAGACCAACGTGGATCGGTTTTGCTTTGGGGCCATCCCGATTTTTTGACGAAGCCCCGCACGGATGGCAATATTGTTGTTCATGGCCATACGGTCGTCAGGCGGGCCAAACTATCTGCTGATCGGATCGCGGTGGACACTGGCGCCTATCTCACAGGTCGCTTGACGGCCGCGCATATCCAACCTGGGCACTGCCACTTTATAGAGGCGCGTGCCTAAGCGGCGCCTAGTGAATCTCTCAAAACTGGTCTTCCAATTGCTGCAGCGCGTCGTTATGCGTTCATCCGTGAACGCTATGCCTGTTCGCCCCCTGGAGCTGCATCCCGCATGCTCTGGTGCGGTAGCCGTGGCACCATAAGACAATGATCAGATCCAGTGATGACGATATTCGCTTCCGCGTGATGCGGGCGCTCGAAGCCGACCCCAAGCTCTCGCAGCGAGACTTGGCAAAGGCGCTTGGGATAAGTCTGGGGGTGGTCAATTACTGTCTCAAAGGTCTTGTTGAAAAAGGCCAGGTGAAGGTCACTAATTTTCGCGCTTCCGGTAATAAACTGCGCTACGCCTATGTTTTGACGCCGCGCGGGGTGCTCGACAAAGCGAAGCTGACTACAGATTTTCTCAAACGGCGCATGGCCGAACATGAGGCGCTCAGGGCAGAGATTGCGGGGCTTAAGAAGGAATTGGGCGACGAGAAGGCGGTGCAGGGGGCCTCGCACGAGTAGCTTCAAGCGAACCGCTGATAGTTTACGTTATTAGGTATTTAAGCCCCTCTGGCGTGGCGATTTCGGTTAAAATATCGTCGCGGTGTCAGTTGGCTGCCCCATTAAAAATGCTAAGCATTTTAGAGTCTACAAGGAAAACGAATGTCCAACTACAGTGTATTCACGTCAGAGTCCGTCTCCGAAGGTCACCCAGATAAATTAGCTGATCAAATCTCTGATGCGATTGTGGATGCGATGCTCAAAGACGATCCAGAATCCCGGATCGCTGTAGAAACCATGGTTAAAACGGGCATGGCCATCGTGGCAGGGGAAGTTCGAACGTCTACTTATATCGATTTGGAAGACCTCATTCGAGAAGTGATTTTAGATATTGGCTACAATAGTAGCGATGTAGGGTTCGATGGCGCATCTTGTGCCATAATCAACGCAATAGGAAAACAGTCGTCAGATATTGCGATGGGTGTAGACGAGGCAGACGACAGGGCGCTAGGGGCAGGCGACCAAGGTTTGATGTTTGGGTATGCCAGCAATGAAACAGAAGTGTTTATGCCTGCGCCGATCTTCTATGCCCATCGATTGGTAGAGCAGCAATCCAAAGTTAGAAAAAATGGCCAGCTGGCTTGGTTGCGACCAGATGCGAAAAGCCAGCTGACCCTGCGATACCTAGGTGACAAACCGGTGGGCGTCGATGCTGTCGTATTGTCTACACAGCATGATCCATCCATCAGCTTAAGTGACCTGCGTGAAGCGGTCATGGAAGAAATTATCAAGCCAGTGCTTCCAGATGAATGGTTAACTGAAGATACGAAATTTCATATTAACCCAACTGGCAACTTTGTTATTGGTGGCCCGGTCGGGGACTGCGGTCTTACCGGCCGTAAGATAATTGTGGACACCTATGGTGGTATGGCACGCCATGGTGGGGGTGCATTCTCTGGCAAAGACCCTTCAAAAGTAGACCGCTCAGCTGCCTATGCCGGCCGCTATGTCGCTAAAAACGTTGTGGCGGCAGGATTGTCAGATCGTTGTGAAATTCAGATCTCTTATGCAATTGGCGTAAGTGAACCGACCTCGATTTCGATCAACACGTTTGGAACAGGAAAGCTCACGGATACTGAAATTGCTCAGCTTGTGCGAGAGCATTTTGACCTAACCCCCGGCGGGTTAATCAAAATGCTAGATCTTAAGCGGCCAATCTATCGGCAAACGGCCGCGTACGGACATTTTGGTCGTGAGCTTCCTAATTTCACTTGGGAAAAGACCGACAAAGAAGATGTACTCCGGAATGCCCTATAGGATCACTTCAGCCGATTACAGGTAAGACGTGACATTCTTTCGGCTTTACATTCTAAGGCTAGGTGCCATGTGATGAATTTCCCGGATGATGAACCCGTGAACGACTGGCTGGCAGCCAAAACAACTTTCTTATTCAAAAATAGGTAACCACCTTGTCCAAAGACTATATCGTAAAAGACAAAAACCTCGCGGCCTACGGGCGAAAGGAATTGGATATCGCTGAAACCGAAATGCCGGGCCTGATGTCCCTGCGTGAGGAATACGGTGAGAGCAAGCCACTGAAAGGCGCGCGGATCGTTGGCTCGCTGCATATGACCATCCAGACCGCCGTTCTGATTGAGACTCTCGTCGTACTTGGCGCGGATGTGCGTTGGGCGTCTTGCAACATTTTCTCCACCCAAGACCATGCCGCGGCGGCCATCGCCGAAGCGGGTGTCCCGGTCTTCGCCATCAAAGGCCAGTCGCTGGTTGAGCATTGGGATTACCTCGACAAATCCTTCATGTTCCCCGATGGCCCGAACCTGATCCTTGACGATGGCGGCGATGCGACGCTGTACATTCTGCTCGGCGCGCGGGTTGAGAATGGCGAGGACGATCTGATTTCCGTTCCGAAGTCTGAGGAAGAAGAAGCGATCTTCGCGCAGATCAAGAAGCGTATGGCCGAAAGCCCCGGCTGGTTCACCAAGATGCGCGACCAGATCAAAGGTGTATCCGAAGAGACCACCACTGGCGTGCACCGTCTCTATGATCTGGTGAAACAGGGCCAATTGCCCTTCCCCGCGATCAATGTGAACGACTCTGTCACCAAGTCGAAGTTCGACAACAAATACGGCTGTAAAGAGAGCCTCGTCGACGGTATCCGCCGCGCCACCGACACGATGATGGCCGGTAAGGTCGCTGTTGTCATGGGCTACGGCGATGTGGGCAAAGGCTCTGCCGCAAGCTTGCGCGGTGCGGGTGCCCGCGTGAAAGTGACCGAGGTCGATCCAATTTGCGCGCTGCAAGCCGCGATGGACGGTTTTGAAGTGGTGCTGCTGGAAGATGTCGTAGCCACCGCCGATATCTTCATCACCACCACCGGCAACAAGGACGTGATCCGCATTGAGCATATGCGCGAG
>Ga0209345_10006342_pt1 | contig 10734 bp, 22 predicted proteins | sample Cruoilmetagenom7_FD_187294 | JGI IMG/M metagenome (GOLD analysis project Ga0209345, IMG submission 187294) | Oil polluted marine microbial communities from Coal Oil Point, Santa Barbara, California, USA - Sample 7 (SPAdes) (version 2) | ecosystem: Environmental > Aquatic > Marine > Oil seeps ...
CGCGCGGGATTTGCCAGCGACGAATGTGTTGCGCACGCGCGGCAATCCGCAACAACTCGGACGCATCAGGATACATCCGCTGCATTGTTTCAGTCATCCGCTCGGCGTAAACCGTCTCATAGGGGTTCTCGGTGCCGTCGACGGTGGTCATTCGAGGGTCTTCGGCGTTCACAGCGTCAATAGCTTTGATCACGGCGTTGAATTGGTCGGTTGGGGTAAATTGCATTTCGGTCTCTCCTGATTCTGCGCGAGCGTCAGTATACCGAATCTACAATCAAGAGAAAGCGCGACAAAAGGTCAGAGATAGACCTGAAGATAGTAATTAGCAGATGCAAAAACGCCCCGGGTTTCCCCGAGGCGTTTTTATCTATGGCACCGGAAGCTTTTAGCAGATTCCCCAGGTGCTCTCCTCAAAAACCGCTTAGCCGCGCTCTTCGATGATCTCGACCATATGCGAAACCTTGGCGACCATACCGCGCACGGCGGGTGTGTCTTCAAGTTCACGTGTTTTGTGCATCTTGTTCAGACCCAAACCAATCAACGTCTGGCGCTGTTTGGCCGGACGGCGGATCGGAGAGCCGGTTTGTTTGACAACGATTGTTTTTGCCATTGGTTCGTCTCCTTACGCTTCTGCTGGTTCTTCAGCAGATTTGGTTTCGGCGGGTTTGCCCAGAATGTCAGCAACCTTTTTACCACGACGCTGTGCAACATTGCGCGGGCTGGATTCTTTTTTCAGCCCGTCAATCGTAGCGCGGATCATGTTATAAGGGTTTTGAGAGCCCAGCGATTTGGACACAACGTCCTTAACGCCCAGCATTTCAAACACAGCACGCATTGGACCACCGGCAATAATACCAGTCCCCTCAGGCGCAGTGCGCATCACAACCTTGCCAGCGCCGTGACGGCCCTGAACATCATGGTGCAATGTGCGGCCTTCGCGCAGCGGTACACGGATCAACTGGCGCTTAGCCTGCTCCGTTGCTTTGCGGATCGCTTCGGGAACTTCTTTGGCTTTACCTTTGCCAAAGCCGACGCGGCCCTTTTGATCACCAACAACCACAAGGGCTGCGAAACCAAAGCGTTTACCACCTTTTACGGTTTTAGAAACGCGGTTGATCGCAACAAGACGATCGGCGAATTCTGGATTTTCATCACGATCGCGACGATTACCCCGATTATTATCTCTAGCCATAAACTCGTCTCCTAAAACTTGAGGCCGCCTTCACGGGCAGCGTCGGCCAAGGCCTTGACTTTACCGTGAAAGAGGAAGCCGCCGCGGTCGAAATAACATTCCGATACTTTGGCTTTCTTTGCGCGTTCTGCAATCGCAGCACCGACTTTGGTGGCTGCCTCGACGTTGTTCTTGCCAACCATGCCCAAGGCTTTTTCCATAGTGGAAGCCGAGGCCAGTGTGACGCCGTTTACATCGTCGATCAGCTGAACGCTGATATTTTTGTTGCTGCGGTGAACGGAAAGACGCGGACGCCCGTTCGCATTTTTGCGCAACCTGTTCCGAACGCGCAGGCGGCGTTTCTGAAACAGAACTCTTTTGCTGTTTGCCATACCCTTGGTCCTTACTTCTTCTTACCTTCTTTGCGGAAGATATATTCATCTTTATACTTGATGCCCTTGCCTTTGTAAGGCTCCGGTTTACGCCAAGCGCGAATTTCCGCTGCAATCTGACCAACACGCTGGCTATCAATGCCCTCGATGATGATAATGGTTTGCTTAGGTGCGGTGACCGTCACATCGGACGGCACTTCAAAGTTAACGTCATGCGACAGACCGAGCGTCAGCTTCAGGATATTGCCCTGCATCTGTGCCCGATAACCGATACCGTTCAGTTCCAGCTCTTTTTTAAAGCCGTCAGTCACACCAGTCACCAAGTTTGCGACCATTGTGCGGCTCATGCCCCACTGTTGGCGCGCACGCTTGGAAGACCCGCGTGGTTTTACTGAAACAGTTTCGCCATCAATGGTCAGCGTCACATCGTCAGTTGCTGTAAAGCTAAGTGTGCCTTTCGGGCCCTTAACTTCGATGGTCTGACCGGACAAGGATGCGCTAACACCACTTGGCAGATCGACCAGTTTTTTACCAATTCTCGACATATCAGTCTCCCTAGAATACGGTGCAGAGCACTTCGCCGCCAACATTGGCATTGCGTGCAGCAGCATCCGACATCACGCCCTTGGACGTGGAGACAATCGAAACACCAAGGCCCTGACGGACTGTTGGGATCTCTTTAACGCCCATGTAAACGCGACGGCCAGGCGTTGAAACCCGACGGAGTTCGCGAATGACAGGAGTGCCATCGAAATATTTCAGGCTAATTTCAATAGCCGGATGGCCATCGGCCCCGGTCATTGGTTCAAAACCACGAATGTAGCCTTCATCCGCCAACACTTCCAACACCCGAGCGCGAAGCTTGGAGGCTGGTGTCATGACAGTGGATTTACCGCGCATCTGGGAATTCCGGATACGAGTGAGCATATCGCCGATAGGATCGTTCATACGTTCTCTCCCTTACCAGCTGGACTTGACCATGCCGGGGATCAGGCCATTCGAGCCAAGTTCCCGCAGCGCGATCCGCGATACTTTGAGCTTACGATAGTAAGCGTGAGGACGACCCGTCAGCTGACAGCGGTTATGAAGCCGTGTTGCTGATGAATCACGAGGTAGTTTTGCAAGCTTCAGGGTCGCTTTAAAGCGTTCTTCCATCGGTTTGCTTTCGTCTCTTACGATCTCTTTCAGCGCAGCCCGTTTAGCGGCATATTTTGCCACCAACTTCTGGCGCTTCAGTTCACGTTCAACCATTGCTTTTTTAGCCATGTTCTAACTCCTACGCGCTCAGCTTACGAAAGGCATGTTAAGTGCTTTTAACAATGCCTCCCCTTCCGCATCAGTCTTTGCGGTGGTCGCGATTACGATGTCCATTCCCCAGATTTCATCGACTTTATCATAGTCGACTTCGGGGAAAACGATATGCTCTTTCAGACCCATTGCATAGTTGCCGCGGCCGTCAAACGATTTAGCGGAAATCCCGCGGAAATCTCGGATACGAGGCATTGCAACATAGATCAGGCGGTCCAGAAATTCATACATCTGGTTGCCACGAAGCGTAACTTTGACACCCAGAGGCATATCTTCACGAACCCGAAAGCTCGCAACAGACTTCTTAGCCTTGGTGATGACGACCTTTTGGCCGGCAATCGCCGTCAACTCAGCTTCGGCTGATTTGATCTTTTTGGTGTCTTTAACAGTTTCACCGATACCCATGTTCAGCACGATTTTGTCGAGCCGGGGGATCATCATATCGTTCTTGTAAGAGAACTGCTCTTTCAACGCAGCACGAACCGTGTCTTTATAGACAGCCTTCATGCGCGGGGTGTATTGTGCATCATCCAGCATTATACAGTCTCCCCTGTTGTTTTAGCGAAACGAACCTTTTTGCCTTCTTCCACACGGAAGCCAACACGGGTTGCTTTGCCTTTGCTATCAATCAGCGCCAGATTGGACAGCTGGATCGGCATCGCTTGCGGGATGCGGCCACCTTGTGCGTTCTGGGATTGCTTAACGTGGCGGATGGAAACGTTCACGCCCTCGACGATGGCTTTGCCAGTGGACGGCGCAACAGACGAGATTTCGCCCTCTTTGCCCTTGTCCTTACCGGCAAGCACGACGACCTTGTCGCCTTTTTTCAACTTAGCGGCCATGTTACAGAACCTCCGGAGCAAGCGAGATGATCTTCATGAAGTTCTTCGCGCGCAACTCACGAACAACTGGCCCAAAGATACGGGTGCCCAGTGGCTCGTTTGCATTGTTGAGGATAACAGCCGCATTGGTGTCAAAGCGGATGGCGGTGCCGTCTTCACGACGGACTTCTTTGGCGGTGCGTACGACGACGGCCTTACGGACGTCACCTTTTTTCACGCGACCACGCGGGATGGCTTCTTTGACCGAAACGACAATGATGTCGCCTACGGAAGCGTATCTACGCTTAGAACCACCCAGAACCTTAATGCACTGGACACGGCGAGCGCCGCTGTTGTCAGCCACATCTAGATTGGTCTGCATCTGGATCATTTGATGTCTCCCGACCTATGGGGGGCGTTATTGCCTATTTCCCCAGGGTTTCGCTAAATCTAAGAAGCAGTGGCTTATTCGGCCACAACTTCCCAGCGTTTCGTTTTTGATACTGGTTTGCATTCTTGAATGCGGACTTTGTCACCAACATTAAAAGCGTTCTTCTCATCGTGGGCCCGATATTTTTTGGACTTACGGATGGTTTTCTTCAGAACAGGGTGCGTAAAGCGACGCTCAACGGAAACCGTTACAGTTTGTTCGTTTTGGTTGCTGGTTACGGTGCCAGTAAGGATACGTTTGGGCATATTACTAGGCTCCTATTCTTCGGCAGCTGCGGCTGCAGCTTTTTGGTTTAGAATTGTTTTTACACGGGCAGCATCACGGCGGACCGAACGCATACGCGCTGTGCCTTCCATCTGGCCAGTGGCCTGCTGGAAGCGCAGGTTAAACGATTCTTTTTTCAGGCTTGCCAGCTCATCTTTCAGCTGGTCAGGCGTTTTATCTCTTAGTTCATTGGCGTTCATCGCCTATTTCCTTCTTTTTCAACATCACTAGAGGGCCCAGTAAGGGTCACCCTTGGTCCAGTGGAGTGCGTGGTGAAGATGTTCCATTAAACCTCTATGGGCCTTAAGGCAAGCGCCCATTTTGATTCAACAATCATTAGGCAAAGTGTTGCAGTGACCTGCTTCCACCCAGCGAACGGACCATTCAGCAATTGTTACACTTTTAGCCTCAGTTTCCAGACCGTAAATTTACCATAAACAGGTGTGTATGAAATACGAAGTCCGAGCAAAATCCTTAGCCCAAGCTGTAACTGCGTCTGTGCGGAGCGGCAGAATGCCATTGCAGAAGAAATCATCCGGAACAATTTATGCAGATGCTGGAGGGAATTATGAATATGAAACGATATATGTCTCTATCGAGGAAGGTTACACCTACACGATTTCTTGGTCTGCTCAAAAAAGGGCGGAAGACGGCTCGGTTTACGGCATAGACATTCGTTCGCGTGACGGAAACGGATCATACCGTGAAGCATTTCGCAGTTCTGGGAGTTGGTCATTCACAGCAAGAGGAACAGGTGAGGTTTCATTTCATATAGGCGTTAGCTACAGCTCAGGTCATGTCTTTGGAAGTTACCCAGTAGATATAGACATCAATTAGGAACCAAAGATTTCCACGCCTGTTGGCATATTGTCAAACATCCAAAATGGAAACGGGTCAATTTGCCCAAGCAGGTAGAGAATCGACGTTAATATAGGATATTGCAGGGAATAGGCGCAGTAGAACGTCACCCCTGCAAATCCCAACCCGATGGGCCGATTACATTCGTTTTTTGAGACCCACCAGAGGACCGCAACACCAGGGCCAAAAAGCCACGTCCAGCTGCCGAACGTGGCAATACATGACCCAATCCATTCATGCTCATATATTGCACGTTGAAAAGAAGCCGTGAACAGAATTTCCTGATTCAAATGGAAAAGCACAAATCCAGCCACCTGAACTGTTATCAGGCGTGGGATGTCTATACGAGTGATTGAACGGTCTTGTGTCATCCCCATACACTGACAGTGCTGTCTGAATTTTTAGTTTACACCAAAGAAAAACCCCCGCCAGAAACTGACGGAGGCTTTTTAGTCTAGGTCAGCGGCCCGCGGGTTTTCTTTGAAAACCCGCTATACCGCGCCGCAACAATCTACGATTGTCGCGGTTTACCAATCCTCACGGACGATCGTGCGGGTTTTCACCGGCAGTTTCATCGCAGCAAGACGCAGCGCTTCACGCGCAACAGCATCGGTAACGCCATCAATTTCAAACAACACGCGGCCAGGTTTAACCTTGGCTGCCCAGAAATCGACAGAGCCTTTACCTTTACCCATCCGAACTTCGGTTGGCTTAGAGGTAACAGGTGTGTCTGGAAATACGCGGATCCAGACACGGCCTTGACGTTTCATGTGACGTGTCATCGCACGACGTGCCGCCTCAATTTGACGGGCTGTGATGCGCTCTGGCTCAATGGTTTTCAGACCATATGTGCCAAAGTTCAACGTGGAACCACCTTTTGCTTCGCCGCGGATGCGGCCTTTGTGCATTTTGCGGAATTTAGAACGCTTTGGTTGTAGCATATCTCATACCTCCTTAGCGACGGCCGCCAGCACCACGGGGTGCAGGGCCTTGCTGGAGTTGCTCTAGCTTACGGTCACGCGCTTGTGGATCGTGTTCCATGATCTCGCCTTTAAAGATCCAGACTTTGATCCCGATGATGCCATAGGCAGTCATCGCTTCTGCGTGTGCGTAATCGATGTCGGCGCGCAATGTGTGCAGTGGCACACGACCTTCGCGATACCATTCTGTCCGCGCAATCTCGGCACCGCCAAGACGACCCGCAACATTCACACGAATGCCAAGGGCACCCATACGCATGGTATTTTGAACCGAACGTTTCATCGCACGACGGAATGAAACACGACGTTCCAGCTGTTGTGCAATGTTTTCAGCAACCAGTGCCGCGTCCATTTCAGGCTTGCGAACCTCGACAATATTCAGGTGCAATTCACTGTCTGTCATCGCGGCCAGTTTTTTACGCAGAGTTTCGATGTCTGCGCCTTTCTTACCGATGATAACGCCAGGACGTGCAGTGTGAACAGTGACGCGGCATTTCTTATGTGGGCGTTCGATGATTACACGACTGATACCAGCCTGTTTGCAATCGTCGTTGATGAACGCACGCATTTTGATGTCTTCCAGCAGTAGATTACCGAAGTCTTTGGATTCCGCATACCAGCGGCTGTCCCAAGTACGGTTGATCTGCAGGCGCATGCCAATTGGATTAACCTTCTGACCCATTATGCTTGCTCCTCAACTTGACGAACCAAAATAGTCAGCTCGGAAAAAGGTTTCAATATTTTGCCGAACCGGCCACGGGCACGTGGGCGACCACGTTTCAATGTCAGGTTTTTGCCGACCCATGCTTCCGCAACGATCAGCTCGTCAACATCCAGGTTGTGGTTGTTTTCAGCGTTCGCAATTGCAGACTGAAGACATTTCTTCACATCAGCAGCGATCCGTTTCTTGGAAAATGTAAGGTCCGACAGGGCCTTGTCCACTTTCTTGCCACGGATCATTTCTGCAACCAGGTTCAATTTTTGCTGCGAGGTGCGAAGCATGCGGACTTTTGCCATTGCTTCGTTGTCAGCCACGCGGCGTGCATTTTTTTGCTTACTCATGACCTCTACTTCCGCTTCGCTTTTTTATCGGCTGCATGACCATGATAGGTGCGAGTCGGCGCATATTCACCAAACTTCTGACCAATCATGTCTTCCGATACGTTGACGGGAATGTGTTTACGGCCGTTGTAAACGCCAAACGTCAAACCCACAAATTGGGGCAGGATCGTCGAGCGGCGCGACCAAATTTTAATAACTTCTTTGCGACCGGATTCACGCGATGCTTCGGCTTTCTTAAGCACATAAGAATCGACGAACGGGCCTTTCCATACAGAACGCGACATATTCTAACGCCCCTTCTTTTTAGCGTGACGCGACCGGATAATCAGGCGGCTAGACGCTTTTTTCTTGTTACGGGTACGGGCACCTTTAGTCGGTTTGCCCCATGGGGAAACCGGATGACGACCACCGGACGTACGACCCTCACCACCACCATGCGGGTGATCGACGGGGTTCATAACAACACCACGAACGGAAGGGCGGATGCCCTTGTGGCGGTTACGGCCAGCTTTACCGAGGTTTTGGTTGGAGTTGTCAGGGTTCGACACGGCACCAACGGTACACATGCATTCCTGACGCACCATCCGCAATTCACCCGAAGACAGACGAATTTGCGCATAACCACCATCACGACCAACGAACTGAGCATATGTGCCGGCAGCACGGGCGATTTGACCGCCTTTGCCTGGCTTCAGTTCGATGTTGTGGATGATTGTGCCGATTGGAAGGCCTGAAAACGGCATCGCATTGCCAGGTTTCACGTCAGCCTTTGCCGATGCGATCACCTTATCACCAACAGCGAGACGCTGTGGCGCGATGATGTAGTTTTGCTCGCCATCTTCGTATTTGATTAGCGCAATGAAGGCCGTCCGGTTCGGGTCATATTCGATCCGTTCAACGGTGGCTGCAACATCTATTTTGTTACGTTTGAAATCAACGATCCGGTAAAGACGCTTAGCGCCCCCACCTTTGCGACGCATCGTGATCCGTCCGGTATTGTTCCGGCCGCCATGTTTCGTCAAACCCTCAGTCAAGGATTTAACGGGACGTCCTTTCCAAAGCTCCGAACGGTCGATCAGAACCAACCCACGTTGGCCTGGCGTCGTCGGTTTATACGACTTTAATGCCATGCTTTCTGTCTTCCGTTAGCTTTGAGGCCTAAGCCTCGGTTGAAGTATGAGCCAAATATTTAGCTCGGGTAAAAATAGACTCAGCCCCGACTATTAATAGCGGGGCTGAAGTAGATTCGATGCTTACTATCAGAGGCCTGTAGAGACGTCGATAGTGTTTCCCTCTTCGAGGGTAACATAAGCCTTTTTGATGTCTTTGCGTTTGCCCAGTTGCCCACGGAACCGTTTAGATTTGCCTTTGGTAATGGACGTATTCACGGCCTTCACTTTGACACCAAACAGGCTTTCAACGGCCTCTTTGATTTGCGGTTTGTTGGCATCGATCGCCACTTCAAAAACCACAGCGTTATTCTCAGACGCCATCGTTGCTTTTTCGGTGATGATCGGCTTGCGGATCACATCGTAATGTTCTGGCTTCGCGCTCATTTCAGTCGAGCCTCCAGTGCTTCGACACCTGCTTTGGTCAACACCAGTGTGTCACGTTTCAGGATGTCATAAACATTTGCACCCATTGACGGCAGGATATCCAAGCCTTCAATGTTACGTGCTGCCGTAGCGAAGTTTTCATTCACTTCGGCACCATCGATAACCAGTGCGCGTTTCCAACCCAATTCCTTGACCGCTTTAGCCAGAGACGAAGTTTTTGCGTCCTTCATATCTGCCGTGTCGATCACAACCAGCTCACCTGCGCCCATTTTTGCGGACAGAGCGTGACGTAGGCCAAGTTTACGGAATTTCTTCGTCAACTCATGGCCGTGGCTGCGTGGTGTTGGGCCTTTGTAAACACCACCACCGCGGAAGATCGGTGCAGAACGTGCGCCGTGGCGTGCGCCGCCGGTACCTTTCTGACGATAGATCTTCTTGGTCGAGTAGTTCACTTCGGAGCGGGTTTTCACCTTGTGGGTGCCAGCCTGCGCATTGTTACGCTGCCAGCGAACAACACGGTGCAGGATGTCGGCACGAGGTTCCAGCGCAAAGATCTCGTCACCAAGATCTACAGAGCCGGACTTCTTGCCATCAAGTTTGATCACGTCGATTTTCATGCGTCATCTCCCTCATTTACAACTGGAGCTTCAACTTCAGCTTCCTTTACCGCAGAACGCAGCGCGGCAGGGTAAATCACATTTTCAGGAGTCGGTTTTTTAACCGCGTCCTTCAATGTAACCCAGCCACCTTTGGAACCAGGAACAGCGCCTTTGACCATGATCAGGCCACGGTCGGCATCTGTACGCACAACTTCAAGATTTTGGGTAGTGATACGGGCAGCACCCATATGACCAGCCATCTTCTTGCCTTTGAACACTTTGCCAGGATCCTGACATTGGCCAGTCGAGCCGTGCGAACGGTGTGAGATCGAAACACCGTGTGTCGCGCGAAGACCACCAAAGTTGTGACGCTTCATCGCACCTGCGAAACCTTTACCAATCGAGGTGCCAGTGACATCAACATATTGGCCTTCAAAGTAATGGGCCGCGATGATCTCTTCGCCAACTTCGATCAGGTTATCCGGAGTTACCCGAAATTCCGCAATCTTGCGTTTTGGTTCGACTTTAGCCGCTGCAAAGTGACCGCGCATCGCCTTGGAAACGCGTTTTACTTTGGCAGTGCCTGTGCCCAGCTGAACAGCTGAATAGCCATCTTTTTCAACCGTGCGGGTCGCAACGACCTGCAGGTTATCGAGTTGCAGAACGGTTACAGGAATCTGTTTGCCGTCCTCCATGAAAAGACGGGTCATGCCCATCTTTTTTGCAATTACACCAGAGCGCATCTGTTTCTGCCCCCTTAAACTTTGATCTCGACGTCAACACCAGCTGCCAAGTCGAGCTTCATCAGCGCGTCTACGGTTTGAGGTGTTGGGTCGACGATATCCAGCAGGCGTTTGTGCGTGCGGATTTCGAACTGTTCACGAGATTTCTTGTTCACGTGTGGACCACGCAGAACGGTGAATTTTTCAATCTTGTTCGGCATCGGAATCGGGCCGCGCACTGTGGCGCCTGTCCGTTTAGCTGTGTTGACGATCTCTTGAGTGCTGGAATCCAGAACCCGATAGTCAAACGCTTTCAGCCGAATGCGAATGGTTTGGCTTTGCATCTGTTTAGCCTTTCGCGGCGTTAGAGTTGATAGGTGGAGCGCAGATTATTCTGCGCCCCACATCGAACCCGTATTGTTAGATTATTCGATAATTTTAGAAACCACACCGGCGCCAACCGTGCGGCCGCCTTCGCGGATCGCAAAGCGCAGGCCGTCTTCCATGGCGATCGGTGCAATCAGTTCAACTTCGAACTTCAGGTTGTCAC
>Ga0209345_10006343_pt1 | contig 10734 bp, 10 predicted proteins | sample Cruoilmetagenom7_FD_187294 | JGI IMG/M metagenome (GOLD analysis project Ga0209345, IMG submission 187294) | Oil polluted marine microbial communities from Coal Oil Point, Santa Barbara, California, USA - Sample 7 (SPAdes) (version 2) | ecosystem: Environmental > Aquatic > Marine > Oil seeps ...
TAAAAAAAATTAATATCTTTATCTTTATTTATTTTTTTTAACACTTCAACCTGCCAAGGTCTTTGCCAAGTTATAAAGAGATAGTTTCCATTTTTATCAGTTGATTTTTGAACTCTATACTGAATTATTTGCATCATCTTATTTGCTTCTTGAATCTTCTCTACATCATACTGCATAGTTGTTATGGTATGAGTTCTCTCTATTGTATATGCCCAGTATAATAATTTATATATACCAACTACCAAATAGTCATTTCTATTTTTTACATAGCCTTCACTAAAAGCTATATTTAGATAGTCCTTATAAGTTGCTTTTGGTTTATTTTTTAAAAGTTCCAATACAACATTACCTGTACTATATTTAATTTCCTTATTAATAGCGATAGAGTCTTTTTTTGAGTAAAAACTCGGATTTCTCTTATCTAGTTTTACTTTATATTTCAGTAAAGAGTCTCTTAAAATATCTGTATGAACTCTAACAGCAGCAGCACCATTTGTTTGAAAAATAGACTTAACAAACGAGTCATCTTTTTTACTACTACACCCACTTATACTTAACAGTAAAAACAATAAAATAAAAGTCTTTGTAAAAGTTTTAATTATATCTCCAAACCAATAATTTTTGCTATGCCATCTTTTTTAATCATACTATTTAATTTTATTGCAACATTTTCTTTTGCAATTGCATAACCTTGCGTAGATTGTCCAGTAATATTTAATTTATTACTTCCAACTATTACACCCTTATTATCTTTTACTGTAATAGATATAGCACTTCTAGCTAAATCAAAACCATAAGATTTAGCTTTTGAAGTTTCAGATAAAAGGTGGATTTTAAAATGATTTATTCCACTAGCATTTTTAATACTGTATTTTTTTGCACTTAAACCATTGGCAATTGAGCTTTTTAAATTTTTTGCATCATTATTAGAGTCTATACTAAAACTTATTTTAGATAAAAGCCTGTCGTATCTATTTTGTATCTCTTGGAGTTTATTTATATAATTTGCATCATTAAAACTTGGATTTAATGAGCTCATAACTAAAAGTGTAGTTTTTATATCTGATGTTGATATCTTTGCGTCTTTGTAAGTAACAAGTTTTTTAATAGCGTTATAGTTTTTCACTTCAATGTTTTCATTTTGAATCATTGTAAGTTTCTGGTCTATCTCTTGTTTTAAACCTATAAATAATTTTCTTTTATCAGACTTTACCTCAGCTAAATATCTTTTAAAACTAAAGTCGTTAGAGTTTATCACCTCATAATTAGTTATGCGAATAGTATTTACTTTTGTATTTACCTCATTGGTACTCGTTGTTTGATAACTCTCAATTGTTCCATCTTTTACTACACTCTTAGTATTAAACTCTGAACTTAAAGATACACTTAGAGTTGATGCCATATTATTTAGTGCATTTGCAACTGCTTCTTGTTTATTTTGTCCCTCACCTACTGAGTAAAGTGTAGTCGATGTACTTTTTGTCGGATTTGCATACCAAACTGGTAATTGTTTTTTTTGGACAACAACTCTTTTTTGAGAACCACACCCACTTAAAACTATTAGAGCTAAAAATAAACTAATCAAAATTCTCATATCAATTCCTATCTAACTGTTCTTGAGTCATATTGTGTTTTAGTATAATAGAGTTTATTCTTATGTATGCTTTATTTATCGCTTCTATAGGCTCGATTGTTAAATTATCTGCCATTTCATAATACTCTTTTGCACTTTTATAATCACCTTGTGCTTCTTTTACAACCCCAAGATTATAAAGAGCGACATAACTTTGCTGGTCAGTTGAATCAATAAGGCGAGTTAAAAGCTTCTCTGCTTTATCATAACGATTTTGCTCTATATATTCAAGAGAACTCTCTAGAAGTGTTTCTTGGGTATCATCATAATCCAAATCTTCATCTTCTAATAATTCTACTGAGAAATATCTATAGTGTGGTGTAAGTTTATAAGTAAAACTACTTGCCATTGATGAAGCTAATCTTTGTGCTGCTATCTCACGTGAAGGAAGTGCTGTTGAGTCATCTCTACAGTGTTTAAAAGTAGATGTTCTTGAGAGGTTATCTGCATAAATTATATCACCTCTTGTCACATCAACCATTCTTAGTTCTGCTGATAAACCAACTACTCTTTTTGTACACCTTACCCTATAATAAGTAAATTCTTTACACTTTTTATCTGCACACCTAGTACGACTTTCATAAAAATAGCTATCCTTTGATGAAGCTCTTCCTACATCTCCAGAAATTATCGCCTCTGCACCCATTAAGTTACCAACCTCTACAATAGCTGAAGTATCTACTAAGCCACTATTTTGAAGTTTTTGCTCTTTTATTACTTTATTTATATCTGTTCTGCTTATCATAGTAAAGAAAGGTTTGCCATTTATTTTATGTCTGGATAAATTTGATTCTATTTTTCCTGAGAGTCCAACACTATCATTTTTAAACTCTGTTACAGCAATTTTTTTAGTTGTTGTTGCTCTATCAATCTCAGCAGGTTCAAGTGCTTTTATTCTTATTTTTTGAGCACATCCACTCATAAAAAAAGAGATAATTAGAATTGTAAGAAATAAGAAATATTTATTCATATACTATCCACTCGTAATTTTAAAATCATTTTAGTTTAAAATCATTTAATTTCATATTAATTTATCAACTCTTTTTTTAGCTTCAGCTAAAGAAGTGAGCTCTTTCACCTCTATTTCCAAGATAAGTTCATTAAATTTTTTAGAATTATTTAAAATTAAAATCATACTTAGTTCATTTAATGATTTACAATTATCTATTTTTTGCATTAAACTCTCATCTTTAGAACTATCATCTTTAACTTTGAACTTTATTTTTGAAAATAAAAACCCTGCTATAAAGGTAAGTATATAATATACAAATGTAAAGTCTAAAGGTTTACTATCATCTTCTTCATCTAAAAGCTCAGTTTTTTTATAACCCTCTTGTACTTTGATATTTTTAGCATTAACTCTCAGATTTTTTAGACTATGTGAATTTATATCAAAGTACTTTATATCTATAGATGGTATTTTAAAATCCCTCTGACCTACAAAAGCAAACTTCTGACTCCACATTCCAACATATCCATCTTTGGTAAGAGAAAACTTTTGTATCGGCTTTTCACTGAAGATTTTTACACCATCTATCTCAAAGTTTATAGGAGAAAGTGTTTGGAGATTTCCGCTTCCTTTTATTTCAATAGTTAGATGATATGGCTCAAAAGCCCTTTTTTGCTCTTTATCACTTTTTTCATTAAGGGAAAAATCACCAACGAGTAAGCTACCAGTATCTTTTACATCTACCTTGATACCTCTTTGCCTTATTACTCTAGTTTGAAACTCTTCGTTCTCTACATTATCACGACCCAAAACTGTATTTTCAATAGAGTCTTGCGTAGTTTTTTCCATAATAACATCAAAAATAAACTCTATAACCATTGGCTGTTTTACAAAGGCTATATACTCGTAAGTACTTATTTTTTTACCATTTTCTATCTTAGTATGTTGGGAAAACAACTCGACACTGTATTTTTCATTATCAGTAACCGGATTAAAATCTATGCTATAAAGTTGGGCTCTGTCACTAAATTCACATTCATATTTTAGATATATCGCTTCATTTACATAAACTTCGTTTTTTGAAGAGTATGCACTCCAAGTGTAAGTAGTTGCAAAAATTTCCACATGCCAAAACAATAAGAAAACTACTAAAAATCTACCAAGGTTTTTTCTCATTAGCTCCCCTTTTATTTATAAGTTCATACTGCTTAGAACTTAGTTTTGCATTACCTTTGTTTAGGTTTAACATACTATCACTTTTAGTTTTTTTACCCATATCATTTGCACCGCTACTAGCACTCGCACTTACTTTCATGTTTGAGCTTCCGCCACTTTTTGACTTTTTAGAACTTTTTTCTTGTTTTGCAAAAGATGATTTTTTACTTGTTTTTTGTTGTCCTGTACTCATCTGCTCTTGCTCGGCAACATTTTTTATATATCTTAAATTCTCATCTGCTTCTTTTGAGTAAAAAAGAGTAAGTGACTTTAAGTATGCCTCTCTCGCTTTTTTAAACTCTTTTAACCTTATGTAAGAGTTAGCAATATTATAATAAATTACCGATTTAAACTCTTCATTTGATGATTTTACCATTTCAAAGTTTACAAGTGCTTTTTCATACTCCCCAATTTTATAATATGTTGTTGCTTTGTTAAAATTTGCTCTATTTTCATCAACTGCCTCATAAAAATTCTCAACTATATCTGCATTTAAATTCACTCCAAAAATAAGTAAAAATAAAAGTACATGCTTTTTAAGAGTTGTATTACTAACTAAAAATGCAATTATCGCCAAAACAATAAAATAATAAAAAAATTCCATATTTCTAACAATCATTGTTTGAGTTTCATACTCATGGTTTCTTTGAGACTCTAGAGCATCTCTAAGCTCACTCAGGCTTTGTGTATAAACACCACCAGTATAACTTGATATCTGCGATATCTTATCGTTTGAGCGAGATACCACGATATCTCCAAGTTCATCTTTTAAAAGTTCCCCTCCATCTACACTTAGAGTTCCACCTTCTGTTGTAGCGAGCATAAATGTATTTACAACAAGACCTCTTTTTTTTGCAAACTTTGCCTCAGCTTCATAAGAGGGCTCATCTGCTCCGTCACTTAAAATAATAACACTAGGAGTTTTAGACTTTGACATCTTTGAAGCCAACATCAGGGCTGGCATTACAGAGCTTCCCTTAGTAATAATCATCTTTGTATCTAAAGCATCATAAAGATGAAGTAATAACTCGCTATCTTCAGTTAGAGGAGATAAAACTATGGCATTGGTTGTAAATCCCACAACCCCAAACCTAGAGTTCCTTTCACTACTAACTAACTCTTTTAAAATTTCTTTCGCACGTTCTAGTCTTGATGGCTTTATATCTCTTGCATTCATCGAATAAGATAAATCAACAGCGACTATTACATCACTTAGAATCTGCTCACTTTTAATAGGTTCTTGCTGTATTACAGGGCGAGATAAGGCAATAAGTATCAATACAAATGTTAAAATATATCCATAAGATATAAAATTAATTTCTTTATAATTTTTTACTATAAATATAGGAATCAAAAGGAGTAGAAGCCAAAAATACTCAGGATAAAGAAAACTCATCTCTTGAACTCCCTAAAAAGTAAAAAGAGCAAAAGTCCACATGCCAAAAGTAGAGCTATTTGATAGTAAAAATCTTTTTGAATATACTCTTTGCTTTTTATTTTTGAAGATTCAAGTTTATCTATCTTGTCATATACTTTTTGTAACTCTTTTGCAGAAGTTGCACTAAAGAACTCCCCTCCACTATTTTTAGCTATCTCTTGAAGCAGTGCTTCATCTGCTTCACCTTTGTTTCCTATGGCTATAGTATATATTTTTATATTCTTACCTTTTGCCAAAACTGTTGCATCTTTTGGAGATATTGAACCACTGTTATGTTCACCGTCAGTTAAAAGTATTATTACCTTAGTTTTGGCATGTGAAAAAAGAAAAGCTCTTATGCCCATAGCTATTGCTTCACCAATAGCTGTATTTTGTCCAGCCATACCTTGAGTTAAATAGCCAAGCATCTCTACAACTATATCTTTTTCATACGTTATAGGTGAAGCTATAAAAGCAAAATCTCCATACATAACTATTCCGAGATTATCGCTATACCTTTTTCGTATAAACTCTGAAGCTATTATTTTTGTAATCTCAAATCTTGATAATCTTTGACCTTCACTAAACTCATCTTCTTCATCATATCCAGATGAGTTCATAGATCCACTTGCATCAATTGCTAAAACGATATCTTTACCATGTCTATTTAAGGGATTTAATTTGTCAATTATTATAGGAGAAGTGAGTGCAATAGTAAGTAAAATAAAAATTATTATTTTAATAATCCACTCTAGTTTTAAAAAGCTTTTTTTTGCAGATAAAAACTGTAAATGAACAAAAAATCTAGGAACTAGATGTTCTTTACATTTATATAAACAATAAATTATAGGTATTAGCAATAATATTAAAAATGGATATTCAAAACTATAGTAATTCATTGAGTATATTCTACCCAAAAAGGTATTTTTTGTGAGTTTTTATATCAAAAATTTATAAATTTTATAATTCGTTGCGTCATATCTTGACATAGCAATTCTATTTGTCTATAATTCCCATCCACAAACAGAGATGTTTGTTTTAAGTCTTGTTAGCTCAGCTGGTAGAGCACGTCACTTTTAATGATGTGGCCGATGGTTCGAATCCATCACAGGACACCATTTTTTTATTTTGTTGGCCCCGTCGTCTAGCGGTTAGGATCCATGGTTTTCATCCATGTTACAGGAGTTCAATTCTCCTCGGGGTCACCAACAATCACCCATAAAATCAAAATATAATTATTTTAAAATATTTCTCAATGAAGAATCTATATCTTTATACTTAAACTCAAATCCATTATCTATTAATATTTTTGGATATATCTCTTTTGAACCTGTTAAAACACTAGAAGCTTCTCCAAAAATTAACTTTAAAACAAACTCAGGAAGAGGTAAAACAGTTGGTCTGTTTAGAACTCTACCAAGAGCTTTCGTAAACTCGTAGTTTGTAATTGGATTTGGAGAAGTAGCGTTTATAGTACCCGTTAATTTATTATCAATAACAAATTGATAAATTTTGGTTAAGTCATCTATATCTATCCATGATGTCATCATTTTGCCATCACCTATAATACCACCAAGACCTAACTTAAAAGGGGTTAGCATTTGAGACAATGCACCACCATTTTTTCCTAGAATAATACCAAATCGAATTATTGCAGTAGGTTTATTACATTTTTTTGCTTCATTTTCCCATTCTTTTGTTAAATGAGCTAAAAAATCATCTCCATACTGAGCATAAGTTTCATCATATGAATCTCCATCTGGATAAGCTCCTATAGCAGATGTTGATATAAAATGTTTTACACTACTTTGGTTAATAGCATTAACAAGTTTTTTTGTTGTTTGAACCCTACTGGAAATTAAAACCTTTTTATAAGATTCACTCCATCTTTTTATTATAGGTGCACCTGCTAAATTAAAAACAACATCTACATTTTCTAATTTTTTTAAAATAACTTCGTGTGAATCATTACGATTTATTATAATATTGTTAGAAAAAGATTTAATCAGATATGAGCCAATAAAACCGTTGGCTCCTGTAAGTGCTACTTTCATATCACTTCCCTATAATATTTATTTTACACCCTCATCATGAAGTCTTCTATATTTACTACAAGCACTACCACTTCCCCAATTACAAGCTTTTGCATATAATTTTTTTGCTCTAGATTTATTTTCAGGTATTCCTTTAGCTTTTCTATGCATTTCTGCTGCATAAAAACATCCAGCAATTTTACCTTTTTGACAAGTGTCTTCATAAAGCTCATTAGCTATTTTGTAGTCTCTATATACACCACGTCCTCTATAGTAAGCTACACCAAGGTTATAACAAGCATTTACATCTCCAGCATTACAAGCCTTAGCATATAATCTACTAGATTTGTACCAGTTTCTCTTTACTCCACCAACTCCATTTTCATAAAGGACCCCAAGGTTTGAACAACTACTCATATCTCCGGCATCACAAACTATTTTATATAATTTACTTGCTTTTAGTTCATTATGTCTTACACCCTTACCATTTGCATATATATATGCAAGGTTATAACATCCATCTACATTTCCTTTGTCACATGCTTCTTGCCATAATGTAGTAGCTTTTTGAAAATCACTTTTTTTGAATGCGGCAGAACCCTCTGCAACTAAATCTGCTTGTAAGTTTAATCCAAATACTAAACATAATACTAAAACTATTTTTTTCAATTTTTCCCCTTTTTAATTCTAATCTGCAATATTATAACTTAAAATAATAGTTTATACACACAAATAAGTCTAAATCAAACTTGTTATTTTACTATGGAATACTAAGTGCTACTTTCAAACATATATTTTGACAGTTTGTCATATATTTTAAAGATATAAAAAAATTATGTAAAAATTCTTTTAAAATTAACTAGGACTAAACATGACCCAATTAAATAACTTTAATACAACTACTTCACAAGTTCTTCGAAGTAATAATGAAGAAATATATATTTATAATGGACTAAAAGTAAAAATAATTACTGTATTTAATGATTCTAGAGAATCAACAGCACTTATTGAAAATGAAAATGGTGAAATACTTCAAGTACAAAAAGATTTACTTAGACATGACTTGTAATAAATTTAGTTAAATAATTTGTTTAAAAAAAGACTTGAAACTGCATTTATAAGTATCATCACTATATCTTTAATAATACTAGCATACAACTACTATAAAAGTTATTCATTTAAGAATAATGAATTATCAGGTAGGTATAAAAAACTAATCTCAGATAAAGAACAAGAAGTTCTTCAACACATGCAGAAAAACTATGGTTATAGATTTAAAGTACCACTCATAATTACGGATAAATTTAAAGGCAAATTATATGGTCTAACTTCTTATGAAAATGGAGTTATAAAGATATACCTAAACAAAAAAGTTATGCAAGAAAGTATGGACTATATGGTTGATAGTGTTATAGCTCACGAATATGCTCATGCACTTATGTTTAAACAAGGAAAACTTCACACTAAAGATAATGGACATTCAAAACTGTGGCAACAAACTTGTATAAACCTTGGTGGTATAGATTGTCAACAGTATGTCAACCACAAAGAAGTTATCATGTCAAAATTACCATTTTAAGTATAATAAATATGTAACCAAATTGAAACTTGATTAAAACACAAGCTATTTTGCTAATAGATAGTTATATATTTGTGATATACTAAAATAAAAATTTATTACGGTGCATTATTAAGTGATATACGACGACATAAAATTTTATCTTAGAAGTAATCTAGAAAGCCCATCTTTGAAATTTGACTGGACAGATGAAGATAATGAAAAATTCTTTATTTTTATAAAAGAGCATTTTGATGCAAAATTTTTACATGAAAAAGAAAATTTATTAATAATTAGAGAAGCTTTTGCTACTTACTTTGAACCTGTAGGCTATATTTTATTTAAAATCAAACAAGAACAAATCAGATTAAAAATCTTCCCATACTCAGTAGAAGCAAAAAAAAGTAAAAATATTGACAAAATAACTAATATTATTGATGAAAATAAAGACTCAATAGTTAGTGGTTATAACGGCAAAGACGACCAAATATATCTAGACAGTGAATTAAAAGATAAAATATTTTCTTACGTACAAACAATCGAAGATGAAAAAGTAAATACTAAAGAGCTAGTAAGATTTTCAGTTAGAAAAGCTTTAGTGCTTAAAGATGAAGATCTTATAATGCTTAAAAAAGATTGTATTTTTATTAAGTTATGTGATTTAACAAAAAAATCTTTAAAAATGAAGAAAAATACTATTGCATGTAGATTTAACGGTATTGATGAAGAAGAGATGATTGACTTTTGTAAAGAACACTTCTCAAACAAAGAAAATAAAAACTTTTTTTTCATCACTGCAAAACTATTTGTGGAGAAATATTTTTTAGAAAAAAATATTTCTAATCACGATTATGAAAAAAAAGTTTTTCAATTTATACAACTTATAATGGCTGAACAATTAATGGATAAATTTGATCATTGTGAAGAGTTTTTTAAAGGTTTTGCTGGTTATATTTTTAGAAGAAACTTTGAAGAGGTATTTGAATATATAGCTGAATTTATTCTACACGAAGTATATATATTGAATGACTATATGATAGATTTCCTAAAGTATTATTCATCAAACATTATCGTTATAGGTGGTAGAAAATATAAAACTCCAAGTTTAGAAACTGACGGTGATTTAAGGTGGAATGTAATCTCAATGCTATCAATTGTAAAAATATACCTTAAAGCAGATTTAGCTATAAGAGATTTACAACAAGATATGGATAATAAAAATGCTGAGATTATGGATTTATGTATAAACGGTCTTTCTCCAGTTGAATATAATGATAAAAATACAGATGAAAAAAACAAGATAATAAATATACTAATTGATTATGAAAGAAATTTAGATAGCTTCTATGATTCTTTAAAATTTGCGAAAAATGATAATGAAAAAAAAGAGTTAGAAAAAGAGATTGAACTTACAAAAACACTGATGCAAGAGATGAGAGAAGAAAAAAAAGAATTATTGGATAAGTCTGTTAAAAGAAGTAATATAAATAAATTTATGGCTTTAGAAAAAAATGTAGCATCGTTAAATAGAGCATTAAAAAAAGAAACTAGAATATTAAATCAAAATGAAGATTCTTTTGATTCAATAAAAAGCGCACTAATCAAAGCGCTTATATCAAAAAAACAGTTAGTTTAAAACTTTAGTCAATATTTTAAAAAGACTAAAGTTTTAATAGCTTATTAGCACATATAAGTAGTTTTAAACTCAAAAGCAGTTGGACGACCCTCATCAGGAAATACATCACGCTCAAATCTGTACTCTTGGTAAGAATCAATAAACTCTTGAGTAAATACAGGTTTTAAGAAATCATTATCAGAAATAAGACCTTCAAGCGCTTCACGAAGTGTATGAGGCATTTGAGGAATATTTTTCTCACGAATTTCATCAAGAGAAAGTTCAAATAAATCTTCATCCATTGGACCAACAGG
>Ga0209345_10006345_pt1 | contig 10732 bp, 16 predicted proteins | sample Cruoilmetagenom7_FD_187294 | JGI IMG/M metagenome (GOLD analysis project Ga0209345, IMG submission 187294) | Oil polluted marine microbial communities from Coal Oil Point, Santa Barbara, California, USA - Sample 7 (SPAdes) (version 2) | ecosystem: Environmental > Aquatic > Marine > Oil seeps ...
ATGGATTTGCAAGGTTTTTCCCACTACCTGTTATAAGATTATCGATCCATGTAAATCTGTTTTTTTGAATAAAATCATAATTCAAACCAAACCTATCTATGATCAGGTTTTCAGGGTCATAACCCAATACACCATCACTCCATTGTATATTTTTTAAATCTGACAAGTTTTTTCTAATAAACTCGGAGATCCTTAATCCATCTGGGTCATGATTTCCACAATATAAAAGAACACATTTTAGACCCATCTGTTCAGCATCAGCGAACCGTCTGGCATATTCCGCTCTTTGAAGCATAGAACTCCAACCTTTTGAGTTTGCAATAGGAATATGATATTTTTCACAAACAGGTTTAAACAATGTCACTAAATCGATTTTTTCAACTACCATTTGAATATAATACTCTTCATCACTCCACCAATCAGGTGTGTAATGGTCGGCAGCGTTATATGATGCTCTCAAGTAGTCACCAAAACGATTAACAATATTATCGTTATCTGGTTTTTCAACACCTGAGAAATCCCTTGCAGATTCTTCGGCGGTGAAATCAATAGGTAAGTAACCATTTTTTCTACATTTGTTTATGGTATTGGTTACTTTGTTGAACTGATCTTTATTGATGTATCTTTTTTGCTCAAGAATATAAGCCCATCCTCTTGATGAAACTCTAAAACCAATTGTTCCTGAGATTTCTTTCATAAATTTTGAAAATTCTTTTAAATCTCTAAAATTTAAATTCATTTAATTAACCTTTATTTTTTTTAAAAAGTTTATTTCTTTTCTTGTTAGGATCTGGCATATTTAATCTTTTTACCCAATCTTTACCAGGAAAACCGAGTTTATTTGCTTCAATAAATTTTGCTGCAAGATCTGCAACCAGTGTTGTGTCATTGCTTGATCCTACAGTAATGGGTGGTTTTAAGCTTGTGAGCATTGCAGCAAAACCATATACAGCTTCGCCAGGATCTAAACAAGGACGTTCTCTCAAACACATTACTTGAAAGTTATTTAAAGCCATTCTTGCAGCAAGATCTGTTTTTGCTTGTTCAATTACATACCTCAATAATTCAGGCAATGCATTGAAGTGAGCTTCCAACATTCTAACTGTAATTTGTTTTGTCATAAATTTGGTCATATCGTGTTCTGACATAATGGACATCTCCCTATTCTTTTTAGTTCTTGTTTTATTTTCATGTTTGTACTTTTAATTTCTTTCTTTGCTTGTATATGATGTATTTTACGAAAGTTTATCTCTTCTATGATCTCTTCTATATCTTCAAGTGTGTTTTGCATAGAATTGATAGAATCACGCTGTTTTTTAAGATCAGAAACATCTATTATACGTATGTTGTTTAATTGTTCTTGAAGATTTTCAGCTTTCTGCACACATTTCTCAATGGTTTTTATTTTAAGTACATTCTTTCTCAACATATCCCTTTGACCAATAAACTGAGAAATTAACGCTTTGAATTTTGTGGAGAAGAATTCTTTCCTTTTCAAATTATATCTTTGTATTAACAAAATTAATTTTGTTACGGTAAGATATTTGTCATCAAATTTATTCAAATCTTCTTTGTAAGCTTCCAGCTTACTTAAAAACTTGTCTGCCTTTTTTATCCATTCAAGATTTTTTATTTTATCTTCAACAATTTCCAATGATTTTTCTTGTGCTTTAATGTCAGCATTTACAGTACGAATTTCTGAATTGGTTTTTTTTAATGTTTTATCCATTATTTCAAGACCTGCAACTTCATTTAATATCTTGCTTCTTTTTCCAGGTGTTTGATCAACCAAAAAATATACTTCATGTTGAGCTTGTGTATTTGATTCAGATAAATTCAATGTTGATGATATCTCTTCAGGAACTTTTTGGCCAAGTGCTTTAAATGGTTTTTCTTTATTTAATTTGTATTCATTTTTTGAATCTGATTTTCTTCGTTGTATTTTATTCTTATCTTTAATAATGGTTACAGATGTTTTCTTTGTATTATGCCTTCTAAATTCATCACCTAATGGACGATTTATTACAGTCCATTTTATTGCTCTGAGGATTGAGGATTTCCCATGATCACCCTCTCCCCATATAACATTTAAACCTTTTGATAATTTAAGTATAGTTTTCTTATGTGATTGAAAATTTTCTAAGAATATTTTTGATATGAATGACATTTTTCTCCTTTTATTTGTCAGTAGTGCTCCAGATCGAGGTAAAGTTAATCCGGAGCACTACATGCTCTTGGCAGATTCTTGCCCCCGATGAGCTTACGAGGAAGGAACGAATCCAAATTTAATGATCTTTTATCTCATGTCACGATCAGAATGCCCAGGATTCTTGACCACATCTGCCTGATGGTAGATCATTAAAATCACACTATCATCTTTTTTGTACTTCTTCAAGTGTATCTGCATAAGATCTATCCAACCTACGCTCAACATACCTTGGCAAAAATAAAGAATATGTTTTCTTCTTTTTATCTTTGATAACTGATTCAAACTCCACTGTAATTATTTTATCAAGCCAATATGCTGGATTTTGTGCTCTATCTTCATCTGAAAATCCAGATCCAACAGATACTTTTAATTTACCACATTTAGTTTCACAAGCTAATGCTCCGAGCATTGCAGAATATTTTGATCCTTTTTTACCTGTATTCCAAGCAATTACTCTTAATTCTGCATCAAAAACATTTTTCATTTTCACTTGATTTTGTGAAGTATGATCTTTCCATTCAACATAAATATTTTTAAGTACAGCACCTTCTCCACCTAATTCTCTTATCCAATCATAAAATGCTTTTGCTTCTTTATAATTTTCTACCTGTTTGGTTACTACCAGATCAACGATATTTTTTGCTTTTAGTTTTACACATTTAACAAAGTCTTTTACTGTTTCTAATCTGCTAAGATAGGGTGTTTCATCATAACCGTTATAAAATTTTTTAAGTGGTATACAATCCCAACATTTGAATACTATACACTCTGCATCTTCTTTACTGACAGTGCCATGAATACAAGAATTTAATATACCGTTACCTGTTTTTCTATCAAGTATTTTTCCGTTCTTTCTAACAAGCAATTCACCATTAAAAACCATACCCCAAAATTTAGGTGATTTGAATGCCCATCTTATTGCTCTCTTTAGACGTTTTAATTTCCAGACAGTTTTTCCATTTCTTGTTATGATCTTTATTTGACCTTTCAAATTGATCATAATATTAACAAACATCCCATCTGCTTTTTCTTGAATAATAGCAGGGTATTGAATGTTACCAATCTTTTTATCTGTAGAACATCTCATATATGGAACTGTGTTTACTGTTCCTGCTTTTGCTTTATTTACAAGTTTTGCTGATGCTCCACATTTTAAATCACCATTACATATGCGGTTTACAATTTCATAAGTATCTTTATCAATGCTTGCTATATTTGATAAATTTTGTTTATCAGCATCACTTGCTCCTGGTTGATTTGATAAATTTTTTAAAATAGTAAATATATCTACAACAGTTCCTTTTCTAAGAGATGGTTTATACCTTGGCATTTTATTAATGTGATATTTCATATCACCAGAAAGAGCAAATTTTACAGTTTGTAAGAATAATTTATCCTCTAAAAATTCTCTTAATAAAACCACTTTTTCCTTTGTAGATGAAGTATTTGCAACACAACATAATTTTTGGTGTACATCTCTAAGTGACATATTTATTCCTTAAATTTCCTTATCAATCTTAAAGATTCTTCTGTTTCATCCAACCTTGCCTTAAGAATCCTTTTGTATTTTTGTTTTCTTGCCTGAAAATTTATTCGTGCTTCTTTCTTTGTTGGATATGCAAACCTTTTTCTTGCAGTTGCACTCACCCATCTTTTATCTGTTCCCCATTTACCATTGATCCAATAACCACAAGGGGTTTTCTTTATTAAATTATATTCAGTACAGTATAATTTAATACTGCGATGTGGATGATCGTAATGAACTATGTCATATCTATAAAATTTCATTAAAAACCTTTATAAGCAGTCTCTGTTACAACTTTTTCGATATTTGATGCAGGGTATGCATGTTCAGTTCCCCATTCATCTTTTATAATTACAAATTGTCCTTCGTATCTAACTGAATTACAAAATGATCCACCACTTCTATTTCCGTCAATAAATTCTTTTATGTCTCCATTATTGAATGTAACAATTACGTTTGACATTTTATTACCCTCCTACATCGGCAAATGTTTGTCCATATAATCATACAGTTTCTTTGCAGTGGTTTTCCTTTTATTGTTTGCCACATACTGTTTAAGTGCTGCCTCAAGTATTTCTCTTTCCTTCTTTGTGAATAAAGCACCACAGTCATGTTTTCCTGAATTGTTACAAGTGAGTTCGATAACTTTCATTATTCATTTCCTATTGAATTCATCATTTCTGTTTTACATGCTTCAAGTAACCACATAACAGTACCGCCATCTGCATAGGATGAGGCAGCATAAACTTCATCAGTATCTTTTTCAAAACCGATAATAACAACACCTTCTAATTTACCTTTTGCAGCTTCAAGAATTTTATTAGGTGGTATATCTAATAGTGTTAAACCACCTAAAGGTATAATTTTTTTCATTTTTAAAATCCCATCATTCTTAATACATGCTTTTTAATTACAGTCAATAATGATAATATTTCTGAAGCTTTCATACCTGCTTGATTAAAATTAATTAAATAATCATCACTTGAATCATCTAAACATATAATAATTAATTTTTTACCATTTTTGAATGCTTCTCTTTTGCCAATATCATTTTCAAGACAATTTCTTAAGCATTGTTCAGGAGTAAATCTTGTGGCATCATTTAAATGATCTCCTATGTGTTCTATTTTACCAAATTTTTCATCCATTTTTTCATCGTGTCTATCATCTTTTTCGTGACTCAATTTATTCTCCCTCATATAAAAGAGTAAACTTTATATCAAAATCTGACTTATTTTTCTTAATATATTCTACTGTATAATTTTTAGGGAAGATTATTGTTTCTTCCATATTATCTTCAAGTGCTTTTATTAATAATAATTCTGCTTCTTTTTTGTTTATTTTTATGGCTTTGAATGTTCCCTTTTTTGTTTGCATATTTTTTCCTTTTAAATATCATATCTTTTATTTTTATTGCAGTTGCACCTTCTACTTTTAAATTAAATCCTTCTTTTGTATGTATAATTGCAGCTAAAGGATGTATCGATAAAGTAACTCTTATTACATGATAATGTGTGCCAAGATTTTTGTTAATTATTTTTTCAATTTCTCTCATTATCATTTGTAAAACTCCGGTTTTAATATATATAATTCATATAATTTTTCTAATGGCTTTGTTAATTTTCCAGATTTTGGGAAATCAGGAAGTTTCGGAACACGGCCATTTCCATAAAAGTTTGGTTTCATAAGATTTTTTAAATGTAGTTTAACCAGTTTATTATATGAGCTTTTCATTAATTTTTTTGGTTTAGGTGCTTCGGATGGGTGTGTGTAAGGAAGGTGTGGTTTTTCAAGGTAATTTGCACAAGATCTTAAAATGGTAGGAAGGTCTTCTTGTGATATTCCATAACGCACACAATTGTTTTCAGATTTGGCTATAAAGATATTACATCTACTGCAAAGTACTCCCCTAATTAAGCCAGTACCTTTTACTCTTTTGATATGTGAATGATCCAGACAAGGATGATCTGTCTTTTTATTACAAATAAGGCATTTACCTTCTTGCTTTTTTAATAGGAAATTTCTTAATTTTGGAACGTCTTTACTCTTCAGTTGTCTTGGAGTTTTTTTCATTTGTCCGTCTTTTTTCAATTTCTTTGAGTAAATAATTGAACTCATCTATCGGCATTTTTTCAATGGATTGATCATCAGGAATTGCAACAATAATATTATTGAATCCCTTTGTATTCATTATTGCTGCTAAATGTTGCATTTGTTCTGATTCCCATCCACCTTTTAGAATAAGGACATCATCTTTATCAAGGGTTAATTTGTCAAGCATTATATCAATTTCTTCAGTCATTTTATTTCCTTTTTGGTGGACACTGTTAGGATTTGATACCTAAATCTTCTTCAACGACAATTAAATTCGAATTACAAAGTGCTCTACTTGAGCTACTGGCCCATTGGTGGGGAAGGAAGGACTTGAACCTACCGAGTCAATTAAGACACCAGATTTACAGTCTGGACCGCTTCCGAGTACGGGATACTTCCCCTAATAAGGGAGTGGGTCAGGTATTCCCACTCAGTTCAGAAATTGATAACCACTATTCTGTTTATTCTTTGGACCTGTATCGAATAGTATTCTGATACTATTTAAGGTTAATCTTCGGATTTAAGTGTCCGAATAGCGTTAGCTGCATTCAGTGCTGCTTGCGTGTATTTGAGAGCATCATTAGAATCAACATCTTTGTTAATTTTGTCAGCAAGAGTCTCAATAGCCTTTGTTAATTTTTCCTTTGCATCTTTCATAGGGTTCTATCTCCTATAGGTTGTTAAGGGTTAATTTCTAATAAATTCACTGATTGCTGAAGGGGTATTTGTATCAAATCCAACAACATCCAACATATTATCATAATCAGGTTTAGCAATGCTAAATTCTGTTGCAGTCATTCCAACCACAACTGATTTAACTTTATGTCCAAGCTTTTGCTCAAGTTTATCAAGAGCTTGCCATGGGTGAACACTTCCAACATATGTCTCATTGTCAGTATAAATGACAATTGCATCCACATCAATACCTCTTGCAATACAATATTGCATTGGCAGAGAACAATCTGTTTGTCCAAAATCAAGATCACTTATCCTACTAACTACACTTTTAAAGTCTTGCTCTTTTGACAACGGAAGTTGGGACACTACACTGTTCAATCTCCATTGAGAAGTACTTCTTTCGGTAGAAAATGCATTTCTACAATCACCAGTAAATCCAATGATCTCAGTATTTCTTTCACTTCTCATAGTTACCATTGCGAGTACTGCTGAAGCTGCTCTACAACTCATCATGGACTTATTCATTCTGTATGCCATTGAACCGGAAATATCAAGTGCAAGAAGAATTCTTTTATTTGTAGGCTCAACATTATTGAATGACAGATAGAAACATTTCTCAAGAGCAGACATAATCTTTCCATTTATTTCCCAAGAAAGAGATCCTTTGAATCCGCAACCTTGACCGTACATTAATCTTGCATTCATGATTGAGATAGGATGAATCCTACTTCTCTTAACAGCAAGTTCATCTGTCAATTTATCACAAGTTAATTTGATTGACTCAGAAAATGGTTTATGCATACCGATAGAAGACATTTTACCGAGATTTCTTACAAGTGCCATAATAGGCATTTTCGGTAACAGTGCTTCCCACACTTTAATATCATTCAAAAATTGTGTGGGAACAGCCTCTCTTGTAAGATTGTATTTGTCTATCAAGAAGGCAACTTCTTTAACATCATCTGAAGTTCTGATAATGTTCATACCGATTGCATAAGGTGATACCTTCGGAATTGTCTTTCTGTTATCAGTAGCATATGCAAACAATTCTTTCATCATATCATTTACAGGTTTTGGATGAGCAAGTTTAATTACATCTCCGTGAGTCCATCCATCACGACCCTGATATTTAAGCATTTGATATGCCAGATTCTCAATGGATTTATCTGTATACCATTTTGAAACCTCATTCCGGAGTCCACGTCCAGTTCCACGCATTGTTTTTACAAACTTCATGAAATGAAAAAGGTGTGTTCCGATTCGGCAAACACTCTGTAGATTTTGCAGTGCGTACTTTCTAACTTTTGCATGATCATGTACAGAAGCACACATTGCAAGAGCAAAGATTGCAGCATCGTTATTTACAGATCTTCCAGCCTTAGATACTTCTACAATAGTATCAACAACTTTAAAACCGTCTGCATCAATGCATCTCTGTACGTTATCACAAGCATCTCTGGTCATCTTTCTTTCGGAAACATAGTAAGTGCTTCCCTCAGTTCCGAGAATCAGAAAACGCATAAGGTAATCCCATTTGGAGATCTTAAAAGAAATTCCTCCAGCATTGTTTCTTTTCTGATTTTTAATTCCTGGAACTTTTTCAGTCTGAGGTGTTACTCTTCGATTTGTGACATGTTTGGTGAAGTCCATTGTCCCTCTCCTTTTGTTTTTTGATTATTGTTTCAAGCAAGTCAAGTGTTGACTGCTCACTAAATATTGGATTTTCTTTTATAATAGAATCACTAACTATAAAGTTAACATCTCCACGCATACTAAATTCAATTGTTCCTTTGGGAGATCCTAACATCTCTTCATAATCTAAAGCTCTCATACCATTTCCTAATGAATAATGCTTTATCTTTTGAATTTCCATTTCAATAGTTAAAGAACTTACAGGTATATTTACTATAGTGCCATCAGAAGATTTAATTACAAGTTCACATTCTCCGTACTCGTATAAGTTTGCCATATTTATTCCTTAAAAAAATTAAAACTTTCGGATAAATGGTTGAAATTCACATTTACGTTGCTCTACCGGACTGAGCTACTCCCACCATATTGAATTTCCTGACAAAATTGTTTTATGGGGTGGGAGGAAGGATTTGAACCTCCGACAAACGGCTCCCAAAGCGATTACGAATCTCATTCGACCCGAAAGTTTTTAATTTTTAGTTAGGTAAATAATCGATAATACTTAGTATATGATTTAAGGATTTTAACCTCTACACTCCATTAAGAGCATCAGCGATAAAGTACCATCTTCGACCCAACTAAATTGTTTAATAACGTAGATAAATGGCTGAAATTCAAAGTTTTTGGCGTGTCTACCAATTCCACCACTTCTCCTCATGTTGGAGAAGGCAGGATTCGAACCTGCAATGTACCCGATTTCAAGTCGATAATGAATCTCATTCGACCCACGTTTAATTTTAAAATTCGGATAAATAGGTAAATTGGTTTGCAGCCCTTCGGCAGCACTTGTTGTATGGTAAGTGATAATCCAATTCAGGCGACCCGAATTATATTTTTAATTGAGATTCAAAGTGTCCTTTGTCATGTTCTCCATGGGTGGTAACTTTTACAGGCGTTGCGCTTTGCCAATGACTCGGACTACCCATTTACTTTTTACTCTGAACCTCAAAATGCAATACGGATAAATGGTTGAATCTTGTGTTTTGATGCTCTACCACTGAGCTACCTCTCAATTGTGTTAGAGAGGGTTGGATTTGAACCAACGACCACCCGATTAATAGTCGATAAACAAAACTCATTCGACCCGTATTTAAAATGTAATGTAGGCAAATGGCGAAAAAGGGATATATGCATAGCATACGTTGCTCTACCAACTGAGCTATAATTTCAGAGAAGTTAATCAAAGAAATTAAAAGGAGTCGAACCTCTGACAGACGATAACCTTTTCCAATCGGCCCACATTATTATTTACAATTTTTAAAAGATCAGTTATTTCTTAATTTAGAAGTATCTTATATTTTTAAAATGAATATGTCAACATAAAAATACTACATTTATTAATTTTTTATTAATTTCTTATTAAGTTCATCTTAACCTCAATATTTTCTTCCATCTTTCAATATCATTTGTAATTGATTTAAATCCATATTCTTCACAAATATGTCTCAATCCTAATTCTTTTGGATGATCAGGTCTTATAGTAAATTTTGGCGTCCCTCTAAATGGAAGAATAACAAGTGATTTGTTTCTATTGATAACATCTTTACCCTCTCTACTCTCAATAGCTTGATGTGCTTTTGTAGTTGATGCTGTTTCACCTTTTATATAATTCAATGCCCCTTTTTCGGCAACATGCATTTGTTTTTTTGTAGGATCTGGTTGTGGTATAGGAACTCCTTTTACTCCATCAGAAGAACATCCACCAATAGCTTTTACTCTTTTCCACATATTTGGTTTAATTCCGTATTCATTAATGAAATGATTTATTGTATACCAATTATTTGTTTTTGCATTTATCATACAAACATTATTTGTTAATAATTGGTACATATCATGATCAGAAGAACAAATAGCAATCTGCTCATCTTTATAATCTTTGCACACTCGGCCAATAACATCATCAGCTTCAAAACCCTCTGCACCGAATACATTTCTATATCCTAATTTTGGGATAACATGTCCTGAAATTTCTTTGAATTGAGGTAAGGCTAAATTATCGAGTTCAATCTGCTTATCAGTTCTGTTTTGTTTGCGTTTTTCTTTATATACACTGTATATTTTCTTTCTTTTAGATGTATCGCTATCAAGTGCATACACAACTACACTTGCTTTTGTTTTTCTTAACAAGAAGTTGAGTTTTAAAAGAAACCCGTAAATTACAAATGTTGGTTTATCTTTATTGGAAAGTCTATGTTTTCCAAGACTAAATTTTACTGCGTGAAGAACAGCTAAAAGATCTATAATTAAAACTCTTGATTCCATTTTATTTCCTTATTAAAAAGGGTTGAAATTAAAAAGGGTTGAAATTAAAAAGGGTTGAAGAATTAACCACAACCCCTTTTTTACTATATTTGGTTATTCATAATTAGAATTTATAAATCAATCTTCATCCCAATCATCATCTTCCCATTCATCGTCATCTTCAGAACTTGTATCTGTATCATCTTCATCTTCAAATATTTCATCAATGATTGCTTCTCTCAGATCAGCAATTTTTTTGAAATCTTTTACATCAACATCCAGTTCTTCCTCTT
>Ga0209345_10006347_pt1 | contig 10731 bp, 10 predicted proteins | sample Cruoilmetagenom7_FD_187294 | JGI IMG/M metagenome (GOLD analysis project Ga0209345, IMG submission 187294) | Oil polluted marine microbial communities from Coal Oil Point, Santa Barbara, California, USA - Sample 7 (SPAdes) (version 2) | ecosystem: Environmental > Aquatic > Marine > Oil seeps ...
AACATTAGAGTCTTGATATTAGTCACATTGCCACCCGCTTCGCCGATAATCGCCGTCACCGCAGCCAATGCGCCGGGGACATGCTCTAATGTTGCTGCGATTTGGCCTACGGATGCGGTCTTATCTACGGATTTTCGCCACGCTAGATCAATCCAAAGCTCCGGTTTATCTTCTAAAGTTTCAAGATAATCACAATCAATCGTGTGGATGACGATTCCTTTGTCCGGTGTTAAAATACCGACAATGCGATCACCGGGAATGGGATAACAACATTCCCCGATATGTAGTCCCTTACCCTGGCTTAGCCCATCACCTTTGACATATAATTTAGCTGTGTTGTCATCGATCAAGTCTCGATTGACGACAGCACCCGACGGCACATGTTCTTTTCGGCCGGGAAATACGCCGTTCATAAAGTCGCTAATGGCCAATTTACCTTGGCCGAGCGCAACATATAAATCGTCCACCGTATCATATTTTAGGCGGGTTAAAGCATCGCTCAGCGCACTTTCGCTAAAAGTTTTGTCTTCACGGGCGAAGGCATGGTCGGCGAGTTTAAAACCAATTTGGCGGTGTTCTTCACTTTCGCCTTTTCGGGTCAAGCGTCGAAGGGCAGAACGAGCTTTCCCAGTGACCACCATACTTTCCCAACCGGGGTTTGGTTCTGGCGTCCCGCCGCAAACGATTTTAACCACATCTCCGTTTTTCAAACGTGTGCGCAATGGTTTTTCCTGACGATTGATAATCGCGCCGATACAGGTATCCCCGACTTTGGTATGGACGGCATAGGCAAAATCTAGTGGTGTCGCGCCCTGTGGCAGTGCGATAAGCTCGCCCTTGGGCGTAAATGTAAAAACTTGGTCTGAGAACATTTCCAATTTGGCGTATTCAAGAAACTCATCTGCGTCCCCACCATGTTCCATCATTTCTACCAAATGCCGGATACGGTTTAGCGGGTCATATTCACCAGATTTAGAATTATCATATTCATAGCTATTATCTTTATAACTCCAATGGGCCGCAATACCACGTTCGGCCAAGTCATTCATGGCTTCGGTCCGGATTTGGATTTCCACCCTTTGATTGTCTGGCCCTAGAATTGTCGTGTGGACACTTTGATAGCCATTGGGTTTGGGTACAGAAATAAAATCCCTGAACCGAGCCGGCACACAGCGAAATTTCATATGGAGCAAGCCTAGCAATTCATAGCATTCCTCAATCGTATCTACGATAACACGAAATGCATATATATCCGCAACGTCTTCAAAGCTTATACCTTGGCGTTGCAATTTGCGCCAAATGGCATAGGGGCGTTTCTCTCGGCCAAACACCCGTGCGGTTTTCTTGTGTTCCGTCAACATGTCCCGCAACATAATCGACAAATGGGAAATCGCACTTTCTTGGCTTTCGCGCCATTCAATTAAGCGCGTCTCTATGCCTTCAAATGCGGATGGGTTTATGTATTTAAATGACAAATCTTCCAGCTCTGCGCAGATACGCTCCACCCCAATTTTACGCGCAAGTGGCGCATATATCTCCATGGTCTCGCGAGCAATCCGCTCCTGTGAGGATTTTTTGGGATGATGCTCCAATGTGCGCATATTGTGCAGGCGGTCACAAAGCTTGACGATTAACACCCGCACATCTTTGCTCATGGCTAGAACGAATTTTTGAAAATTTTCCGCTTGCTGGCCTTCGCGGGTTAGTTCTGTACTGGACAATTCAAGCTGCCCTAACTTTGTTACGCCAACAACCAAATCCGTGATTTCATCGCCAAACTCGGTGCGCATATCGTCTTCGGTAATCTCCGTGTCCTCAATAACATCGTGCATCAAGGCCGTGCAAATTGAGCGCGTATCCATGCGTAAATTGATCAAGATTTGCGCGACCGCTATGGGATGACCTGCGTAAAGCTCTCCGGAATGGCGTTTTTGATTACGGTGCGCCCAAATACAGGTGTCATATGCCCGCCCCAGCAAGTCCTCCTGAACTGATGGGTTATACGCGCGCACCTGTTCAATGAGTGCCGATTTACTAGGGAAATCAGCTTTTTCAGCAGGGTCTATATGAGCTACAACATTCATAGCCATATGCTACGCCTGCATTTTTAGATGCGCAATAGACTTGAACTTAAATAAGTAAACTTAGGCTTCAGATTTACACATTTGTATCTTCCAATACACCGCGGCGGATTTGGTCTTGCTCTAAGCTCTCGAACAAGGCCTGAAAATTGCCTTCGCCGAAACCTTCATTGCCCTTGCGCTGTATCAGTTCAAAGAAAATCGGACCAATTAGGTTTTCCGTAAAGATCTGTAAGAGAAGCCCCTGCCCTTCGGTTGGTGCCCCATCGATGAGGATATTGCGCATGCGCATTTCTTCGACAGATTCCCCGTGCCCCGGAAGGCGTTCATCAATCAGATCAAAATATGTGTCGATAGTTGTCTGCAAGGGCACACCCTTTTCACCAAATTTGTCAACGGTCACGTAAATATCATCAGAACCAAGAGCCACATGTTGAATGCCCTCACCGTTATATTCGCTGAGGAATTCTTCGATTTGGCTTTTATCATCGCGGCTTTCGTTAATTGGAATACGAATTTTCCCACACGGGCTGGTCATGGCTTTGGAAATCAGGCCCGTTAATTGACCTTCAATATCGAAATACCGGATTTCGCGAAAGTTGAATATATCTTCATAGAAACTGCCCCATTTTTCCATTTCGCCGCGGTGTACATTATGGGTTAGGTGATCAAGATAAGTCAGACCAGTTGACGCCTCGGCCATCAACTCCTGCCAGCCATCAACATAATTAAAATCAACATCATAAATGGTATCATCCCCATAACGGTCCACAAAATACAAACGACTGCCACCAATGCCTTCTATGGCCGGAATGTTGAGTTCCATGGGGTTGGCCGACGGCGGGCATGGGACTGCGCCCTGCTCTAGGGCTTTTTTGTAAGCAAAGGCCGCGTCTTTAACCCGAAACGCCATGGCACACGCACTAGAGCCATGTTCACGAGCAAAGTTTTGCGCAAAACTATCGGGCTCTGAATTAATAATGAAATTAATATCGCCCTGCTTCATCAAGACAATATCCTTGGAACGGTGATGAGCAACTTTGGCAAAGCCCATGTTTTCAAACAGCTCCATCATTTTCTTAGGTTCAGTTGTCGCGTATTCTACGAATTCAAACCCGTCAGTCCCCAGTGGGTTTTCAAATAAATCGGCCAAAATCATCTCCATTAATTGTTTGTTGAACTAATAGTAACACATGTTACTATATGCAAGCGCAAATAAAACAAAATGTGTGATATGTTCGATTTAGATAATTTCCTGCCCTATAAGCTGTCCATCTTGTCCCAAGCCGTTTCCGGGCTGGTCGCCCGTGAATATGAAAGCAAGTTCGGATTGACCATGAACCAATGGCGCTGTCTTGTTATCATTCAGGCGCATCAACCAATTACGGCCAGAAATATCGTGCCCTTAACCCTTCTCGATAAAATGGCGATTTCACGAGCCGTAAATGCTCTACAAAAGCGTTCGCTCATATTTTCCTCTAAAGGCAAAGATGCCCGCAGCCGCATGTTAAGTCTAACCAAAACGGGTCAAGAAATTTACGATCAAGTTATCCCCATTGCCCAAGAAAACGAATCCCGGTTGCTCAAAAGTCTCACACCGGAACAACAGCTCTCGTTACAGGATATTATGGATAAACTAATGCGCGAAACACGAGAATTATCCACTGAAAAACAGTAACAAGTCTTGTTTCTTGACATTTGATACAAACTTTTTGACGTAGTCACCAATATTTCACTCTACAACACATCTAAATTAGTACATACTAGTTTTGTTATACCGATGGTATGACAGGCGGATTGAAACGTTGCCCCACATCAACCGGACAATCCGCCACTCTGTGGGGGTATCATTTCAATTACTTGCTTGAGCTATAATTACGGCGTTATTTCAAGCCATTCGCCATGTGATTACCTGTGTGAAAGATAATTTTGATTTTGTCTTCATTACTCATACTAGACTGCCAACCACTGAGAAGATGTTGCCGCGTGATTTTAGCTAAAGCATCAATGTGAATATCTTGCGCATTTAGGCATGGCACCAATGACAGTGCTTCCCCGCCTGCCTCAATAAATTCTTGTCGCGCTTCAATAGAAAGCTCTTCGAGAGTTTCCAAACTATCGGCCGAAAAACCTGGCGTGATAATTAAGACTTTCTTCTTCCCGTCTGTCGCAAGCCGTTTCAATGTAGCCATTGTATAGGGTTGCAGCCATTCCTTAGGGCCAAAACGAGATTGATAGGTCAATTGTTTGTCGATTTTAATATCGCTCAATTCCGAACAGAGAAGCTCATATGTATGGCGGCATTCTTTTTCGTACGGATCACCTTTCTCGATATTGCTAACGGGTAGCCCGTGAAACGAAACCAAAATATGATCTGGCTGCCAATCAAGCCCACGTAGATGCGCCCGCAAGCTTTGGGACACAGCGGAAATATATGCTGGGTTATCATGATAGTCGCGTAAGAAACGGATGGCCGGAAGGTCTGCGCGCTTTGCAATTAATCGCGACAGATCATCATAAACCGTCGCCACCGTAGCCCCAGCATACTGCGGATAGAGAGGTAGCACGCCAATTTTCTTGCAGCCTTTAGCTTCTAATTGGGCAAGGGCGTGTTCTATGGACGGCTCACCGTATCGCATGGCAGGTTCCACATAAACATCATCCGGCAATGTCACTTGTAGTTTCGCCGCCTGTGCTCGAGTGATTTCCACCAATGGGGCTTCGGCTGCAAATGCGCCGTCCGCCGTCCGCCCCCAAATTTTTTGGTAATTTTTCGCTGATTTTGCCGGACGTGTGCGCAAGATAATACCATGCAGAATTGGTTGCCACAATAAAGGATGAAGTTCAATAACCCGCCTGTCGGACAAAAACTGCGCTAGGTATTTGCGCACAGCTTTCGCGGTCGGCGCGGCGGGCGAACCTAGATTGACCAAAATTACACCGTATCGTTCTGCCACGAAACCATTCTACCTAACTGCGTCAAATTCTCTTAATTGTCTTGATGACCCTTGACGTTTACCGCCAGTTCCTTACCAATAGTTCCCATATAAATAAAGCGTCGTATTGTCACATTAAAAGATAGCCACATCAAAATAGCACAAGGAAACCCGTCCATGAAAAAATTCTTATACCTCGCCGTAGCAGGAACCGCTTTGCTAAGCGCCGCTTGTCAGCCAGCAAGCAAAACCGAAACGCCTGCCAGCGTGCCCGCAAATACGCCTGTTGTTACCGAAGTTAAATCTACGGAACCTACCGTACAAACGGCGAAAGAATTTTTGGAAAAATCCGAAGCGGAGATTGTAGATTTAGCGCTGCGAGGTGCGAAGATTGAGTGGATTAATTCTAACTTCATCACAGAGGACACAAATTGGTTATCCGCTAAAGTTGGAGAAGAGTTTGGTTTGTTATCAACGCGGCTTGCGAATGAGGCCAAAAAATTTAACGGTTTAACTTTACCCGCCGACATGGCCCGCAAATTGGACGGGTTGAAACGCGGTAGTAATTTTCCGGCTCCGGACAAAGACGGAGCAGCCGCCGAACTTGCGAAAATCATGACTGAACTAAACGCCGCATATGGCCAAGGTAGTTTCACATTTGAAGACAAAGAGTTGGCACTTGGCGAGCTTTCAAAAATCATTGCAACGTCTCGTGATCCAAAAGAACTACAAGCAGTCTGGGAAGGCTGGCGCACAATTTCACCGCCTATGCAAAAAGACTATGCCCGCATGGTCGAAATCGTCAATGAAGGTTCCCAAGAACTTGGCTACGCAGATACGGGCGTCCTGTGGAAAGCTGGATACGATATGCCGGCTGATGATTTCACCAAAGAAGCAGACAGGCTATGGACACAGGTAAAGCCGCTTTACGACGAATTACATTGTCATGTCCGCGCCAAACTAAATGATGAATACGGCGACGAGGTTGTTCCCCTAGACCAGCCTATCCGCGCTGACTTGCTCGGTAATATGTGGGCACAAAGCTGGGGTAATGTATATGACCTGGTTAAACCAGAAGGCGACGCGCCAACTGTTGACATAACCAAACTTCTTGCAAAGGCAGAATACGACGAAATAAAAATGGTCAAAACGGGGGAAAACTTCTTCACTAGCCTTGGGTTTGATCCCTTACCGGAAACATTTTGGGAGCGTTCATTATTCACAAAACCGGCTGACCGCGATGTTGTCTGTCACGCCTCCGCATGGGATATTGACGACAAGGACGACATCCGCATCAAAATGTGCATCGAGAAAACCGGCGAAGATTTCAAAACCATTCACCATGAACTTGGCCATAATTTCTATCAACGCGCCTATAAAAACCAACCTGTGTTTTACAAGGACGGTGCAAATGATGGGTTTCACGAAGCCATTGGTGACATGATTTCCCTGTCCATCACTCCGGATTATTTGGTACAAATCGGATTGTTGGATGCGGCTGATGTGCCGGATGCTTCTGCGGACATTAATCTGTTGATGCAACAGGCTCTCGATAAAGTCGCTTTCTTACCATTTGGTATCATGATTGATAAATGGCGCTGGAATGTATTTAACGGCGAATATACACCGTCCGAATATAATGCGGGCTGGTGGGATTTACGCGACCAGTATCAGGGTGTACGTCCACCTTCTGAGCGTCCTGCCGATGCCTTTGACCCAGGTGCAAAATACCATATCCCAGGCAACACGCCCTATATGCGTTATTTCCTTGCCCATATTCTACAGTTCCAGTTCCACAAGGCGGCCTGTGATATGGCAGGCAATGAAGGCCCGCTGCACCGCTGTTCGGTCTATGGTAACAAAGAAGTTGGCAAGCGCTTTGACGACATGATGCGTATGGGCTCATCCAAGCCCTGGCCCGAAGCCCTCAATGCTTTCACAGGCACCTCGAACATGGACGGCTCAGCCATTATTGAATATTTCGCGCCCCTACAGACATATCTGAAAGAGCAGAATAAAGACCGGAAGTGTGGTTGGTAATTCGATTAACCTTGTAGGGTGGATTACGCGCAAGAAGCGCTAATCCACCCAAATATTTTCTATAACCTACATACTTGTACTTAATGCATCCCTAGCAACCATTAGTGCAAACCCTAAAAGGTTTTCCCCTTTCCACTGTGATGGTTCAGATACATTGATATCGTCGGCTGACAATCCAATGCCCCATATGGGATCAACAGGACTTGCTTCAACAAGTATACGATTACCAGTACCAAGCAAAAAGTTTCCTAGCTCAGTATTTTGAGAAAACTTGTGAACATTCCCATGAACAACAATATCAAACTTTGAGGAATTCCAAAGAGAATGGTCAAAGTTTTTGACCTGCCGCCCTAATGCCTTCGCTGCACCTGGTTTCGAGACCTTTAGGATTTTTTGACGAATTTCTTCATCTCCAAAAAGGCGGGCTTTTTCAGCCATCATCCAATGCTCGGCACTGAAATATTGTTCTCCACCAACCGTAAACGTTGAAGGCCACCACTGGCTAAAACAAGCCTTGGTGATTTTACCATCAGCTCTTGAACGATGTCCCCAAAAAAAGATATATTTAGGTCTCATACCTGATGATATTATATCTAATATGTATTTTTTATCGTATTTCATATTGTATTACCATCCACCTCCATCATTCAAAGAGCGGGCCTTCTTAGCATAACTCTCGAAAAGCTTCCCTCTAACTCTCAGGCATTTTCGGCATGTAGTTTTCGTCATGCTTAGCTAGGACATTGCTGGCGATGAATGTGCCGTCGGCGCCTAATTTGCCCGTCATGACGACACCGCTATTTTCTGCGAACAGGTCAGGCAGAACATCAGTATAAGTAACCTTCAAAGCAGGCACATTTGGATCAGGGTTATCAAAATTGATTACGGAGAAACTTGTATTGAGGCCGTCCGCCTTCACGACACTTCCTTCTACGACCAAACCCCCGATTTTGATTTTGTTTTCGCCCTGCACATATGTGCTGGCAACCACGTCTGACGGATTGACGAATAATTGTTTGTTATCACCGAGTGCCCCAAGCAAGAGATAGGCACCACTGACCACCGCCAATGCAACGACAGCCATAGTAATCAGACGTTTGTTTTGATGTTTAGGTTTCATTGTGCTGGTTTATCCATATCTCTTATGTTAGGGAATGCGCCAAAATAGCGCATGGTGATTTCTGTGCCAATATATAAACAGTTCGAGCCCTGAGTATAGACCAAATCAACATGCCAAACAAAACTGACAGTTCTGATATATTACAAGTCTCTGACCTGACTGTGGCGCGTGGCGATAATTTGCTGATTGATGGTTTGTCATTTAGGCTAAATCCCGGTGATACGCTTTGGGTGGCGGGTAGTAATGGTATCGGTAAAACCACTTTACTGAAATGTATCGCAGGGTTACTCCGTCCTGAAAGTGGGTCCGTAACCTGGCGCGAACAAAACATCCACAAGCACCCCAACACAGATACGGCCTATCAGGGTCACCACGACGGCCACAAAGCTAATTTAACCGCGCTGGAGAATTTGCAATTCTGGCAGTCGGTATTTGGCTCACTCATATCTCCCCAAGAATGCTTGCAAAAAGTAGGTCTATCTGATCTGGCAAACCTGCGCGCAAAAGGTCTATCAGCAGGGCAATCACGGCGCCTTGCTTTGGCGCGGTTATATATGAAAAAATCCAGCCTGTGGGTACTCGACGAGCCTGCTGCCGCCATGGATGTTAAGGGCCGGAACCTCATTCGTTCTTTGCTTGAAGAGCATGTTGCGTCAGGTGGGTGCGCGCTGATTGCGTCTCATACCCCACCAGAAAAAATCGGCACTAATACTCGGGTTTTAACCTTGAATGGGGCTACACATGAATAGTTTTCAGGGCATCGTCCTAAGGGATATACGCATCGCCCTCCGCTCCGGCGGGGCATGGCTGATGGGTCTGGTGTTTTTCGCCGTGTTCCTGTCCATGTCAGCCATTGCGCTCGGCGGCGAGTTTAAAACCTTACGCCCCCTCGCCCCTGCCTTGATTTGGTTGGCTATGGTATTCTCGCTGCTGTTCTCATTCGAGCATTTATTCTCGGATGATGCGAGCGATGGTTCTTTAGAGCATATTAAATTGTCCGATACATCTATGAACGCTTATGTCATAGCCAAAGTGTGCGCCCATTGGTTGCTCAGTATTTTACCGCTAATTATCGCTCTGCCACTGGCAGTTTTGTTGTTCGATTTACCCATGCCAATATTGTTTGGTCTGTTCATATCTATGCTCATCGCCAGCCCGGCACTTGTTTGTTATGGTGCGTTTTCCGGGGCCTGTCTGGTCGGGTTTAAGGGTGGTGGTTTCCTTTTGGTTCTACTGACCATTCCCCTCGTGATACCCGTCTTAATCTTCGCGGTTAGCGGTGCCACATCGTTCGCAGACGTTGGACTATCTGGCTCGATATTTCAGGTATTGGAATTTCAAGCCCTAGCAGGTATAAGCCTTATCGCGGCGGCCATAGGGATTCCCGCAGCCGCAGCCGCCTTAAATGTGATAATGGAATGATATGATCAATTTTCTCGCCAACCCCCTCCGGTTCAAAAGATTCGCCAATGTAGCCGCGCCGATTTTTGGTTGGAGTGCGCTTATACTGATCTGTAGTGGATTTTGGTATGCTCTTTATATCATTCCAGAAGATGTAAATCAGCACGACAGCGTACGCATTATGTTTGTGCATGTCCCCGCCGTTTGGACTGGCATGGCCGCCTATGCTGGTATGGCCGTTGCAAGTTTAATTGCTTATATTTGGCGGCATCCCCTGTCCGATGAACTCGCCAAGTCACTGGCTTTACCCGGTGCCGCGTTCACTGCAATTGGATTGCTGACTGGAGCGCTATGGGGAAAAACAAGTTGGGGCACCTATTGGCAATGGGATGGGCGTATGACATCGACACTTATTCTCTTGTTTTTATTCATCGGTTATATGGCCGTTTGGTCGGGCATAGAAGACAAGCACCGCGCGGCTCGAATTGCCGGTCTTGTCGCCATGGTTGGTTCCATCAACCTGATTATCATCAAGAAATCCGTTGACTGGTGGAATAGCTTGCACCAATCCGCGTCTTTCACTGAAAAAGGGACAATGGCAACCGATATGCGAATTTTACTTATCGTTTTATCTCTGGGCTATTCCTTTTTCCTGGGCTGGTTGGTGCTCAGCCGAATGCTCAACAAAATTGCAAGTGCCAAAACCCGCCGTAAACGCCCTGCTGCCGCTACGACAAGCATGGAGAGGCTCTAATGGAACTTATCCCTGATTTTGGCAAATATAGTTTCTATGTCTGGACATGTTATGGCGCATCAATAGCTGTGATATTGGCATTTACTATTCATACACTCCTGCAAAATTCCAAGCGCCCAAAATGAACGTAAAGCAAATAACCGCAAGCTTAGGAGATACACCAAGACAGCGCATCCTCAACATGATGGCGCGTTTGCGCGACCCTGAAACAGGCTGCCCATGGGACATCGAACAGACATTTGCCACCATTGCCCCTTACACCATTGAAGAAGCCTATGAGGTCAATGACGCCATAGAGCGCGGGGACATGTCCGACCTTAAAGAAGAACTCGGGGATTTATTGCTACAAGTCGTGTTCCACGCCCAGATCGCTGATGAACGGAGGGAGTTTGATTTCGA
>Ga0209345_10006348_pt1 | contig 10731 bp, 3 predicted proteins | sample Cruoilmetagenom7_FD_187294 | JGI IMG/M metagenome (GOLD analysis project Ga0209345, IMG submission 187294) | Oil polluted marine microbial communities from Coal Oil Point, Santa Barbara, California, USA - Sample 7 (SPAdes) (version 2) | ecosystem: Environmental > Aquatic > Marine > Oil seeps ...
TAAAAACGTTTTTTGATAAAAATTCTAATCGTAAAAATGATTTTACTATTAATGTAAATGACTTTGAATTCGACTATTCTAAAAATAGAATAAATGAAGAAACGATTGAGTTGCTTTTAGAGTTAGCAAACGAAGTTGATTTAAAAAGTGCCATGAATGCTTATTTTTCAGGAGAAAAAATTAATAAAACTGAAAAAAGAGCCGTTTTACATACTGCCCTAAGAAGTCAGTTAGGAAATGAAGTACTTGTTGATGGAGTAAATGTACAGCCAGAAATAGCAGCTGCATTAACTAAAATTGAAGGTTTTACCAATAAAGTTGTTTCTGGAGAATGGAAAGGATATACCAATAAATCAATTACCGATGTAGTAAATATTGGTATTGGAGGATCTGATTTAGGGCCAGACATGGTTGTTGAATCCTTAAAATATTATAAAAATCATTTAAACGTTCATTTTGTTTCTAATATTGACGGGGATCACGTTCAAGAAGTTATAAAAAGCTTAAACCCAGAAACTACGTTATTTGTAATTGTTTCTAAAACATTTACAACTCAAGAAACGTTGACAAATGCCACAACCATAAAAAAATGGTTTTTACAATCGGCCTCAGCAAATGATGTAGCAAAACATTTTGTAGCGGTTTCAACAAATTTAAAAACTGTTGAAAGTTTTGGAATTGCCTCAGAAAATATTTTCCCAATGTGGGATTGGGTTGGTGGTCGTTTTTCTTTGTGGAGTGCCGTAGGTTTGTCTATAAGTTTAGCTGTTGGTTATCCTAATTTTAAAGAATTGTTAGTGGGTGCTTTTGAAATGGATGAGCATTTTAAAAATACACCGTTTGAAAAAAACGCACCAGTCATCATGAGTTTAATTGGTATTTGGTACACCAACTTTTTCAATGCAGAAACTGAAGTAATCTTACCATACTCTCAATATCTAAGCAAATTAGCACCTTACCTACAACAAGCCATTATGGAAAGCAATGGAAAAAGTGTAGATAGAAATGGAAATATAGTTAATTACCAAACAGGAAATATAATTTGGGGTGCACCTGGTTCAAATTCTCAACATGCATTTATGCAGTTATTACACCAAGGAACAAAATTAATTCCAGCAGATTTTATTGGGTTCAAAGAATCGCTGTATGGAAATCAGGATCATCACGAAAAATTAATGGCCAACTATTTTGCGCAAATGCAAGCCTTAGCTGAAGGAAAAACAAATGAAGAAGTCCATTTAGATTTAAAAACAGCAGGAAAAATGGATGAAATTCAAACCTTATTACCTTATAAGGTTTTTGAAGGAAATAAACCAAGTACAGCTATTTTAATAAATAAATTAACACCTAAAAATTTAGGTGGGTTGATTGCTTTTTATGAAAATAAAATATTTATTCAAGGAATTATTTGGAATATTTTTAGTTTTGATCAGTTTGGAGTTGAGCTTGGAAAAGAGCTTGCCAATAAACATCTTCAAAATAAAAATTAATCAATACTAAATTTTTTGAAAAATACATATTATTATAAATAATAAATTATTAACAATTTATTGCATTTTTCGTAACATTTGTTAATATCTATTTACCTGATTTTCAATTCTACGACACACTTTTTGTATATTTAAAAGTTCTTAATAAATCGTTAAAATTTAATGTTTTATTAAAACTAAACTCAGCAAAATTTCGCATTTTTGCAAAACATTTAATTCAAATTAATTATTAAACAATGAGAAAATTTAAACATTTTTCAATGGTAGTTTTTTTATTAACTTCTACTGCCATTTTTGCTCAAACAAACCTTAGTGGTAAGGTCGTTGATGAAACAAATCAACCACTTCCTGGTGCCTCTGTAGTTTTACAAGGGTCTAAAACTGGGGCTTCAACTGATTTTGATGGAAATTTCACTTTTGAAACTTCAAGTACTAGTGGTACTATTTTAGTTTCATTTGTTGGCTATGAAACAAAATCACTTACATTTAATGGAAGTAAGAATTTCGGCACAATTGCCTTAAAACCTTCTGCTGAATCATTAGATGAGATTATTATTACAGCAACATCTTTTGCTGTAGATAGAAAAACACCTGTAGCTGTTTCAACAGTTAAAGCAGATGTAATTGAAAACAAATTAGGATCGCAAGAATTCCCTGAAATTTTAAAATCTACACCTGGTGTATATGCTACTAAATCTGGTGGTGGATTCGGTGATGGTAGATTAACTTTAAGAGGGTTTAATTCTGAAAACGTAGCCGTAATGATTAACGGAGTTCCTGTTAATGATATGGAAAACGGTAGAGTTTACTGGTCTAACTGGGCCGGATTAGCCGATGTAACTAGTGCAATGCAGGTGCAAAGAGGTTTAGGGGCTTCAAAACTAGCTGTACCTTCTATCGGTGGTACTGTAAACATCTTATCAAAAACTACTGATGTAGAACAAGGCGGAAATATCTTTACTGCTGTTGGAAATGACGGATACCAAAAATATGGTGCAACTGTTTCAACTGGTTTATTAGACAATGGATTTGCAGCAACTGTTTCTGCTTCAAAAACAAAAGGAAACGGTTATATTGATGGTACTCAATTTGAAGGATACAATTACTTTGTAAACCTTTCAAAACAAATTAATGACAATCACAAAATAGCATTAACTTCTTTTGGAGCTCCACAAAGCCACGGACAAAGACAAAATAGACACCTAATTTCTACATATAGAAATGCAGAAAGTGGAAATAAATTTAATTCAGATTGGGGAATTAAAAATGGTGAAGTTTTACATATTGAAGATAATTTCTACCACAAATCACAAACTTCATTAAACCATTACTGGACAATTAGTGATAATACAACTTTATCTACTGCATTATATGCTTCTTGGGGTTCAGGAGGTGGAGGTGGAACTGCTGGGTCTAACAGAGATTTATTTAAAGTGAGGTTAGGTGGAAGTGATCAACCAGTTGATATTGACAATATTGTAGAAATCAATAGAGCTAATGGTGAACAAGGATTAGGATCTGAAGCATTTTTAAGAGCTTCTCGTAATGACCATAGTTGGTTTGGAGCACTATCTACTTTTAAAACTTCATTAAACGAAAATTTATCTTTAATTGCTGGTATTGATATAAGAGATTATACAGGAATGCACTTTAGAGAAGTAACTGATTTATTAGGAGGAAATTATGTTGAAGACAATTCAAACATTAACAATCCTAATACTGCTTTAAAAGTTGGTGATAAGTTTTCTTATAATAACGATGGCGAAGTTGGATGGCAAGGGCTTTTTACTCAATTAGAATATGACAGAGAAAGTATTAGTGCCTTTGTTTCGGCAGCTGTTTCTAATACATCATATAGAAGAGTTGACTATTTCCAATATGCACCAGGAAATCAAGCTACAGATAAATATAGTTTTACCGGGTTTAGTGTAAAAGGTGGTGCTAACTACAGAATTAACGACGAACACAATGTTTTTGCAAATATTGGTTATTTTGAAAAAGCTGCTGGTTTTGGTTCTGTATTCTTACAGTATGACAATGATCATATAAATGCTGATGCTGAAAACCAAAAAATATTTAGTACAGAATTAGGTTATGGATTTAGAGGTGCAACGTTTGCTTCAAATGTGAATATCTATAGAACAGCTTGGAATGACAGAACCTTAACTCAAGGGTTCCAAAATCCTGATGGTACTTTTAGTACAGCAAACATTTTAGGTGTAAACGCTGTTCACCAAGGTGTAGAAGTTGATTTTACATACAGACCTTCTGATAAATTAAGCGTAATAGGTATGCTTTCTTTAGGGGACTGGCAATGGGATAGTGATGTTGAAAACGTAGAAATTTATGATGAGGAACAAAACTTAATCGATACAGTAAACTTATTTATTGCTGGATTAAAAGTTTCTGATGCTGCTCAAACAACAGCTGCTTTAGGATTTGATTATGAATTAATGCCTAAAACTCATTTCACGGTAGATTTTAACTATTTCGATGATTTATATGCAGATTACGACCCTAATGATAGAGGTACTGCTGGTGCTGCTCAAGCTTGGAAAGCTCCTGCGTATTCTACTTTTGATGCTAGTATTAGATATGGATTCAAAATAGGTGGTTTAGATACGACTCTTATAGGTAGAATGAATAATGTTTTCGATACTGAGTATGTTGCGGATGCCTTAGATGGCGCTGGTTCAGTTGATGAAACTGCCTTAGTATGGTTCGGTTATGGTAGAACATTTAATGTTAGTGCCAAAATTAGATTTTAATTAAAAAAATAACGAAAATGAAAAAATTTATTTATTTATTTATGGCTCTGGGCTTAATTTTTACTGCCTGTGATCCTATGGAAGATATTTATGAAGTAATAGATGCTCAAGAAGAAATCATAACTGGTGAAGTAGCATTTGAATTAAGTGATGATGATTATGATGAGTTAGATTTAAGTTATGGCAATTTTAATTCTATTAATGATGCTAAAGCAATGATACCTGGTTTACTAATAGACAAATATCCTGTTTGGGGAGATGGTTCTTTAGCAACTGTAACTTTTAAATGGTATAATAGAAAGGATACTTATAGTAAAAACGTTTATGAATTATCTGAAGATGAGCATAATGCAGTTACTGGAGGGTATTATGGTAACTTTGATAGAGATTATCATGTTACTAATTATTTGGAAGATACTTACCCAGATGCTGAGGAAGGTGATTTTCATTCGTTAAGATATAATTATTATTCAGGTGGAGAAACTACATTAACCGATGGTTTCTACTTTGACAATGGAGAATGGAATAGAATTACTGGATTTACCCCAAACGAGTATAAAGCTATGGGTAATGGTTATCCTAACTTTGGAAGTCATGATGAAGCTACAGCTAAAATTCCAATTGCTTTACTTGACAAGTACAAATTTGATGCTAAAGAAGCAGGTGATATTGTTGGTGCAATGTATGAATTATATAAAGGTGGAGGAGTTACAAAAAGTTATACGAGTAACTTCATTTTTGATGGTACTGCTTGGTCTAAATATAATAATGTAGCACTAGAAACAATTAAGTTTGGCCATGATGGTTCAACTTGGGTGCCAGACAACACAATTAAGATTACACTTTCTGCTGCGGATTACGCTTTTCTAGGAACAGAATATGGAGATCCTGGTTATTACAATAATTTTGATGTAAGAGAGGGTAAAGAAAACTATAAAAGTCCTGCTGATATTTTAGCTTACATTAATAGAGTTCTTTTAAACAACTATCCAGGAATGGCTGAAGGGCAAAAATTTGCTGTTAAATATGATGTTTATTCTGGTGCTAACGAAGTATGGGAAATGAAAGTTATTTTATCTGGAGGAGCTTATATACTTCAATAAAATCATTTTATTTATAATCAAAAAAACCCCTTTATTTTAAAGGGGTTTTTTTTCCAATTCATACAAGTAATGAAAAAAATCATTTTTATTCTTATATCATTTATTTTTATCTCCTGTAGTAAATCAGGCAACGACGATCCTATAATTACGCCTCCCACTCCAACTGATGATGGAAAACCAACCGCAGTAGATGACACTTTTAATACAGTTGAAGATACTGAGTTTATCATTGAAGGGCTTCTTGACAATGATTCTGTATTAGATTTTTCAGTTATCAAATCATTCGATGAAACAACTGAAAAAGATGGAACCATCGTTGATAATAGAGATAATACTTATACATATAACCCTCCAAGTGGATTTGTTGGAGAAGATACATTCACCTATACTTTATGTGATAACGATACACCTGCGAATTGCTCAACTGCAACAGTTTTATTAAAAGTAGCTGATGAAGGAACTCCAACAGCAACTAACGATGCCATTAATGGCGCTATAGATGTAACCTTAAAAATAACAACCTTTTTAGATAATGATGATTTAATTGATGATGCCATTCTTACATCTGTAGATGGTTCTAATTCTACTGGAATTGTAGTTTTGAATGATGACAATACAATTACTTATACACCTGCAACTGGTTTTATAGGAGAAGATTCATTTTCATATACAATTTGCGATGACGACTTACCAAACTCAAATTGTTCGTCTGCAACCGTTACTATTCAAATCCTAAATAAAATAGCTTTTAACATTCCTGCTGAAATTCAAGAATATTATGAAGGTCTGTTTTTTACTGAAGATCCAGTAATTAATACGAGTCAGTTAAAAGAGCATACAGTTTCTAATCATACCACTATTTTATCGTACGGGCAACGACATGAATACCTTTACAATGCGGATGCTGATTTGGTAGATTCTGATAATGTAGTACTTATGTATTCTGGAGAAACAAGATATTGGGAAGAATATACTTCTGGAACAAATTCTTACTCTCCACAAACATTTAATACAGAACATGTTTTTCCACAATCTAAACTAAATTCAGATGGTGCCGTGACTGATTTACATCATTTAAGATCGTGTGATGCTACGGTAAATTCAGATAGACTTAATTTTCCTTTTATAGATGGAAGTGGAACTTACAAATTAGTTGGTGAAAATTGGTTTCCAGGAGATGAATGGAAAGGCGACGTAGCTCGAATGGTTTTATATTTAAACATACGATATAATGAAGATATTAGTGATGTTGGTACGCTTGAATTATTCTTAAAATGGAATAAAGAAGATCCAATATCTGAATTTGAGCAACAAAGAAATAATGTTATTTATGCCGCCCAAGGAAATAGAAATCCATTTATCGACAATCCTTACTTAGCTACACTCATTTGGGGTGGTGAAGCTGCTGAAAACAAGTGGTAACATACTAATCACTTTTATAAAGAATATTAAAAATAAAAAGACCTCATTTACATGAGGTCTTTTTACTTTTTATATAGGTCTTTCTATTCTTTAACTACTTTTAAAGAGTACCTTTCATCTAAATTAAACTTCACAAAATAAATACCTGAAGAATAACTTGATAAATTCAGTTTAATTTTTCCATTATTTATTGTGTAATTCTTTTTAGAAATTAATCTTGATAATACTGAATACACTTCAACATCAATTTTCCCAGATTCATTTGGTAAGGAAATTTCAAAAATATCCTTAGTTGGGTTTGGGTACGCAATAATGTCATTCAATAATTCGACTTTTTTCGAATAAACCCCCTCGCATTCAACCGATGATTTTACTTGTACCTCATCACCATGACTTACCGTAATATCAAATACTCTCTCATTTGTTTTAAACTGAAATACATCATTTTTATAAACATCAAAAGGAACTGTTCCTTTACTAATTTCTACAGTAGCTTTATTTGACGAAACACTTGTTTTTCCAGAAATAACGATGCCATCTTCAATTTCAATCTCAAAACATTGTTCAAATGAATCATCTCCCCAAACGCTAACACAAAAACTATAGCTGCCTGGTTGTAAATTTTCAATATTTAAAGCGTTTGAAAAATTATAATCAACACCATTTATAGTGGTACTAAAATCTAATAATGTGTTTTCCGATTCTATTAATAGTTGTCCGTTTTTTTTATCTGGGCACGTTTCACTAATTGTTGTTATTTTAAAACTTTCTGATGGTAAAGAAATACAACCTTCACTATTAACTCGTGCCCCCAATGGTGTATTTATACATTTATCTAATTCATTTAAAACACCATCTTTGTCATCATCATCACTAATAACTTCAACTCCACAAATTTCTAAACTCCAATTTTCTATAGCACCTATATCCTGCGCTTCAGCATCTGAAACCTTTAATTTCCAAAAACCATAAGATTCTTCACCATATAAAATAGATAAATCTTCTTCTGGCTTATAAGAACCCGTAAAAGGAGTAATTCCTGTTTGAATGATAGATTCGGCTTCACTATCAAAAATAGTATTAACGTAACCATCTCCTTCTCCTCCGTTTAACGCTGACAAAATAATTTCTGTACCTAGCGGACTTATCAACGTTAATGTTAAATCCTCCATCCAAGTATGTGAAATAGTAACAGTTACATTAACATCTGAAATTATTTTATTATTTACAATGGCTAAACGTGATGATTTGCCTAATAAATCGTTATCAGGAATACTTACAGGAACGTCTATCGCACTTTCAATTTCACAAATTTCGTTCGCCGTATTAAAAATAAAAACTTGGGAATATGCACTTTCACCACAACCGTTTACGCCTTTAAGCCTCCAATAATATTTCATATTAATTTCAAGGGAGTTTGCAACATAAGAACTAATTGTTGTTGAACTCGTTTCAATTATTGAATCAAAATTCTCGCTTGTTGAAATTTCTATAACATAACTATCTACGTTAGTGTCTTCATTCCAACTAAATAAATATGGCTTTAAAACGGAACTACTATTATTTTCAGGAAAACTTAATATTGGTGCTGTAATGTCACTATTAAAAACACTTAACGAAACCACTGTTTTTTTCTCTATTGTTGCTGAATTTCCAACAATATTTAAATCATAATTACCTAAATCGTTCGGCTCAATCCCTAAAATAGTCATAGTTACAGGTGTATTATTATCTGTTGCTGAAACGGGATTAAAGGTTACTTCACTACCTTCAGGAATACCAGTTGCCGAAAATGTAGTTTCTTCATTGAAATCTAAAAAAGTATTGTATGTGATATTATAAATTGCCGTATTTGGCGTACAAATATTTATATGATAGTTTTCAAAATTCATCACGAACTCAGAAGATTGAATAGTAATATTTTTAAAATTACTGGTGTAAAAAACATTACCAACACTTTCAATTTTCACTCTTGCTCTTGTAGATGATGAGTTTGGAACTACAATGTCATGAGAACCATCATTTTCTACATTCGACGCTAATATAATTGGGTACGTTAATCCCCCATCTTCTGATAATAAAATATTTACGAGTGAGCAATTTACAGGCTCAATATTAGTATTTGCAACATCCCAAGTTATGGTTTCCGATGTCCCTTCACTCCAAACAACTGGTTCTGATTGTGATGTTATAATAAAAGGACCAGCTTCTGCAGCAAAAGTAACCAAAGTTTCTTCACTTGCTGTTTGACCACCATTTTCATTATTATCTCTAACGGTTACACCAAAATTCATTGTTCTACCAACACTTGGAATTACCTCCCAAGTATCTTTAATGTTTCCCAAATTAACTGTACTCAAGCTTGGAAAATATCTTTTTGATGATTCTGAAGGCGGTAAAGATCTAAACGCTGGACCTTCAGTTGCAGTTGAAACTAACGGATACGTGGTTTCTTCACTGTCTAATTGCTCCCAAGTGTACGTTAATAAATCGCCATCTTCATCAGTTGCAGTTGCATTTAAAATAAACGGAGTTGAAATAGGAATCGAATAATTTTCGATAGCCTCAATAACGGGAGAAATATTCCCTGTTGCCAAAATTTCAGCACAATCACTATTTCCAGCACTAATATTTGCCCACATTTCACGAATACTTACCAAATGAAAATAATCGTCACTTTGCTGTGCAGCATTTTCAGGGCTACATAAACCAGCATAAGCCATTATCGTAGATCCACTTCCTGGCTCTATAGCTGTACCGTTATTTCTATTTCCAGAACAATCACCAGCCTCAGAATTAAATGTATGATGCGCGCCAAATTGATGTCCCATTTCATGTGCCACATAATCGATGTAATAACCATCGCCAATAGGATTGTTTGTGCCCGTAATTCCTTTTGCTTTGCTTGATGTACATGGAGAATACAAATACGCAAGACCTCCTCCTCCAGTACTAAATGTATGTCCTATATCATAATTTGAAAAACCAATTGTACTATCAATAACAGACTGACTTTCTTCAATTAATGCTTCCGTATCATCGTTGGTAAACGGATCAGTAGCACCATCTAAATAAATAATATCTGTATTATTTACTACCAACTGCATTGTTAAAGCTACGTCTCTTTCAAAAATAGCATTTACCCTTGTCATTGCTACGTGAATTTCAGACAATACCGCTTGCTTTTTTTCTTCGTCAGTAGCAGTTGCTGCTATTCCTAAATTATTTAAATGAAACTGCGAATACTCACCAGTCGTCGCAACTGCTAACCTAAAAGTTCTAAGATTTCCATCATTGGCATTTTCAACTTTTTCTTGCAGATTTGACTTGTTATAATTTGAAGCCAATTCTTCTACATGACACTCAAAACTTTTTTCGTTAGGTAAACTATTTTTAGCATAAATTACATAGGAGTTTTTATTTTTTGAATATGGGTCAATAAAAAAAGTAGCTCCATCATTTCTAAAAATCATTCCGTGAAAACCTAAAGGAGAAATACTAAATCTAATTGAGTTTGAATTGTTAACTCCTTTTCCTACAAACGATCTAATTAAAGTATTTTTTTCTTGAAGATTTTTATCCATTATGGAAGCTTCAAAAATACGATATTGTTCTAATTTACCTTCTGAATTTGGAAAGCTAATGACTACATTACTCTTCAAACCGTCAAATCGAGATGGTGCCTTTTGTAATTGACTCTTTAATAAATCTACATTTAAATTGAAAATTTGAAATTCATTAGGAACAGACCTTCTTTTAAAAGTGTTTTCTTTAACATTTTCTGAATTCGAATTTTTCACCCATAATCTTCCCGTTTCCTGAGCCGAAACAGCAAAAAATTGAATAGAAAATAAAATGATTAATAAGCTATACTTTCGTTTAAAATAATTCATTTTAAAATAGTTAAAGGTCAAACGCAAATCTAACAAAAATAAAAATAAGCACAAT
>Ga0209345_10006349_pt1 | contig 10728 bp, 10 predicted proteins | sample Cruoilmetagenom7_FD_187294 | JGI IMG/M metagenome (GOLD analysis project Ga0209345, IMG submission 187294) | Oil polluted marine microbial communities from Coal Oil Point, Santa Barbara, California, USA - Sample 7 (SPAdes) (version 2) | ecosystem: Environmental > Aquatic > Marine > Oil seeps ...
ACATTAGAAACAGTGTGGAGTTTTGAGGGGGGTGCTAAAAACAGCTTTTTAGACGGAGACCTGATTTTTAATGTTTCGGCATTTCATAACATGATTAAGGGCTATCAACTAACGCAGTCTGTTGTTGTTCAAGGCACCAATACCACAACGACCGTGATCGACAATGTTGGCCGAGTTCGTATCATGGGTCTTGAATTGGATGCTAGCTATCAAGTTCCATCGGTCTCAGGTTTAACCTTAACAGGTAACTATGCTTACACGGATTCTAACATTCGCGAAGGCACAGATATTGGTGAAGGTCGCCATCTAGACACACTTGATGATGGACGTGTGAATTGCTCCATCGGGTTTGCAGTTAATAATGGCGACTGTGCCAGCGGTGACAATGTTCTGCCTGGCTCTATTGTAGGTCGTCAATTACCACGTCAACCTACGCATATGGCCAATATCGGGTTTAACTTAACAAAACCGTTTAATGATAGACTCGATTATTTCATCAATAGTAATTTGTCCTATGAAAGCAAAAAATATTCACAAGTGCACAATCTGGCTTATGTTGGTTCAGCTACCTTGTTGAATGGCAGTATCGGTTTGGAAAATGACCTCTTCAGATTCACCATATGGGGACGCAATCTGACTGGTGAAGATTCTGTAGTTCAGGCCATCCGCTTTATTGATGAGGCATGGTCCTTTCAGCGTGCCTTTGGCGGCACACCGCGAATTGGGCGTGAATATGGCGCTAGTTTAGCTGTAAACTTCTAGCTAGTATTAAAACACTTTACAGGGTGGGGGTTTCTGACCCCCGCCCTTTTTTTTGGAGAAAATCATGAAACTAATAAAAAAACTATCCCTAACTTTACTTGCGGGCACTGCCCTAGGTGCTTGCTCAATAACTGCTCATGTCAGTAATAATGAAGTTGTAGCCAAAACTGAGGCTCAGGCTGTTTCGATAACAAAAGCAGATGGTAAATACACTGTCTCTACCCCTATCAACAGTTTCTCGGACTTTATTTTGATCGAAACACAAATGGGGGATGTTGCACCGCGTGTTGTTGATATGGATACTGTTGTTGCGGACTTATCTGGCTATGACGCGATATTCATCGGTGAAGCCCATGGCCATGCGGCTAGCCATTATGTACAATCGAAAATATTCTCCGGCCTACACGCTAAGTATTCTGACATGGCGTTATCCATGGAACAATTCGAGCGCTCACAACAAGGTGTTGTTGATGATTACCTAGCCGGTAAAATTGGTGAGGAAACTTTGATCCATGACGGCAAGGCTTGGGATCATTACCGTTCGTCTTATCGCCCTTTAGTTGAATTTGCCAAAAATAACGGCCTACCCGTTATTGCTGCCGAAGTACCCGGTAATATGGTTTCATGTGTCGGTGAGCGCGGCCCTGACTTCCTGAACGAGCTTACAGGCGAACCTCGCACTTGGATTGCCAACAAGCTTCACACAGACGACGGTCCGTACAAAGATAAATTTTATAACTTTATGGCCGCAGCCGCAGGACATAGCGTTGATGATCCTAATGAAAGTGCAGAAGATAAAGAGCGTAAAAAGTTCTACCGTTATGCCGCCCAAGTATCCCGTGATGATACAATGGCCGAGAGCATCGCGCTGCATATGAAAGACAATCCCGGACGCAAGGTTATGCATGTCGACGGTAGTTTTCATTCTGCTGGATTATTAGGTACAGTGGAGCGTCTCAAAATACATCTGCCAGATATCAAAGCGGCTAACGTCCATCCTATAATGGTTGACGATCCGAAAAACCCTACATTTGACGTTGAGGCTGTGGGTGAAGGCCAATATCTTCTCTTAATTTACCCTACCCCAAAACGCTTTGTACAAATGAAGAATATCAGCGCATTTATCGAACGTACCAAAGATGCAATTGACGACAATAGGTGCGGTTACTAACCAGCGCTCAATACACTACCTAAGCTAATCAATATCCGTCCGGCACTTATGTGTCGGACGTGAAAAAGTATTGCAAAATAAAACAATGCAAACCTAACGATATTCTGTAACTGTTTCCAAGCTACGGCTTCAAACTCCATAGCTAACGCGATATATGTTTATCGGAATCAGTGCAGATTGTATGGATACATTTAAATCTAAAACTAGTTTTTGTTGTAGTTAACACGATCAAGAACTTTATTAAGTTCCATAAAATACCCATCCCGGTCAAATAAATAACACGTCCGCACCACAATAGGTTCCCCACCTGCACGGGCTGGATATGTGGTGTTACTAGCAGACGCAGTAACCTTAGTGCCCGGAAGTGTAGCAATCTTCGCACAATGCTCATCGACTTTCTCGGTATTGAATACGAGAACGGGATCCCCAATGCCCATGCGAGTAAATTTGTCCTTCCGTGGCGGTAATTTAGGATCAAGCCATTGCAACATACCCAGCCACCCTACCCAGCTATCGTTTGAGCTCAGTAGCACTAATCTTGCTTTTGCTCCTGATTCACCTGCTGGTAAAGCTTCACCACTCATAGTTACTTCAGCATCGTAATTTACCTTAAATTTCAGCACATCCCGATATAATTTCAAGGACTCATCTATATCGTCAACGATTAATGACAGGCGTCTAAAATCCGTTGGAAATTCCTGAGTTTCGGCATCAGGGGCGGTAACGGATATAGATTGATCTTGTGAGGAAGATAAAGATGCACATCCTCCAACCAAACCGGAAATCATAAGTGTCAATATAAACTTAGTTCTTGTTTTTTTCATTTTTGTCCCCGTTAAAAAAGCTATGTTATGCTCATAAACATACACTAACAAGTTTTAGTTTGCTTGACAAAAATCATTCCTTCAACACGTATCCAAAGCCACTTTAACAGTTCTTGCCACATCATTTGCATAAATTTTCAAAAACCCTTGCCCCCATTGTGGATGATTTTCCAATTTTCCATTTTTGAACAACGGGTGGGAGCGTATAGTGAGATCAGACAGAACATCATCAGGGTTAATGATAGTAACTGTGTGCCCGATTTCTGTTGCTCGTTTCACAAATTTTTTGTTATAGGTAAAAGCGGCTTGATGCCCCCATTCATAGGCTTCGCCTCCACGAAGCGACTCTGCCAAGGATTCGGCCATCATCTCAAGGGCTATATTTGGGCCATGATGTTCTTTTATCATTTTCCATAAATGGGCAAACCGTGTTCCTTCTTCATCAAGAGGCACAGGTAGAAATGTGTTTTTAAAATCTGCTTCTTCTTCTTCCGTTAGACTCACGGCCGAAACTAGCACTAATTTATGGATATGATTAGGTCGTTGCCAGGCCATTTCAACTGCTACCAAGGAACCCGTGTGATTACCAAAAACATCAATATATTCCAGACCAAAATGGTCAACAATTTCCCATACAGTCTTGGCATAATCCTGTATCATTACATGTGGCTCTGCCGGTGGCTTATCCGACTCTCCCATCCCCGGATAATCAGGCGCAATGACCAACCTGTCATCACTGACGGCAGTCATGAATTCTATAAACTCCCAACTTGATTTTGGGCTTTGATGTAAACAGAGCAAAGGCAGTTTTGTTGCTTTTTCGGGCGTAGAAACGCGAACATGCATTTGGCCATACTCAGTATCTACAAATTGGCGACGTGGTTTTGGCATTAAGATCAGACTCTATGATTATGTGTTTCGGTAAAGTGATTATTGGAAGCAGCAAAATGATATTGGCGATAGGTTACACATGTTTGCTTACATTAGCCATGACTTCACCTCGATCCCAAATTACTCCACCCATCCATGCGCCGCACGCCGGCACAATTTCGTGACATTCGACACTGCCATACATATCTGACGCCATATAGGGGTCGCCTTTTAACACAGCACGGGCGGCAGCTTCGGATTTGGCCACCACTAGAAAGAAGCTACCAATTATGGTATCTGCACCTTTGCGGATTGGCCCAGCAACTCGGTAATGGTGATAGTTGTTTTCAATGTGTCGCAGATGCCCCTCCAAATGCTTCAGGCGCAAGGGAGCCGTGGCCGAATCATCAAGGCAGACAAACAGGAACGTTGGTGTCGATAATTTCTCAACTTTCTTGGGCGGTATTGACATGAAAACCTCTTTACTTTTTATGCATTAACGAAAGACTTGATTTTGCGTACTGACTTATATCAAGGCAAGATAGATTATACCAGTTACCGATATGAGAAAACCTGCGTGAGAATTAGGCTGATTTAATGCCAAATGTATTAAAAAAACCACAGTGATGGTACGGAATATGGAGCGGCTACTTGAATTTTACCAAGATGTGCTGGATGTAAAGGCCTGGTCTGATCGGCCATTTACCCTACAAAGTGATGACCTGCCGATTGGCAAAAAAGGTGACAAGCTACGTCTGGTTAATCCGATGAGCGAAAGCGACGAGATTGGTATGATTGGCTTGATGGAATTTCTCAACCCTATTATGCCCGCACCTAAAATTACCAATTAGCTTGACTATGGCCGCCCGGTGTTTGTTGTAGTGGCGGTAGACGCGCAAACTATTTATGGCAAGCGGTGGTTGGCGGCTTTCGGATGCGCGGTGAACCAAATGCCTGGTCAACCACCGGAGCCAAAACCGAGACCAATAACTTTTTTTCGACCTTTGCATTTGATGCGGGCGGGCATTTCTTCGAGTGCAATCAGGTCACTCACATTGATAAACCAGCATGAGTGTAAACCGGTAATAGTACGTCGAGGCACGGCCTATTGGTTCACCAAAACTGACAGGCTTTTTATATGAAGAAGGACATTTCCGACACTAGATAAACGGGTTGATACGCTTACTACCATAAGCATGCGTAATTGGACGGACTGATTACGTGGTCGAGTTCCTGATAGTGTACAGATACTGATCTGTAGCTATGGGAGATAAAATGAACTATTTTGTAGGACTAGATGTATCGCTGCGCTCTGTTGCACTTTGTGTGATTGATGGGGAAGGCGCTATTGTCTTGGAACGTACTTTGGATTGCGAGGTCGAGGCGATTGATGCGTGTTTGGATAAATTTGGCAAGCAGATTACCAAGCTTGGGTTTGAAGCTGGCACGATGAGCCAAACTCTATTCCACGGTTTGCGAGCAGCAGGCTATGACGTTGTCTGTATGGAAGCCCGTCATGTGAGTGCAGCGCTATCAGCCATGCGCAACAAGACTGATAAGAATGATGCACGTGGTATCGCTCAAGTCGTACACACAGGTTGGTATCGGCCCGTTCACATGAAGAGCCGAGAGAGCCATTATATCCGCGCCATGCTGACAAGCCGTAAGGCGGTGCTCTCTAAATGTATTGATTTGGAGAATGAGATACGCGGCCTGTTTAAGGTCTTCGGTATTAGGCTTCCCAAGACGCTCGCCCATCATAAGTTTGAAGATTGTGTACGACCAATTATAGAAGCAGATGAAGGATTGTCCTTTGCATTGCTACCTATGCTGGAGGCTCGAACTGCGATCTATGTTCACTTCCGAGAGATGGATAAGCGGGTCAAACACTTTGCGGCTCAAGATAAAGTCTGCTTGTTGTTAATGACAACACCGGGCGTAGGCCCGATGACAGCACTTCACATCAAGGCAGCGATAGACGATCCAGCACGTTTTACATCCTCACGCCTTGTAGCGGCGCACTTTGGGTTAACACCCAGACGCTTCCAGTCTGGCGAAATGGATAATCCTGGCCGTATCTCTCGTGCAGGTGATACCGATGTTCGCGCCTCACTCTACTCTGCGGCCAATTCAATGCTGACAAACACGCGACGCATGTCCCCGCTAAAGGCTTGGGGTCTGCGGCTAGTACGTAAAAAAGGGCGCAAGCGCGGAACTGTAGCTGTCGCTCGTAAACTCGCCGTCATTCTCCACCGTATGTGGCTCGACGGCACACCCTATCGTTGGGATGATGAGGAGGTCGCTATATGAGATACTAACCTTCACATTATAAACCAACGGTTCGTCCTGACCTGGACGAGGTGTTTGTGGATGACGCCGATTATGTCTGCTGTGCCGTATCGCTTCATTTAGCTTTACGAGCCCGACCAAAAGCGAGGCGCTCCACACACCAATCCGAAACATGCATGCAGCGGCTACAAAGTACAAGCCGACTGCGGAGAGAAGCGTGACCCGGGAAAGAGACAGAGCCACTAAACAAAAGGAAAATAGGAACTTGACTTAACTAACCAATTAGAGAAGCGGACTGTTGGAACCATCTCGGCAAGCGACACAAGTTTTACCAAATGCCACGATCACGGAGTATTTGAATTTGACCGTTCTGTTTTCGAAAACTGCACCCCAGTAACCAAACAAGCACCATTGAAAATAATATGTGACTGATAAATATCAATTCGAATTGATAATGACAGGTTAGGTTACTAGAATGAAAACCTATATGATTGTTACAGCCAAGATTAATGACAGAGATGCGTTTTTGTCGGGCTATGCCAAAACAACTGGGCCGTTGGTACAAAAATTTGGTGGGCGATATGTAATGCACGGTCCAAACGCAACCCTGCTTGAAGGCAGTTGGGGCGATGGAGCGTCCATGTTAATTTCGGAATGGCCAGATAAGCAGGCAGTCACTAAATTTTGGAATTCCGACGAATACGCCGAAGCCAAAAAGCTACGCGACGGCGTTGCAGAAGTACAAGTGCTTATTATCAATGCAGAAAAATTTACAAACGACTAAAAATTAAGCTAAGGATTGAAATGAAAAAAAGTAGACGCTTAGTAGCAATCATAGCAATGATGGTTGCAGCCTCTGGCACAGCAATAGCCCAACAGGACAAGTCACCGGACGCTCGAATACTTGATCGGGATTTCATCCGCATGATGCAGTGGTTCCCGGGCGTATATGACAATCAGGAGCAAGTCTATTTCGAATACGAAATGGGCGTTAAAGAAGAATTGCGCCACGAGAGAATCCATCACATTTTTGCCCCTGTTAAATTGAATAATTTCCCAGGGAGCACGTTTTACGTTCAGCAAAGCATAGATGATGATCCGAATAATATTTACCGTCAGCGTATTTATAGCTTTGAAACAGATTACCAAGAGAATGCCATCAAGCTGACTATTTATACTCCAAAAATAACTGCAACATTAGTGGATGCACATCTGGATCCGGACAAGCTCAAAGACTTACAGCTTTCCGAGACAACGACGACCGAAGGTTGTGAAGTATATTGGAAATACGATTCAGAGCATTACCAGGGTTACATGAAACCAAAAGCGTGTAATTTTGTCTCTAAACGCTCCGGCAAAAAGATTTACATTGATGATAATTTACGTCTGACAGAAAACGCCATTTGGATACGCGACATTGCCGAAGACGAAGACGGTAATTATGTGTTTGGTAACAAGGCAAATGTGCACCACAAAAACAATAAAGCGCGCAATTTTAAATGTTGGGTAGCTGCGCGAAAAGAAGACGGCAGCTACGGGTTTGCAAATAATCTTAACATCAGCGATCAGGGCGGCCGAATTTGGGTCGATGCAGTAGAAGGCGAGCATCCTCGGGTTGGACTAAAAATGCGCAATGTAGCTTGGCCTTATGGACGCAACCGTCCGTCATTGGTATTGTATGCGTATCAGGGCGAAGATGCGGAAAAAGCCGTATCTTATACTTGGACGTCGCCTGATGGCAAACGTCTTGCGATGAATTTGCGCTGGTTACAAGCCAGTTGCACACTAGACGAAAACGGGTTCTTTAATAACCCATAAACACTCTATGGAGGAGACTATGAAAAAGATTTTGACAACTATTGCGGTTGGATCAATGATTGCTGGATGCGCTACCGCATCAGCAGGCCCGATAGATATAAATACGCCAGACGGCGCCCTAATGGCCATGCGCAAGGTGCAATGTTCATTAGTCGACGGCGAACCAATCACCTACACTTGGTGGGGTCGGGCTTATTCACGGCGCATGGGCGAACGGGACAAGCATCTGTTCAATGTTGAGGGCATGAATATCCGCGCATGCTCCACAGTGAATGATCCAGGAAAGGGAATAGGCTATAAGTTGGTTTCGCGGGAAATCCTACTTTACAAGGATAAAGAAACAGGTCAGGTTCTGAAAACTTGGGATAATCCCTGGACGGACAAAACTGTCGATGTCATGCATGTGGCAAATGACCCAGTTAATTTCACCGCAAATATCAATGGTCGCGATGGGAAGCCTATGAAATTTGGCGGCGATGTATTGGGCGATAAATGGCAGATGAGTTTTACAGCGCCGCTATTTTACCCAAACCCCTTGGCTAGTGAATACCAAAAAGAAATTGGTGGTACATATCATGCTACCGAAATGTTTAACTTCATGGGTGAGTTGGAAGATTTGGTGGACGACAGCAATAATACAGCGCGTGTTGCTGTTGGCTGGGCGCGTATGTCGGATTGGTTACCATGGATGAATATGGGGGGACGGGACGGTATAATCTATATGCACACTGCAGGCCGTAAGTTAAGTTCTTGGGATGAGCTATCGGATACTATGAAAACCGAAATTCGCACTCACTATCCAAAATACGCAGAAGCCCCGCCACTAGATGATGACCGCAAAAATGTGACTAGCTGGAAATATTATAAGGCGGTCAAAGAGGGTAAAGTCGAACTGCCAAAACGATAGAGAGTTACATAACAAAAAGCCTGCAAATTATTTGCAGGCTTTTATATCTTAAGCCTGCCCACGTCGGTCTGTAAAATCTTCGCGACCTCCCATTTTTCGAATTTGGTTGATATCTAGAATATCGCAGCTGAAGGCATCGTCAAAGGCAATCACCTGCTTTTCTTTAAGTATCGAGAAAGACCGACTTACGGTTTCAGTCGTCAGACCAAGGAAATCAGCTATATCCAGTCGGGTCATGGGTAGCTCTATATGTGGGCTGGTATCTCTAGGACCATCTGTAGAAAACCGGGCTTGATGGGCTCTGAGATACAATAAGAATGAAGCTATTCGTTCAGTCGATGTGCGTTGCCCTATGGTATAAATATGGTCATGTGTCATTTCCACAATTCGGATTAAAACTTGCCGGTAATTTGCGGCGAATTCCGGCGTAGTATTAAGCGCATTATCAAATGCGGCGCGCGGGTATTTTATGGCTACCACCTGTGTCAATGCTACCGCTAAATTCGAATAGGACGCCGTAGACGATGCGCCCAGAAACTGCCTTGCACCCAAAAAATCCATAATTTGTCGACGTCCGTCACTCCCGTTGCGCGACAATGCAATCGTTCCACTCAGCACATCATAAACATAGGTTGTCGGTTCACCTTCGGTAATGATACTGTCACCAACGTTGAACTGGGTTGTCCGTCCTTCTGAAAACAGATAATCTAGCTCCCGACTAGTGCTTTCGCCCGCCATTTCCGCAATGTTTCCGAATAGATTGTTCTTATTCACCATCGTTATGATCACCTTTTAATTATAAATAGGCAAAAACCCATTTTAAAGCAATTCAAGTTTTAAAAGTAAGGTGGCCTAAGCACGAAGATATCCGTGTCAATCCACAATAATGTCATCATGATGATAAACATCAATCCACGGTATCACTCGACATGCTTCAAGTGCAGGTATAATATGCCGAAATATAACAAGAAACGGGGATACATTATGACAGAAATAATACAGTCAGCGAGCGAAGAATGGTCGCAGGGTTGGAATATTGTTGTCTCGTCCTTAGTCGGCATCGCCCTTTGTCTCAGTCCGCTTCCTTTTTATACATTGATTGTCTTGGCACCGGAACTAGCTAAAACATTCGGATGGTCACAGTCACAGGTAATGGGTGGCTTTACTTGTATGACAATAGGTTTATTGGTTGGGGCCCCCTTTGTCGGGCATTTAACTGATAAATTGGGGGCACGGCGTGTGCTTTTACCCTCCATCATCTTACTTGGGCTTGGCATGATGGCCTTTTCTCTGATGAACGGTAATATATGGATTTTCTACGGCATTTTCTTTATCACATCCGTGATCGGTGTGGGTACACTACCGATTACTTGGACCAAGGCTATCATACATAATTTTGACAAAACCAGAGGGATTGCCCTAGGCATTGCCTTAACTGGTACTGGATTATTCGGGTTTCTAGCTCCAGCCTATACCCAATGGTTGATTGACAGTTTTGGCTGGCGCAGCACCTACATTGGTATTGGTGTATTGCCCATACTGTTGTCTTTTCCATTAGCATTTTTCTTATTTCATGACCCTAAAGAAAAGGCAGCTATGCTTACAGGTAATATTATTGATGTGAGTAAAATTCCGGGCCTGACACTGAAAGCCGCATTTAGAGATTACAGGTTTTATGTTATTTTGTTTTCGTTCTTATTACTTGGAGCATTGGTTTCCGGCATAATCGGTAATGCCCAATTCATACTTATGGGTAAAGGCTATTCGGCGCAATCGGCAGCTAGTCTATTCAAAGGCGCTGGCTTGATCGGCCTGTCTGTTATATTTGGCCGTATTATTGGTGGTATATTGGTCGACAAAGTTTGGGCGCCAGCTATTGCTTTTGTCTTTATGTCTCTCCCAGCTATTTCCTGTATAATCTTAATGCAATCAAATGCATCTATTGGTATGAATTCATTGGCATTAGTCTTGGTTGGACTAGCCGCTGGTGTTGAATATGATTTGATGGCATTTTTGGTGAGCCGATATATGGGCATGAAAGCTTATGGTAAAATTTATGCCTTTACCTATGCTGCCTTTGGGCTTGG
>Ga0209345_10006350_pt1 | contig 10727 bp, 7 predicted proteins | sample Cruoilmetagenom7_FD_187294 | JGI IMG/M metagenome (GOLD analysis project Ga0209345, IMG submission 187294) | Oil polluted marine microbial communities from Coal Oil Point, Santa Barbara, California, USA - Sample 7 (SPAdes) (version 2) | ecosystem: Environmental > Aquatic > Marine > Oil seeps ...
AAATTATAGTAATTAATAAAATTTAACAAAGCAGATGACCTGGATGCTTTACCATCATACCTGCAACAGATTCCCAAAAGACAGGCGCTAATCATGATCCGTTTTTTCCGGGACATATTACCCTGGTAAATTTTATCTAAATGCAAGTGGACGAAAAAATAATAAATGTGGAGCAATTATATGAATTGAACCGATTCATCCCCTTCCTCTTTTGCTTCCACAGATCCGATATGATAAGCTGATTCTCCCATGGCCTTAAGCCTCAAAAGAACCTCGTTTGCATCATCTTCACTTACTACAATCACCAAACCAAGACCATTATTAAATGTCCTGATCATTTCATGTTCGCTGATCTGTCCAGCTTTTTGAATGTAATTAAATATAGGCAGTAATTGCCAGCTTTTTCGGTTTATAATAGCCTTGCATGCCTTTGGAAGAATGCGAGGTATATTGTCAATCAAACCACCCCCGGTAATATGAGCGATACCATATATTTGAAAATCCCTTCTAAGATTATTAATTGTACTGGCATAGATGCGCGTTGGTTCAAGGAGTTCTTCTCCCAGGGTTCGTCCAAAATCTTCGATATAATCATCTACAGACATCTTTAGGCCATCAAAGAAAATCTTCCTTACCAAAGAATATCCATTGCTGTGAAGGCCACTTGCACCAATCCCGATAGCCTGGTGACCTACTGCAATCTCAGAACCATCAAGGATGTCTTCATTATCAACCAGTCCAACCACAAAACCGGCTAAATCATACTCCCCTTCGCGGTAAAAGCCTGGCATTTCAGCGGTTTCTCCTCCAATAAGAGAACAACTAGCCTCTAAACATCCTGCAGCAATTCCCTTTACGATATCACGGGCCTTATCAACATGAAGCTTATCCATGGATACATAATCCAGCATAAATAATGGCTTGGCTCCTTGCACCATAATGTCATTCACCGTCATCGCAACCAGGTCAATGCCTATTGTATCATGCTTATCCATCATAAAAGCAATGCGTAATTTAGTCCCAACGCCATCAGTGGAACTTACCAGTACCGGATTTTTCATATTTTGTAAATGTAAAGAAAAAAGGCCGGCAAAACCACCAATATCTGCCATAACACCGGATTTAAAGGTTTTGCTCACAATCGGTTTCAGGACATCCACCAACCTGTTAGCCGCATCGATATCAACACCAGCCTTTGCATATGTGTTTGATTCTTTTTTATTATCCATAAATTTATATCCCATCATATTTTGAAAAGTATTGTCAGCTTACAAAGAAAATAGACCATTTGTTGATGGATCGAGATCATGACAATTCACATTTTTTTCTATAGACTAATCTTAATCCTGTCAAATATTTTCTCTGTAAAAGAAACTGTATTTGATTAATATATCATAAGCAATGATAAAGATAAGTTATTCTTTGATTTTGCTGGTTTACTACTATAAAATATTGCACTTTTATAGCATATAATGTTAAATGTTGTTAAATTATCACCCTCTAAATAAATACAGGAGACTCGATAAATGCTAGAATTCAGGCGAATGACACGTTTACCCCCATATGTCTTTTCCACAGTCGATAAAATAAAAATGGATGCTCGTCACAGGGGAGAAGATATTGTTGATCTGGGAATGGGTAATCCGGATTTGGCAACCCCTAAACATATTGTTGATAAATTAATCGAAGCAGTCAAAAAAGGGCATAATCATCGCTATTCAGCTTCAATGGGTATTACGAAACTAAGAAAAGCTATTTGTGACTGGTATAAACGACGTTTTGATGTGGACCTGAATCCGGATGAAGAAGCAATTGTTACAATTGGCGCCAAAGAGGGACTTTCACATCTTGTCCTTGCCACCATATCTCCGGGTGACGTAGTCTTCGCTCAAAACCCGACCTATCCCATTCACCCTTATTCTGTCATAATCGCTGGCGGAGATCTAAGGGGTATTCCCGTTGGCCCGGGCAGAGACTTCTTTGAAGACCTTTTAACTGCGACCAAACAAACCTGGCCCAAGCCGAAAATGCTTATTATTTCTTATCCTCATAATCCAACTACAACGGTAATAGATAGATCCTTTTTCGAAAAGATCGTAAGCTTTTGCCAGGAACATAATATGATTGTAATCCATGATTTCGCTTATGCGGATATTGTTTTTGATAACTATAAACCGCCCAGTTTTCTTCAAATACCTGGAGCAAAAGAAATTGGAGTTGAACTTTTCAGCCTGTCCAAGAGTTATTCAATGCCAGGATGGAGAGTCGGTTTCTGCGTAGGCAATCCGGATTTGGTGGCAGCACTGAGACGTATAAAAAGTTATCTTGATTACGGGATGTTTCAACCTATTCAAATTGCTTCCATTATTGCCTTGAATGGCCCCTATGATTGTGTTCAGGAGGTTATTCATACCTATCGTGAACGAAGAGACGTATTGGTAGAGGGACTCAACCGCATTGGCTGGCCAATGGAAAAGCCTAAGGCCACAATGTTTGTCTGGAGCAAAATCCCTGAAGCATTCATCAAAATGGGTTCTGTTGAATTTTCTAAGATGCTGATTCAAAAAGCAAAAGTTGCTGTCTCTCCTGGCATAGGGTTTGGTGAATACGGAGATGAATACGTTCGCTTTGCCCTTGTAGAAAATCCTCACCGTATAAGACAGGGCATCAGGGGAATAAAGAAAGCATTAGGAGAATAGAGCCTTATCACTAAGGCTTTTTTTCAAAAGGTTCGTTTTCCTTCAAGCTTAAGGATGCTGATAATTGGTCGAAATGGGGCATTTGCAAAGGTCTCATAATATATTAGCCACAGTATATTAATTTAAGGATATCATGTCACAAGTAAATATTGGAATTATCGGATTCGGAACAGTTGGAGTAGGAACATTTGAGGCCTTGAATACCAATCAGGAACTTATCTCAAATCGCGTTGGAGCAAAGGTTGTTGTAAAAAAAATCGCAGACCTTGATCTTGAAACTGATCGTGGTATATTTGTAGACCCGAATATAATGACTACAAATGCGATGGAACTCATTGATGACCCTGAGATTGATATTATAGTGGAACTCATGGGAGGCCTGGAAAAAGCCGAGGAATTCATTATCAAAGCCATGAAAAACGGTAAACATGTTGTAACCGCTAACAAGGCTCTATTGGCTGAGAAAGGGAAAAAGATTTACAGGGCAGCCATCAAATATGGCACCAACATATCTTTTGAGGCAAGTGTTGGGGGAGGAATCCCCATCATCGGAGCCCTTAAAAATGGTTTATCCGCTAACCGCATAAAGACCATTATAGGCATCTTAAATGGCACGTCTAATTATATTCTGACCCGAATGACAAATGAAGGCCTTCCGTATGAACAAATCGTGCAGGAAGCTGTTAAGCTGGGCTTTGCTGAAGATCCTCCTACGCTCGATGTAAATGGCACTGACGCTGCCCATAAGCTTGCAATCATTGTCTCAATTATTTTCGGAGTACCTGTGTCCTTTGATCAAATCTACAGGGAAGGTATCGATTTCATTACCCCTGATGATATCCGTTTTGCCGATGAATTTGGCTATAAGATCAAATTACTCGCCATTGCCAGAGATCTTGGAGAGGATCTGGAGATTCGTGTGCATCCTGCCATGATTTCCAAACATCACATTCTTGCTAATGTTAATGATGCCTATAATGCAATCTTTCTTGAAGGCGATTTTGTTGGCCCCAATCTATTTTATGGTTTGGGAGCTGGTAAACATCCAACCGGCAGCGCCGTTGCTGCAGATATCATGAATGTGGCCAGACAGATCAAACTCGGAGCAAAAAATTTTATTCCTCCACTGGCCCACGCAATTCAACCCAAGCAAGATATTTGCATTCACTCAATCGATGAGTTGACCTGTGCCTATTACATAAGATTTTCAGCTCTTGACCAGCCAGGGGCCTTATCCAGAATATCAGGAATTCTTGGCAAACACGATATTAGCATTTCATCTGTTATTCAAAAAGGACGGCAGATTAATGGTTCAGTATCAATTGTTATGCTTACTCATGAGTCTTGGGAAATACAGGTTCGAAATGCCTTGGAAAAAATGAACGGCATGGAAATCCTGACAGCAAAACCAGTTATGATACGTGTTGAACAACAATAAAACTTCAGATATTACTTTAAAAGAAATGACCACAAAAAAAGAAAATACAAAGTATATTTTATTAGTCGGAGATGGGATGGCAGATTATCCTTTAGATGAATTATCAGGCCAAACTCCTCTGGAAGCAGCAAAAACTCCCCATATGGACCGAATTGCCGCATGTCGGATTGGGAGAGTACAAACCATTCCAGCTGGTTTTGAGCCAGGCAGTGATGTTGCTAATCTATCACTTCTCGGTTATGATCCATCGCTTTATCATACAGGCAGAGCCCCTCTTGAGGCAGCAAGCATGGGTATTAACCTTAAAGCGGATCAAGTTGCTTTTCGTATGAATCTTGTTACCCTGGATCATAAAGATGAAAACAACATTTTTATGCGCAGCCACAGTGCCGGAGATATTTCCACTGAAGAAGCAAGGCAACTCATAGACACTCTTAAGAAGGAAATGAAGATCCCGGATGCTAAGGTTTACCCTGGAATTGCATATCGTCACCTCCTGATCTGGGATCAAGGTCCAATTCACTCTAAGACCATCCCGCCCCATGATGTACTTGACCAAAATATTGCCCCATATCTTTGTCAATCCGATCAAATTACAGCCCAGATTCGTAAGTCCTGGGCAATACTTAAAGAGCATCCCATTAATTATGCCCGGTGTGCACAAGGAAAGAAAGAGGCTAATTCCATATGGTTATGGGGGCAGGGGACTCCACCTCAACTACCCTCTTTTGAGATCAGATTCGGCCTTACCGGAGGTATGATATCAGCCGTTGATCTCTTAAAAGGTTTAGGAATCTATGCCGGCCTTGAAGCGCCATATGTGGAGGGAGCTACAGGTTACCTGGATACAAACTATTCTGGTAAAGTCAAAAAAGCCATTGAGGTCTTAAAGACTCATGATTTTATCTTTGTTCATGTGGAAGCGCCCGATGAAGCAGGGCATAATGGAAATCTTAATGAAAAAATACAGGCAATTGAATATTTTGATGAAAAGGTGGTCGGAAGCCTTATTGAATCTATTGATTGTTTTGCTGATTACCGAATAATGGTAGCCAGTGATCACTACACACCTATTTCAAAAAGAACCCATACCATGGAACCAGCGCCCTTTGCCTGGGCCACTAAAGCAGAGCTTGCCTCAAATATCAGAGGACAGGAATTCACAGAAAAATCTTCCGAAAAATCAGATCTGTTTTACAACAAAGGCCATGATTTAATCCCTGCATTCCTAAGTAAATCCTAACTTCCATTTCTCACTGGCAGTTTATACGCTGACTGCATTGCAGTGAAAGCCATCAGAAAGGCAGGTTAACCTCTTGACACAGAGGTGTTTTTACAATATTTTCAAAAAAATGGTAACTATTCAGCTATTTCAAGGATGCTGATTTCAGACACGCAACAGGTATAATCTGATTAAACTTTGAAACTGTTTGAACGTATTAGAGATTGTTAAGAAAGATCCCATCAGGGCTGAACCTGCCTGTCTGTAAAATTCTCTACCGTATCATTATACTTTTAGCGGGTTCTTTCTTTACGACCTCTTATACATTACCTGTTGCTGTGGATATTAGCTGCATAGTTACAAAAAAATAAACTAAGGAGAATTTAAGATGAAAATACTGTTTTTCGGACCCAATGGAAGCGGCAAAGGCACTCAAGGTGCTATTATTAAAGATAAATACGGAATTCCTCATATAGAGACAGGAGTAATCTTCAGAGAAAATATTACAGGTGGTACAGATTTAGGCAAAGAAGCAAAGGGATATATTGACAGGGGAGAATTGGTTCCGGATAATATAACCATACCGATGATACTTGCACGTCTACAGGAAGATGATTGTAAAGACGGATGGATTCTGGATGGTTTTCCACGTAATCTCACCCAGGCGCAGGAACTTGACAAGGCCCTTAAAAATCTTGATATTACGTTAGATATCGTTATCGAAATGATTCTTGACCGTCAAATAGCCAAAGATCGAATTATGGGAAGACGTTTATGTGTTAATGACAATAATCATCCCAATAATATCTTTATAGACGCCATCAAACCAGATGGTGATAAATGTCAAGTCTGTGGAGGAGACCTGAAAACACGCTCCGACGATCAGGATGAAGAAGCTATCGATCAAAGACATCATATATATTATGATACTGATACAGGTACTATGGCAGGGGTAAACTATTTCAAGTCCCTTTCTTCTAATAATGATGGGACCCCAAAAATAATCAACCTTAATGGTCAACAGGAACTCCAGAATGTTACGGCCGAGCTTATTAACAAACTCGGATAGTTCAGGCAAGATCATGCGCTATTTATTAGCGCATGACCCAACAAACTAACGAGCTGCGAAAACCTTCTTTAAATTCTCCATAGATAGATCATTAATGGTGTAATCTTCACTGCCTGAATAAGCAAATTGTGCCCTGGAAGCATGTTTTCTCAGGATATCAACAGCATAATCATTATACATGGCATAAAGCCAGTGTTTATCTCTTCCTTGAGTTACAAGCTGTATTATCCATGTCCGACCCTTAACATCTGTATCTATGGAATAGGTTGCAGCAAACAGCATCGGATCCAGATAAAGAATAATATCTGTCATATTTATCGGTTTTTTGTAAGTACATTTAACAACATAGGTATTACGGCGCTGGTAGTACTGATCATTTCCGTTTAGCCAGGAATTCGGAGACGAATCCCAGTAAGTATGAGCATGCCCAATAATTGATACCAGAAGCTCTTTTCGACCCATATAAGTAATATTAAATCTGGTTACATGTCCTTCAAATCCCTCGGGGTTATCCCATGTCCAATCCAGGCCTCCTGGAGCCCGATCCTGATGCTGCGATGTTGACATTCTCCTGACTCTTCTGATGGAAGGAATGTAAACCCACATATCATCATCTTTATCGGGATCATTATAACGGAAATAGAGGGGAACAGTACCACTTAAATTATAAGGCGCCACATATGGGCTGGCATATATATAATCATAATTCTTTGGATTTGGAAGATATAAACTATCCTCAGTGTTTGCATCATCTCTGATCCTGCCGCTAAGTTGTAACCGACGATTTAAGAGTAGATTATGTCTTTCATAACCACGCCTGTTTTTGGTTGTAATATCCATAGGTACAACTTTGTCATTATCCTGGAAACGTTTGAAAAAGTTCCATACAAGCTTTACTCCCAACTTGGGATCATTTTCATCCATAACCGGAAAAGGCATTCCATATCTGTAACCCCTTAACCAATCTTGTTTATCCAGATAACATTCTTTTTTGTTTTTCTTTGACTGGGCCAGATATTTTTCTCACAATGCCCCACGCGGTTTAACAGGGTCATACGCCGTTTCATTAATTCTGAATGTGCCAAATTGATCTGGTTTGCAATACATCTCATATTGAGGAGCTGGAAGTAAATCTTTGATCTCAGAAAGGGGGCCGGCTTTATAGCCCCAGGAATTCAATATCTTTTGATTTTCTGTAATATCATTATATCCTCCCCTGGGTGGCCAACACTTTATATGTCCATGGTTCCACCCCTTACAAATCTGTGATATTTCTTCATCTACCAGCCAATTTGGATCCTTTTCCAGGTTAGGAACTGCTAATAAATTTGCATAAAATATAAACACTATCAAAAGTATCAATATAGATGAAACTAAGCATCTCTCTTTCATGTAGCCCTCCTAGCCAAATATTTTTATTGTGGATTGATCAGTTTTTTTAACCATATATTCAATTGCTTATTGAAAAACATGATTTAGAATTATTATTCTTGGAGTCTTATGAAATGGTTAATCAAGAAGGCCACCTCTAAAAATTGCCTTTTGGCCTGATGTCGGCGTTATGCGAAAGTTTTAACCATCGAAATACTTCTATAGTATTCCTGCGGTTAAAATTTTCGCATGCCTTGACCTCGAACCAAAATTCTGTTTTTTAGGAGTATCCAGAATTATTCAATTCATATTGTTCAGTAATTTTGACAAAAATTATGAATAGTACGATTTGTTTGAAAGGTTTAATCTGTCAACGATATCTATATTGAAAAGAAATTATATTCAGATAAGGTTTAGCATTGATGATAATCACAGATTAATGGATATATTGAGGCTTTAGGAAATGTGAGGTGGTTTATAATTAGATTTAAGGATGCCTTGAAAAAATAGAATTTTCGTCTGAGGACAAGGAGCGCGAAAATTAAAAAACGCAGCATATATAATAGGGTATATGAGCATTTCTTATCTTAGCAGCGACACCTTAGTCTGGCGAAAAGATAATTTTTCAAGGTGCCCTTAAGGTGAAGCTGTAATATTTTAATCCAATCCTCCGGTCAGAACTTTAACGTGTATGAGACAAGTGTATTTCTTAATCATTTAAAGGTTTAATTCCATTGCCTGACACATATTAATATAATACAATATTGTATACATTAATATAGTCAATAATAAATGATTTTTTTTAAAAAAAAGGCTCCCCACACTTTGCCATGGATTTTTCTAATCAACCCCATACCCTGGCGGGCACAACAAAAAATGAAAGAAAATTTATAACTATTCAGCTAATATCCACCGCAACAGGTATGACCTGAAATCAGCATTTTTGAAACAGCGGAATCGTTACGAAAATTTTACCGTTTGGAGTCATTCCCTTGGAAGATGGTGCTAGTTTTATTTAGGGATGACAAGAACTTTCCTTATCAGGCAAGGAATAGGGCCTTTTATATCCACATCCCTTTTTTCTGCAGACCAGCATCGGGTCTGAATTTTTCGGATGTTTTATCCTCAAAACCGCTGTATTGCAATCGGGGCAAACATCATCATAGGGATCATCCCATATGGCAAAATGGCAATCGGGATATTTATTACAGGCATAGAATTTCCGGCCTTTTTTAGAAAGACGTTCCACTAGCATCCCCTGACAACCTTCCTCGGGACAAGGTACATTGGTAGTGATTGATTCGGTATGTTTGCAAACAGGGTATTTCTCACAAGCATAAAATTTTTGACCGGTGCGGCTTCTTTTTATGATCATTCTGCTGCCGCATTTTTCGCACTTGATATCACAAACTTCGGTATTTGAATCCTCAGCCAACCCATTTTCTATATCTTTTGTATTTTTACATTCAGGGTAGCCTGAACAGGCAAGGAATGATCCATATCTTCCGTTTTTTATTAACATAGGCTTGCCACAAAGCTCACAAGTACCTTTTTCTTCTCCCGCATCAGGAATGATTTCCATCTCGATCCGGCCCTTTGCATCACGGCTGAAATTGGCTGTATGTTTACATTCAGGATAGCCAGTACAAGCAAGAAAAAGCCCGTTACGACCTGATTTAATAGCCATTTTCCGTTCACATTCAGGGCATGAAATATCGGTCAGGATTTCTCCATTCATTTCATCTTGTGCCTTGTTCAGCTCCTTTTCAAAAGGCTCATAGAAATCTTCCAAAACCTGGGTCCATTTAATTTCACCGCGCTCAATTTTATCCAGTTGATTTTCCATATGAGCCGTAAAAGCGGTATCAATAATATCTGGAAAATTTTGAACCAGCAAATCAGTTACCAAAAATCCCAATTCTGTGGGTCTAAAACGTTTTTTTTCAATAGCCACATATGCACGTTCGCTAATATTTGCGATAATAGCAGCATAGGTGGATGGTCTTCCTATGCCATTTCCTTCAAGCGCCTTAATCAGACTAGCCTCCGTAAATCTGGGCGGTGGCTGGGTAAAATGCTGCGCGGGTTCAAGTTGATGAAGCTTGAGGATTTGATGCTTCTCCAGGCTGGGCAGTCGAGCATCGTCTTCCTTTTTAGAGCTATTACTATCAAACTGTTCATAGAGTGCGGTAAAGCCTGTGAAAACTACTATGGAACCAGATGCCCTGAACATGGCCTTTCCGGCCTCAATCTCAACCTGGGTCTGGTCCATAATTGCAGGCTTCATTTGAGAGGCTAAAAAGCGTTTCCAGATAAGTGTATAGAGTTTTAACTGATCATTATTGAGATACTCCTTTATATCCTCAGGCGTCAACTTGGCTGATGTGGGTCGAATGGCTTCATGGGCTTCTTGAGCGCCTTTCCTGTTCTTGAAAGTATTTGGTTTGGCTGGCAGGAAATCAGGACCATAGGTCTTCAGTATATAATCCTGTGCTTCGGTTAAAGCATCATCGGAAAGACGAAAAGAATCTGTCCTCATATAAGTAATCAGACCTATCTGGCCTTTATCCCCCAAGGATAATCCTTCATACAGATTCTGAGCAATAGCCATTGTCTTTTTAGCAGAAAAACCATATTTTTTATTGGCTTCTTGTTGTAGCAGACTGGTGATAAAGGGTGTCGGAGGATTTCGTTTTTTTTGTTTCCTGGTAATTTTTTTGATCCGAAAGGTTTCATTGGCTATCTCAGAGCTAATCTGGGATGTCATTTCTTCATTTTTCAATTCATATTTTTTATTCTGATAACGTGTAAATTTAGCATTAAAAGCTGTGGGAGTATCTCCTTCCAAACGGGCAGTGAGTGACCAATATTCCTCACTGTCAAAGGCGAAAATCTCACGTTCCCGACCACATATCATTTTGACAGCCA
>Ga0209345_10006352_pt1 | contig 10724 bp, 11 predicted proteins | sample Cruoilmetagenom7_FD_187294 | JGI IMG/M metagenome (GOLD analysis project Ga0209345, IMG submission 187294) | Oil polluted marine microbial communities from Coal Oil Point, Santa Barbara, California, USA - Sample 7 (SPAdes) (version 2) | ecosystem: Environmental > Aquatic > Marine > Oil seeps ...
CGTTACATCTATATTGTGTTGAAGTCGATTCAACCGAAGCCTTAGAATTTGCGGGCCTTGAAGAAGAAGGTGAACACATTCGTGTCTTAAAGGTTCCTGCTCTTGAAACATTTAGTATGTTGGAAACAGGTCATATGCATAATTCCACAGGTATTATTGCAATTATGTGGTTGAAAATGCATAGAAGTGATTTACGTAATAAATGGTGTAGTTAAATAATAATTACATTTACTTTTGATTAAACATTGAATTCTTTAACCGGTGACCCTATTTTGTGTTCAAATCTCGCTATATTAGAAGAGGCACAATTATGGATATTCGTGACGGCTTTGTCGGATCAATCGGCAACACCCCCCTACTGCGTTTAAAAAAAGCATCAGAGGAAACCGGATGTGAAATTTTAGCGAAAGCTGAGTTTCTTAATCCTGGGGGCTCAATCAAAGATCGTGCGGCTTTGGCGATTATTCGGGATGCTGAGGCTAAAGGCCTATTGAAACCCGGTGGTGTGATTGTTGAAGGCACTGCGGGTAACACGGGTATTGGCATTGCATTGGTTGGGCGCGCGCTTGGTTATCGAAGCGTCATCGTTATGCCTGAAACGCAAAGCCAAGAAAAGAAAGACATGTTGCGTCTTTGTGGTGCTGACCTGCGACTTGTACCTGCTGTTCCTTACAAAAATGAAAACAATTATGTCCATTATTCGCGCCGATTAGCCGAAGAACTTGTGAAGTCTGAACCAAATGGTGCCATTTGGGCAAACCAATTTGATAATGTCGCGAACCGCCAAGGTCATATTGAAACAACAGGTCAAGAAATCTGGAACCAGACAGATGGTACTGTAGATGGGTTCATTTGTGCGGTTGGTACAGGTGGTACGCTTGCAGGCGTTTCAATGGCGCTGAAAGAACATAATAAAGGTATCAATATTGGTTTGGCTGATCCTATGGGGGCAGCTTTGTTTAATTTCTATAAGCATGGCGAACTTAGATCCGAAGGAACTTCTATTACTGAAGGTATCGGCCAAGGTCGTATTACTGCCAACCTAAAAGACTGCGTTATTGATAGTCCCTATCAAATACCAGACACAGAAGCTGTGCAAATAGTATTTGATTTGTTGAAATATGAAGGCTTATGTGTTGGTGGCTCGTCTGGCATAAATATCGCTGGTGCCATTCGTCTTGCCAAAGAAATGGGTCCAGGTAATCGTATTGTGACCATTTTAGCTGATAGCGGAACGCGTTATCAAAGTAAGTTGTTTAATCCTAAATTCTTGAAGGAAAACGCCCTTCCTGTCCCGGATTGGATGTAGTTCTTAAATTCAATTACCTGTTTTATAGGGGCTGCATCATGTAGCCCCTTTCTTTTTGTTCTTTTTTTGAATTTTTACTTGCTTCCTTTTACTGCTCTGTGCCCAAATATATCAACAGTTTTGATCATTTTATAAAGGGGGGAAAGGCATGAGCTTTAAAAATCCACAAGGACTTGTTAGTACCGACTGGCTTGCACAACATATGAGCGCACCTGATGTTCATATTATTGATGCGACATATTTCATGCCTGCTGCAGGCAAAAGTGCCCGCGATGCCTTTGAAGAAGCACATATTCCCGGTGCTCAGTTCTTTGATATTGATGATATTGCAGATACCACACAAAAAGAGCTACCTCATATGGTGCCCAGCGTTGAGAAATTTTCATCTCGTGTCAGAAAACTTGGTTGGGGCGATGGTGTTCGCATTGTAGTTTATGATTCTCAAAACAGTTGTATCGCTGCTGCACGTGTTTGGTGGACATTCCGCCTTTTTGGTCATGAAGATATCGCTGTTCTTGATGGTGGCTTAGGGAAATGGATTGCCGAAGGCCGTGATGTTGAGGATGGCGCCGCAGTCCCCCCTCAAGAGCGTCATTTTAGTGCCCGTGTGAATAATTTTCTTGTACGTGACAAAGCACATATGTTGAAAAATATTGAACGAAGTCGTGAACAAGTCGTTGATGCACGATCTCCTGAAAGATTCCGTGGCGAAGCAGATGAACCTTGGCCCGGATCAAAAGTGGGACGCATCCCCAATTCGCTCAATGTACCTTTTGGAGATTTGATTGACCCAGACAAGGGGGGCGTTTTCAAATCTGCTGATGAAATGCGCGAAATATTTGATCAAGCAGGCGTAGACCCTAGAAAACCTTTGGTAGCCAGTTGTGGTTCCGGTGTAACAGCGTCAGTTGTGGCCTTTTGTGCTTACCTGTTGGGAAATAGAGATGCTGCTGTTTATGATGGTTCTTGGGCCGAATGGGGTGCAGCAGAAGATACTCCTGTAGAAAAAAGCTAGACCGTTTGATCAGCCCCCTTTTTATGTGTAGGTTGTCTATAAATATTACTTTGCTTTAAAGGCAGCCTATATATGAAAAAAGATACTCATCTTCTGCATGCTGGCAGAAGCCCACGCGATAACTTTGGAATCGTAAATCCGCCTGTTTATCATGCCTCAACTGTCACTTTTCCTTCTGTTGCAGCAATGCATGAAGCCGATAAAGAACCGACAGAGGGGATTTTTTATGGGCGAATGGCAACACCAACCTCTCAAGCCTTTGAAGCTGCTGTTGCTGCCCTTGAAGGCTCAGATCGTTGTGTTGCAGTCCAGTCTGGCTTAGCAGCCATTACAGGCGCAATTTTGGCGTTTGTGAAATCAGGGGATCATATCCTTGTAACGGATTCTGTCTATTTTCCGACCAAACGATTCTGTAATAATGTTTTGGCAAATTTTGACGTTGAAATCACCTATTATGATCCCATGATTGGTGCAGGTATCGAAAAATTGATGCAGCCCAACACCAAGGTTGTATTTACCGAGGCACCAGGTTCTTTAACATTCGAAGTTCAAGACATACCAGCCATTGCTAAAGTAGCTCATGCTCATGATGCAATTGTAATGATCGATAACACTTGGGCTGCAGGATATTATTTTAATGCCTTTGAAAAAGGCTGTGATATTTCCATTCAAGCTGCAACCAAATATATTGGCGGGCATAGTGATGTGATGATGGGCACCATCGCCATGCGTGAAAAACATTATAAACGAGTTAAAACAAGCGTTTATGGTCTTGGCTATTGTGCGTCTCCAGATGATTGCTATTTGGCTTTGCGCGGGCTTCGTACCCTACCCGCACGTCTTGCACGCCATCAAGAAAACGCCTTGAAAATCGCGACTTGGTTGAAAGCGCGCCCCGAAGTAACCAAAGTCCTTCACCCTGCCTTTAAAGATTGTCCGGGACATGAGATTTGGAAACGTGATTTTACGGGTAGTAGCGGACTATTTTCTGTGGTTTTAGATAAAAAATATACCTCTAAAGCTGTCGCAAATATGTTAGATAACCTATCTTATTTCCCAATGGGGTATAGTTGGGGGGGATTCGAAAGCTTGATTATTCCTTTTAATCCAAAAGGTGCGCGCCAAGTAACCGATTGGGTCGAGCCGGGACCGTGCTTACGGATACATGCAGGTCAGGAAAATATTGAAGACCTACTACAAGATTTAGACAAGGGCTTTGATCGCCTGAATATTATTTAAATTTGAGATGGACGAGGCGTGTTATGGGTGAAGTTACAAAATATCAAGATAATACAAAGGCACAGGCTATTGGTAAAACGATTCTCAAGCTTGCCTTGGTTTCGTTACTTGTCGGCTTGGTCATGACTTTTTTTGATATCAAACCTCAAGACATATTAGAAAATTTTGGGGAGTCTGTTGCTAAAGTATATGCAACGCTTACATCGTGGCTACGCTGGATGGTGCCTTATATCCTGCTGGGTGCAACAATTGTTGTACCGATATGGGCGATTTTGGCAGTGCTCAGACTTGGCGGTCGTAAAAAAACTGACTGATTAAGGATTTACGAATTACTTTATTTGATATAAGTCAAAGTTGGTAACAGTAAACAAGATAATACTAATTTATATAAATAATAAGTGGAGTGTCAATAAATGGATATGATTGCAATTTTTGGAATTGGTGGCGTTGTAACAACGGTTGCTGTTGGGGTAGGTTTATTTATATTTCTTTTGAAAAAGATCAATAAACCTTAAAAAAGAAAATGGTGCGCCCATGAGGATTCGAACCTCAGACCGTCCGCTTAGAAGGCGGATGCTCTATCCAGCTGAGCTATGGGCGCCCTATTTGGCTACTTGAAGATAGTGCCAAAAAAATTAGATAATGCGATCGTATGCGAAATTGGCAGCGTAGCTTTTGATTTGTAGTTTGCGTGCTTTAGGTTCTTTCACTTCAAAGCTTAAGCCTTTTTTGTTCGCAAAAGCGATGGCTTTATCTTTGCTGTCAAATTTCATTTGTAATTGCTTGCGTGTGTCACCGCCGCCAGTCCACCCCATCAAATCATCTACTTTTTCAGCACAAAGTGGAGAGAACTCTAGAATCCAAGTGTTGGTTTTAGCTCTGCCTGATTGCATGGCATTCTTAGCAGGTTGGTAAATACGAACGTCCATTTCGAAACACCTCATTTGGATTTTGACTTTAACTACCAATAAAGTAAGTTTTCCTCACAACCACGTCAATATAAGAGTTGATTGTGAGGAAAACTGGTCGGGGAGACAGGATTCGAACCTGCGACCCCATGCACCCAAAGCACGTGCGCTACCAGGCTGCGCTACTCCCCGACGAGGCAGAAACTAGGTAATTTTCCATCTCTTGGCAAGCCCTAAATTCTTTTTATTTTTTGAAAGTTTTCTTCGGTGATTTTTAAGAAAATATTGGAATCAAACCAGACTGAGGTTTATGGAAAATTTCATTGCAGTGTGAGTGTATCGTGGCAGAGGGTCTATGTTTGTTAATTAGGCCCTAAACGAAATTTTCCCCACAACCACATTTATAAAATAAATACGATTGTGAGGAAAACTGGTCGGGGAGACAGGATTCGAACCTGCGACCCCATGCACCCAAAGCACGTGCGCTACCAGGCTGCGCTACTCCCCGACGCGGCAATATCTATGTTTTTTAATTGCCCTTGGCAAGCTCTAAATAAATTTATTTTTTGTTTAGGAACTTCACTTCGTCTCCGACACTGATTCCAAAATCGTCTGCGCTGCCTGCTACAAGCTCTAAAACGGCAGAAACCTTGCCAATTGAATGTATTTGTCGTGTGGAGTTAGGTTGGGTCATTTTTTCAATATATCTGATACGACCTTTGCGGTTTATAAAGATCATGTCCAAAGATATAGGTGTGTTTTTCATCCACATGGTGATGAGTTTTGGTTTTTGATAGACGAAGAGCATACCGTGTTTTCTCGGTAAATCTTTTCGATACATCAGTCCTTTTGCTTTTTCGGCGGCTGTAACTGCATATTCAACACTTAGCCTGACGTTGCCATCTTGAGTAACAATCTCAATTTGTCCCGTTCCGGCAGCTAATAGAGCTCCTGATTGGGTTGTAAGAAGGAATGCTGACAATATAAAACAGAATATGAGATGCTTGATTGGCACTGGTAAATCTCCGAATCTTAAATAATTATAATTAATTCTATACATTGATTCGAATTTATACAAAACAAATGGAAACTTGATATTGATCCACGATCTTATGGCACGTATCAGGATGTGCTTTTGTTCAATTTAAAAAAATAAACTAAAATGAATAAATGAAACGTTCTTTTCCCAAAAAATATAGTCATTATTCATAAATATGTTATAGGGTTATACTAACTACATGTTTCCATAGGCTGTAGGTCATCCTACTTGCCGAAAATAAGAGATGTGCGAAACGAAGGAAGATGCGTTCGAGGGCCTAATTTGGATGTACGCTCTCTTTCTTCACAAGGAGGTTGTTAATGAATAAGATTATAAAGGTCATGTCACTTTTCCTGCTTTCAGCATTGTGGCTATGTAACCCTGCCCTAGCTTCGACAGGTTCAGGCGAAACATTAGATTTAACCAGTTCAACTGCGGGTATTGCTGCGGTCATTATTTTTGTTGTGAGCTATATGTTTGTGATGGGTGAAGAATTTATCCATCTCAGAAAATCAAAACCAGTTTTAGTAGCTGCAGGTATCATTTGGATCATTATTGGTATCACCTATGCTGCCCATGATATACCACATGCAGCTGAAGCAGCAGTTCGTCATAATATTTTAGAATATGCTGAACTCTTTTTATTCCTTCTTGTTGCGATGACCTATATTAACGCCATGCAAGAACGTCATATATTTGATGCACTTCGTTCTTGGTTAGTTCGTGCTGGTTACGGCTATCGCCAATTATTCTGGCTTACTGGGGTTTTATCTTTCCTTATTTCTCCAATTGCTGACAACTTAACAACTGCTTTATTGATGTGTGCGGTGGTTTTGGCTGTTGGTAAGGGAAACAGCAAGTTTATTGCAATTGCATGTATTAACATCGTCATTGCAGCAAACGCAGGCGGTGCTTTCTCACCATTCGGTGACATCACAACCTTGATGGTCTGGCAAAAAGGAATTGTAGGTTTCTGGACCTTCTTTGCTTTATTCCTACCTTCTCTTGTTAACTGGCTCGTACCTGCTGCTATTATGCATTTCGCAGTACCTGATGAGAAACCCGAACCGAGTGATGAAGTTATAAAAATACGAAGAGGTGGCTATTTTATTATCTTCCTTTTCGCTATGACAATTTTCACAGCTGTTAGTTTCCATAACTTCCTATATTTACCGCCAATGGTTGGTATGATGATGGGTTTGGCTTATTTAAAACTCTTCGCCTTCTATTTGAAGAAAACGTACAATCAGTATACAGAAAACAATGGTAATGCCGCTTTGACTGTCGAAGGCGCTGTTCCTTTTGATATCTTCAACAAGATCGCGCAAGCCGAGTGGGATACCCTACTCTTCTTCTATGGTGTTATTCTTTGTGTAGGTGGTCTTGGTTTCATGGGTTATTTAGCCATGGTTTCTGAGATTATGTACATCGGTTGGGGCGCAACTTATGCCAATATCTTTGTTGGTTTTCTTTCAGCCATCGTCGATAACATCCCAGTCATGTTTGCAGTCTTAACAATGCATCCTGATATGTCTTTGGGACAATGGATGTTGGTTACATTGACTGCTGGTGTTGGCGGATCAATGTTATCTATTGGTTCTGCGGCTGGTGTTGCCTTGATGGGACAAGCACGTGGTCATTACACGTTCTTTAGCCACCTGAAATGGACTTGGGCGATTGCCCTAGGTTATGCAGCGAGTATCGCTGTTCACTTCGTAATTAATGCACATATGTTTGATATGCCGGCTTTAAAATAGCTTCATAACAAATCATAAAATTAGAAAAGGCTCCTTATTTAGGAGCCTTTTTTTTGTTCTGCTGACTGGGAAGTGGTGTTGCTTCTGCAACCTTCCTTAGCCCCGGAGCCCAAGACTTAACTTTAACAGGGCGACCATCTTGAGCACGCATAATTTTTGGTTTGATGACTTTGTCGATGGTATTGTCTTCTTTTGTCTTTCCGTAACTGGCCAGCATATCTTTATACGGGATCTCAGCACGGCGGCCTTTTTTACGGGCTTTTAAATAGGCAGGTGACTTCTTTGTAATTTCCGCAAGTTTGTCTGCCGAATAAGCGCCATAACGTCGCCAAATACCATCTAAAAAGCTTTCTACGGGGCCTGATAGGTTCGTGTTGAGATAAAAAGACGGACGTCCCTGTTCGAATGCTCTAAATACGTGGGGTTCAATCGGGCCTGTCTCTTCTGCAATAAACGTGCAGGGGGCAAGTTTACGCCCATGATAGGCAATACCAAAATATGCTTGAGATAAATAAAGTAGGCGATGCATCTTCATTGGTTGAAGATATTCATTGTCGTTTAAGGCATGGTCCATAAACCATGCGGCAACGTCATACATCGTCTCAACAGCAGCTGGCATTTATGCCCTCATTCATTCGTAATGATCCATTAATTGATTATTAAAATCGCACACAAACCTTTCTTACAAATTAAGAGAAGACATAATCTTTCTAATTTAACTAAGAAATGGATGAATATTTACATTGCGAGATTAAGTGAGCCACCACGATTACGAGGTTCGCCATTGATTGCGCGCGTACTTTGGTCATAAACGCTTGTGGCGTGGCTCATATAAGAACGAAAGGCCGGTCTACCTGATGGTGCGCCCTCTTCACCGAAGAAGTTATCATTCAAGGATGTTTTTTCTGTATTTGCTTCTTCAAATAACATTGCAAAGGTGCGAGATGTTCCATGCAGTTTTAATGTTTGGGGTTGTTCATGGGATGGATTGCGACCACTGCCATTACCAAAGTCTTCAAAACTGGGGCTTTCGCCTTCACTTTTAACACCTGTTTGACCGAAAAGTTCAGATACAGCGCCATATTGAGACGCAATTTGTCGAGAATTGCTCCCCGGTCTACTGGATGAGACGGGAGAGGTACTAGCTGCAATGGGCTTAGTAACACTCGACATTGGAAAAGACTTTCTAAAGTTTCGAAACTTTACGAACGGCGTGTACTCCATTCGTAAATTACACGTACGTATAATTACACTAGCAACTTAAGACAAAAAGGTCAATGAAACTGCTATATCAGGGAACCTAAATTATTTTTAAATTTTGTTATACTATTGATTTATTGAGGTTTTAAGTCATCTGGTAATTCTGGAGGTAAATCTGAAATAGGTTGATTTTCTATATCCGTTTGTTTACGTGGCTGCGAATCTGTTGCATTCGGGTTGTATTTACATTCGAATTCTATCCGATTTGGTGCCAACAATGGACAGTCCCATTTATCGTTTTTAACATAGGTGAGTTTTAGGGTTTTAATCATTGCTGCAATGCGTTTTTGACGCTTGACAGGGCCTTCGAATACTTGGCCTTCACCTGTTGTTTGATTTTGGGCATTTTGAAGTTTTTTATGTTGAACAAGTGTTTGAACTTCAGAAATACGTTTTGAACATTCTTCATGGGCCATTTCGTAAACCACATCTTTAGAATGTTGTTCCATATCAAAACAAACTGAAACCGATATTTGCTCAGTAGGAATTTCAGTAATCCGATCTCTATTCCAATCTTCAATATGCGGATCAGTGCTACACCCTAGAAGGAACAGGCTTGTCATGAAGAGCGATAAAATATGTCTATTATTTGGTTTTAACACGGTTCATTCGTTCCAATCAGTCGAGTAAATCTGTTTCTTCAATGACAACATCTATTTCGTCGCCATTTTGATCTTCGGTATAGGGTAGCAGGCCTGAAAGTAGCCCATCAGAAATTGGTCTGTTCATAGATGGATTGGCTGATGTTTGCAATTGGATATGATTAATTGGTCCACTAATCATTACCTCTCCAACATGGGCTGGTGTTTCGCTACCATCGACATTCTTGCGTAATGGAATTCGGCTTTTAAGTTGTATTTTCAATGAATTATTTAAGAAATCGAAATTACCTTGGCCTGAAACATCTACAAATGGGGCAACAAATTTAATATCTCGAATTGATAACTGCCCTCTGTCACCTTTTAAACGACCCTTAGCCTCAGCAAATTCAAATGTCTTCGCCTGTTCACCTGATAGTGAAAGTACAACGTCTGGGGCAGTGAAAGAACCGTCCAGAACGATGAAATCACCATGAATGCGTGCCGTTTCTAACAACGCGACGAGACGAGAGCCAAGGGATTGAACTTCGAACGATGATTTAAGAACACCTGTGATGCCAAAATCTTTAGACAAAGCTGCTTGTAGGTTTCTCGTATCAAGCGCATTCGCATCAAAGCGCAGGTCCATATAGCCTTCATCTATTCCTTTGTGCCAACGTAAACGGAAACTTGAAACGCCACCAAACATTTTTAATTGATCTGAACTAAGAGAAAGTCGCCCATCATCTAAAAGGATTTTTATTTGTGGTTTAAGCGTTTCTCCTGTTGGAAGTTTAAGCCCTTGATACTTAACGTCAACGTTTGCATCGAAAGTCTCAAGTAACAGCTTGTTAAAATCTATTTTTTTAAACGCGACGAGTGCAGGCTTTAAAGATGATATAGGACGTGTTGGAACAATAATAGTTCCGGTTATTTCAGGTATAGTATTTCTGAAACTAATAACCCCTTCCCCATTAAATAAGAAAGGTGCGTTGTCGTAAGACGCATTTTCAATTTGTAAGCGTTGATCTCGGAGCCTTAAATCAGATTTGATAAGGATCCGACCTTGATCATTGGCGCAGGTTTCCACTGTATTGAACCAACCGCAATATTCATAAATAGATGGAATTTCTAGCCGTATATTACCTTGGGCAACAAATGATTGTCGATGCGCTGCATTTCCATTAAAATCAATACGTAACGGGCTTGAATCGAGCTGCATTGATAATTTACTTCTAAACCCACGAATGAAATCATCTGGGCGTTGAAGTCTCATGGCTAGGTCAACGGAGCGGTCATTTACATAAGCATTACCTTCGATGGTGAAATCTTTACCTTCAATGGGCTTTTCAATAGAGAGTCGCATTTGTTGAATGCTAACAGATTCATTTTTGTTTTTATTCCACTGCAAAGTACCTTCAGAGACTTCAACAAATTCAAAAACAGATTCCTCAACAAGATAGAGGAAAATTTCCTCGTATCGAATATCCCTTTTATTGGAAGTTCTAAGGTTTTTTCTGAGCCATTCAGGTAGAAAACGTAAAAAATCACCATTGATTGTTGCTTTGGGCGTTTGAAGTCGAAAATCGTGTATATGGATGTTCCCGGTTAAGAATTTC
>Ga0209345_10006353_pt1 | contig 10724 bp, 8 predicted proteins | sample Cruoilmetagenom7_FD_187294 | JGI IMG/M metagenome (GOLD analysis project Ga0209345, IMG submission 187294) | Oil polluted marine microbial communities from Coal Oil Point, Santa Barbara, California, USA - Sample 7 (SPAdes) (version 2) | ecosystem: Environmental > Aquatic > Marine > Oil seeps ...
AGGATAACGCGCTCAAGCTCAGCTCGAACGAAACCCCTTTTGGTCCGTCTCCTGCCGCGCTGAAGGCATACGAACGTGCAGGGCGCGAGCTGCACCGTTATCCCAGCTCTGACCATGCCGACCTGCGTGCGGCCATCGGAGAGGTCTATGCGATAGATCCTGCGCGGATCATTTGCGGTGCCGGATCGGACGAGATCATTACGTTTCTGTGTCAGGCTTATGCAGGGCCGGACACCGAAGTTATTCACACAGAACATGGTTTCGCCATGTACCGGATTTCGGCGCTGGCCGCAGGTGCGACACCTGTTGAGGTGAAGGAGCATGAGCGGGTCACGGACGTCGATGCGATTTTGGCGGCCTGCACAGAAAAAACGCGACTGGTCTTTCTTGCCAACCCCAACAACCCGACAGGCACGATGATCGGGCAGGGCGATATTATGCGCCTGGCCGACAACCTGCCTGCGCAAGCGCTGTTGGTGCTGGACGGTGCGTATGCCGAATATGTTGAAGGCTACGATGGCGGCGCCGCACTGGTTGATGCGCGGCAGAATGTGGTGATGACGCGGACTTTCTCCAAGATCTACGGGTTGGGTGGTTTGCGCGTTGGCTGGGGATATGGTCCCGCTCACGTTATTGACGTGCTAAGCCGTGTGCGTGGTCCTTTCAACGTCAGCAACTCGGCCCTCGCGGCGGCTGAGGCGGCTGTGCGTGATGTGGCTTATGTGGATCACTGCCGCGCTGAAAATGCGCGTTGGCGTGTCTGGATGGCGGATGCCTTGGCCGAGATCGGCGTGCCGTCCGACGTGTCGATGGCGAATTTCATCCTTGCGCGGTTTGCCTCACAAAGCGAAGCAGAAGCGTGCGATCTGCATTTGCAATCCCAAGGTCTAATTGTGCGCCGTGTCGGCGGGTATAACCTGCCTGCCTGTCTACGCATCACGGTAGGTGATGAAAGTGGATGCCGCCGCGTGGTCCATGCTGTGCGTCAATTCAAGGAAGCCTGACCAATGCCACAAATGTATGACCGCGTGGCCTTGGTTGGCCTTGGGCTGATTGCGTCGTCCATGTTCTGGGCGATGAAACGGGCTGGATTGGCGAAAGAAGTCACCGGCTTTGCCCGCTCTGCCGAGACACGTGAAGTTGCGCGTGAAATCGGGCTGTGTGATGTGGTCTACGACGATATCCACGACGCGGTGCGCGACGCCGATCTGGTTGTGCTTTGCGTGCCAGTGGGTGTCATGGGCAAGGTCATGGAGCAGATCGCAGGTAGCCTTAAACCCGGTGCAACCGTCACTGACGTGGGTTCGGTTAAAGGGGATGTGATAAATAACGTGATGCCCCATCTGCCTGACGGCGTGCATTTTATCGCAGGTCACCCGTTGGCAGGGACCGAACATTCCGGTCCGCGTTCAGGTTTTGCAGAGCTGTTTGATAACCGTTGGTGCCTATTGGTTCCGCCCGAAGGCAGTGACCCAGAGGCCATCGCACGCTTGCGCAGCTTTTGGGAAGGGCTGGGCGCCAACGTCGAGGAAATGGACGCCGATCATCATGATCTGGTTCTGGCTGTCACGTCCCATGCGCCACACCTGATCGCTTACACGATGGTTGGCGTAGCAGATGATCTGCGCCGTGTGACCGATGGCGAAGTGATCAAATATTCAGCGGCTGGTTTCCGGGATTTCACCCGTATTGCCGCTTCGGATCCCACCATGTGGCGCGATGTGTTCTTAACCAATAAAGAGGCTACGCTTGAAATTCTGGGCCGGTTCACTGAAGAGCTTTTTGCGCTCCAGCGTGCGATCCGGCAGGGCGATGGTGATCACCTGTTCGACTATTTCACCCGCACACGCGCCATCCGGCGCGGGATCATCGAAGCTGGCCAAGACACGGACGCGCCCGATTTTGGTCGAAGCCCCGGCCGCAAAACATGAACAGGCTTGCGGTCTTGCTGTGTGTGATGGCGACGGTGTCTTGTGCGGGGCCGGATAGTTCGGCACGGCCCGAAGCGCGCCCGCAAAGTGGCGCAAGCAACTTCTCCGCTGATGACACGATTGACCGCTCAGCCCAAGAGAATAAGCAGAGCGGCTTTTTTAAATCCTTGCGCCCTGTGTTCCGCTCACCCAAGGCAGCGCAAGAACTGCGGCGCAAGCAAAAGGCGCTGGCCGCAGGGGCGGTCTGTGGCGATTCGGCCATTCAAGGCGCGGCAGTCGGGCGCGTGCCTGGCCGAGTTTCAGGCTGTGGTTTGGACGACGCAGTAAGCGTTTCGTCAATATCTGGTGTGCGGTTGAGCATGAAATCCACGATGGACTGCGGCACAGCTCGCGCGCTAAAGACATGGGTAGATGGCAGCGCCATACCTGCGCTTTCAGGCAAAGGCGGCGGTCTGCGTGAAATCACAGTCGCTGCGCACTATGCCTGCCGTCGACGCAACAACTCTAAAACCGGTAAGATATCCGAACATGGCAAGGGCCGCGCGATCGACATATCGGGTTTCCGTTTGGCCAACGGAAGCGAGATTACAGTGTTGCGCAACTGGACCTCGGGTAGTAGCGGCAAGGCGCTCCGTCGCATGCACGCCGAAGCGTGCGGACCATTTGGCACGGTGCTTGGGCCAAAGGCAAACCGGTTTCACCTTGATCACTTCCACTTTGACACGGCGCGCTACCGGTCGGGAAGTTACTGCCGTTAACGAAGTATGAGGCGGGGTGCTGTGCCCAACGAGATGAACCCCATACGCATCCGGCCTTGATCAATCGTAATTTCCATATCCAGACTGTCACGGCTGCCCGAAAGACCCGACAGTAGCGTCAGACCGCTTTCGATCTGCGGCCGGATTCGCGCGGATAGCGCACCGCTTGTGCTGGCAAGATCAAGCATCTGGCGCCAATTCTTCGCTTTTAGTTTAAGAGTGCCAGAGGCAATGCCACCTGCGGCTACTTGTAAGTCTGCGGTGAGAGATACGTTCAGATCAGCCCAGATGATATCAACTTGATCGACCTTGATTGCAGTTGGTTGTGGCCTGCTATCTTCCAGTGCGCTGCGATCCCACGGGCGATCAAAACTGACAGTCATATTGGCAACAAGTGTATCAAATCGCTCTGGCCAGCTATCTGGCAGGCGCAGGGCGTCACGCATCAATATGCCCGGCGTAAAACCGACGGCATCAAGATCAATGTCATACGTCTGAATATCTGCTGTTTGCTGAACGTCGGCGCGCAATGTGTCAATGCGCAGCATATCAGCGGAATCGAGTGTAATTGCGACTGCGCTGCTCGACCCGTGTAGGGAATCAAGCTGCAAGGCAGGGCCCGGCTGCAACCGAAGTGCGGCAACAGTCCCTTGTGAGTCGAAAGTCAGCTCAGCCTGCGGAGTTGATAAGGTTGCAGGCACATCGCCTAACCGCAAAGTCGCGTGGCCGGGCCAGTAGATGGGCGTTGAGAGCGTGAGCAGAGGCACGTGAAGGGCGGCTTGGGTTTCGGGATCGTCCAGAGTGACGTCTGACATGACCATTGCTATCCGCAGGGGAAAACCCGCCCGTGACATATCACCTGTTTGCGCCTGCCAACCTTCGGTGCGGCGCGCATCGAACCAAGCGTTCAGGCTGGTTTGCATGCCCGAGGTCGCGATGTACCACCAACCGCTCCATATTACAGCGATAGGGATAAGGATTTTTGCTGCTCTGCGTAACATGGGACATGCCCCCCTTTTCATCGACGCCTTGATGGGGTTTACCTGCCTCAACACAGGAGAACCAGATGAGTATGTGGGTATTCGGCTATGGCAGTCTGCTTTGGAATCCAGGGTTCGAGGTCGCGCAAAGCGTCATCGGGACTTTGCCCGATTATGCCCGCTCATTCTGTATGCGCTCGATCCATCATCGCGGAACAGAAGAGGCGCCAGGCCTTGTGCTGGCACTTGACCAGCAGCTAGGCAAAGCCTGCGAGGGGGTGGCCCTTGAGGTGACAGCGGGGCTGGAGGATCAAACACTGACCTACCTGCGGGAACGTGAACTTATCTCTTCGGCTTATGTGGAAAAAGAGTTGACGGTGCAACTGGTGGACGGGCGCGAAGTGATCGCAGTGGTCTATGTGATTGATGAAACACACGAGCAGTACTGCGGTGATCTTGCGCTAGAAGAACAGGCACAGATCATTGCCCGCGCTATCGGCGGACGTGGTCCAAATACCGAATACCTCTACAATACGGCAGAGCATCTGATGTCTGTCGGTTTGCACGACCCGGCGCTGGAGTGGCTGGCAACAAGGGTCCGTGAGATCGCGGTATAAACCCTTTGGTTTGATAGAATTTCAGGCTAAGCTGTAGGGACAAACAATAAGGTCAGGAGCAGGGGCGCATGGCGCAACCAGACCGCGAGGCAAAACCGCAATTCTCTCAGCCTGTGCGTCAGATCACTCTGATGTTGCTGGTTCTTGGCCTGTCAGGGTTTGGCATCTTCGTGGCGCTGCCGCGGGTGCTGCCGGTGTTTCAGGCGAACCCCTATCTGAACGGATTTATCCTGTTCGTCTTCCTGATCGGCGTTGTGGCCTGCTTTTATCAGGTATTGCAACTGATCGGCTCAGTCAGGTGGATCGAGAATTTCGCCTCTGACAACGATACGCCCAGCGACGCGCCGCCGCAAATGTTGGCGCCGTTGGCTGCCTTGTTGCGCACACGTGGTCCGCGCATGCAAGTGAGCGCATCTTCAACCCGCTCGATCCTAGATTCTGTCGCAACCCGTATAGATGAAGCACGTGAGATCACGCGTTACATCGTCAATACACTGATTTTCCTGGGCCTTCTGGGTACTTTCTATGGTCTGGCGACAACAGTCCCTGCGATCGTGGACACCATCCGCAGCCTCGCACCGCAGGCCGGTGAGTCGAGCACTGATGTGTTCAGCCGCTTGATGACAGGTCTTGAATCGCAACTTGCCGGTATGGGGGTGGCTTTTGCGTCATCGCTGCTAGGACTTGCAGGCTCGCTTATTGTTGGCTTGCTAGAGCTTTTTGCGGGTCACGGGCAAAACCGCTTTTACCAAGAACTTGAAGACTGGCTCAGCTCGATCACGCGGGTCGGGTTTGCATCAGGGGATGATAGTTCGCCGGAACAAGCCATCATGGCGGGTATGGTCGACCACATGGCGGAGCAAATGGAAAGCATGCAAGACATGTTCAGCCGCTCCGAAGCGGGCCGTGCTGAGGTCGAATTGCAGTTGGGCAGTCTGGCCACGGCGATTGAACGAATGGCCGTGCAGTTGGGTGATCAGGGCGGATCTTCGGATGCACTTGACCGGATTGCGGATGGTCAGGAACGGATGATTGCCGCACTAGAGAGCCGGCCTGATGCGGCGCCGGAATCCCACGGACCTGACGCTGAAAGCCGGATGCGGCTACGCTCGATCGATGTTCAAATGCTGCGTATCCTTGAAGAGATTTCGGCGGGTCGGCAGGAAACCATGGCGGACTTGCGCCAAGAGCTGTCCTATCTGACGAAAGCCTTGTCTTCCCCGCGCAGCAGCACCGAACCGCGTCGCATGCGCGAACCGATTAAACCCGACGACGGAGACCGCTAGCCATGGCGCTGTCGCGACGCACCGGCGCGCGGTTTCAGGCGTCTATCTGGCCCGGATTTGTAGACGCGATGACCGGCCTTTTGCTGGTGCTGATGTTCGTGTTGACGATCTTTATGGTGGTGCAGTTTGTACTTACAGAGCAGATCTCCGGTCAGGAAACCGAACTGGACGAACTATCCTCCGAGGTAGCAGCGCTGGCGCAAGCACTCGGGCTTGAACGACGATCCAATACTGATCTGGAGGCGCGTGTGGGGGCGTTGCGGTCTTCTTTGGCGGACGCGCAAACGCGGGCGGCGCAGCAAGACACGCTTATTGCCAGCTTGCAGTCAGAACGTGCTGCACAAGCGGAGGCGTTGAGCAATGCCCAAACGCGCCTGACCAGTTTCGAGGCGCAAGTGGCGGCCCTGATTTCGGACCGCGATACAGCTCTTGGGCAAGTGTCAGAGCTGGAAGCCCGTGAGGCTACTTTGCTGAGTGAGCAGGAGGCGCTGAACCTTGCCCTTGCGGCAAGCCGTTCAGAAGTAGATGCACAGGAAGAAGCCGCGCGATTGGCTGCCGCGCGCCGAGAAGCGCTTGAGGCGTTGATGGCCGATCTGCGCGCCCGCAATGCTGACGCACAAAACGAGGTGGCTGCACTCAGCTCCGAGGTGACTGCGGCCCAAGAAGCGCTCAGCGCGCAGGAAGCGGAAAAGCTGGCTGAAGCTGCCGCCGCAGAGGCCTTGCGCAAGCGGTTGGAGAATGCAGACACGGAGCTGACTGCGATGACGCTCTCGCTTGAGGCGCAGCGCAAGCGGGCGGAAGAGACACTGACGTTGTTGGCCGCTGCGTGGGCAGCCGAAGAGGAGCTGGACCTGCGACTGACCGCCGCTTTGGGTGATGCAGAAGATACGCAGACAGCGCTTGAAGTGAGCCTGCAAGAGGCGCAGGCGCGAATTGCCGCGCTGGAATCGCAGCTTGGAACAACTGAGGCCGAAACCGGCACACAGATTGAAGATTTGCGTACGCGGCTGGCAGCAGCCTTAGCGGCAAAGCTAGCTGCGCAAGGGGCGGTCTCTGACACCCAAAGTGAAGCGGAGCGGCGCGCAGCACTGCTGGCCCAAGCCGAGGCGCAGCTCGCGCAGGAGCAGGAAACTTCAGCCGCTGCGCAACGCCAGACAGAACTGTTGAACCAGCAGGTCGCTGCCTTGCGCGCGCAGCTAAGCAACCTTCAAGGGCTGCTGGATACTGCAATCGCAGAGGACACTGCACGCGAGGTCGAGCTTCAATCACTGGGTAGCCAGTTGAACACCGCATTGGCGCGGGTCGCCGCAGAAGAGAGGCGCCGAGCCGAGCTTGAGGCCGCAGAGCGCGCGCGCCTTGAGGAGGAGACAAAGAACCTTGAACAATACCGGTCCGAGTTCTTTGGCCGTTTGCGGAGCGTTCTGGGCGCGCAGGAAGGCGTCCGGATTGAAGGGGACCGCTTTGTCTTTAGCTCCGAAGTTCTGTTCCCGCCGGGTGGCGCTGAGCTGTCCGGCGAAGGTACGCGCGAGATCGCGAAAGTTGCGGATATCCTGCGCAACGTGGCTGCCGATATCCCGGACGAAATCGACTGGGTTATTCGCGTGGATGGGCATACGGACAATGAGCCGCTGTCCGGTTTCGGGGAATTTGCCGATAACTGGGAGCTTAGTCAGGCGCGGGCGCTGTCGGTTGTGAAATATATGGCGAATTTTCTGGGTATTCCGCCTGATCGGCTTTCGGCCAATGGATTCGGACAATACCAGCCGGTGGACACCGATGACACTGACGAAGCGCGCGCGCGCAACCGTCGCATCGAGCTGAAGTTTACTGAAAAATAGGGCTAGGGCAGGGAAAGAGACAGGCTTTGGCTGTCGATAATCTGATCCTGTCGTAGCAGGGTTGCAGTTCCTGTGTAATCGCCTTTGGGCCAGTTTTTTCTACCACGTTTCTTGCCAATTGCGCGGAAAGACTGCGCTTGCGACCGCTCCAGCTGAATGTCTTTTTTAATCACGGTTTCGTCGGGACCCTCAAGCACCAGATGGATAACGTCGCCTTTTTGTGTCCCGAACAGAAACGCGTAAATTACCAAGGCGTCACTGCTCTCATCGGGACCCATGACTGTATTGGCGCGGATGTCTGAAAAATCCGGGACCGCACCGCTGGTGCCAATGTTAACGATCCCGCCTGCGCGGTAGGGGGGCAGGTCTGTCCAGAGTGTATCGGTTTCCACCGCGCCGCAGGTGATGGTGCCGTCGGGATCAAATGGGTCGATTACCGCGCCCTTGTGTCGGACCGACAAGTGGACATGTGGGAACTCTGCCCGTCCGGACATGCCAACCTCCCCCAGCACATCCCCTTTCTGTACTGTCTGACCGCGCACCACGGTGACCGATCCCTGGCGTAGGTGGCAATATTGCGTTTCCCATCCATCTGGGTGGCGCAGCACGACCCCGTTCCCGCATTCGCGCCCCTTCAGGGCGGCTGCGTGGTCGCGGCTAAAACGAACGTCTTCTATCCCGTCGCGCAAACCTGCAACAACGCCGGTCGCCGAGGCCAGCACATCGACGCCGTCATCAATCATATCATAGCTTGGTAAAGCGAAATCAGTCCCCTTGTGGCCGTCATAGCTGAGGCCAGAGCAGGCAAAATCCGACGCGCCTTTGGACGGGTCGTGGTCCACGTATTGCTGGATGTAACAGGGACCGTTTAGATCACAATCAATGGGGGATGAAAGTGATAACTCTCCCGCCGTGGCTGGCACGGCGAGAGAGAGAAGGGTCAAAAGACCGGATCGCATTACTCTGCTGTTAGCAATGGTGGCTTGTTCCCGGTCAGGCGCGGGCTGTCTGGCCCATCCACCTGGATATCAAGCTCACCTTTCTTAACGCCGATCTTGACTACGCCGCCTTTGGCCAGCTTGCCAAAGAGCAACTCTTCAGCCAGTGGCTTTTTGATGTATTCCTGGATGACGCGACCCAGAGGGCGCGCACCCATTTTATCATCATAGCCTTTGTCAGCGAGCCATTCTGCTGCTTGCTTGCTCAGTTCAATGGTCACGTTGCGATCCATCAACTGGGCTTCAAGCTGGAGTACGAACTTCTCGACAACCCGCAGGATGGTTTCTTTTGGCAATGCCCCGAAGGAAATCACTGCATCAAGACGGTTGCGGAATTCCGGTGTGAACGTCCGCTCAATCGCTGCGGTGTCCTCTCCGGTGCGGCGGTCACGGCCAAAACCAATCGCCTCTTTCGCCTGCTCGGATGCGCCGGCGTTGGAAGTCATAATCAATACCACATTGCGGAAATCCACTGTGCGGCCATTGTGATCGGTCAGTTTGCCGTGATCCATCACCTGCAACAGGATGTTGTAGACGTCAGGATGCGCCTTTTCCATCTCGTCGAGCAACAGGACGCAATGCGGATCCTGATCAACACCATCGGTCAACATACCACCCTGATCGAAACCGACATAGCCGGGAGGGGCACCGATCAGGCGGCTGACAGCGTGTTTCTCCATATATTCCGACATGTCGAAGCGAAGGAGTTTCACACCCAGTACGTCCGCAAGCTGCTTTGCGACTTCGGTTTTACCCACACCTGTCGGCCCTGCGAACAGGTAGTTACCAATCGGCTTTTCGGGCTCACGCAGGCCGGCACGCGCCAGTTTGATCGCCGAAGACAGCGCCTCAATGGCGTTATCCTGACCGAACACAACGCGTTTGAGCGAGGTTTCGAGATCCTTTAGAACAACAACGTCGTCCTTTGAGACGTTCTTTGGCGGGATGCGCGCAATTTTCGCAACAACGGCCTCGATTTCTTTTGTACCGATTGTCTTCCGGCGTTTGGATGCTGCAACCAGATGCTGGGCTGCGCCTGCCTCGTCGATAACGTCGATCGCACTGTCTGGCAGTTTGCGGTCATTGATATAGCGATGTGCAAGCTCAACCGAAGTCTTGATTGCGTCGGCCGTGTATTTGACGCTGTGATGATCCTCAAAGTACGGTTTGATACCTTTGAGAATTTTCTGTGCATCTTCTACCGAAGGCTCGTTCACGTCGATCTTCTGGAACCGGCGTGCAAGCGCGCGATCCTTTTCAAAGTGCTGACGGAACTCTTTGTATGTGGTTGAGCCCATGGTCCGCAATTTGCCACCAGCCAGCGCAGGTTTCAGCAGGTTTGAGGCATCCATCGCCCCACCAGACGTGGCGCCTGCACCGATAACGGTGTGAATTTCATCAATGAACAGAACTGCATCGTCGTGATCTTCAAGCTCGGTCACAACAGCTTTCAGCCGTTCTTCGAAATCACCGCGGTAACGTGTACCAGCAAGCAGTGCGCCCATGTCGAGCGAGAAGATCGTTGTGTTTGCCAATACTTCAGGTGTTTCACCTGCAACGATCTTACGAGCAAGACCTTCAGCGATAGCTGTTTTGCCAACACCGGGATCACCCACCAGCAGCGGGTTGTTCTTCCGGCGGCGGCACAGCACCTGAATGCAGCGTTCTACTTCGCTATCGCGCCCGATCAGGGGATCGACATCGCCATCGCGAGATTTCTTATTCAGATCCACGCAATATTTCGCGAGCGCGGATTCTTTTTTGTCACCGTCTGTTACGCCTTGAGCTTCTTCTTCGTGCTCCGGCGCGCCGGCAACAGGACGTTCCTCGCCGTAGGCAGGGTCTTTTGCAACTCCATGCGCAATGAAATTAACCGCATCATAGCGGGTCATATCCTGCTCTTGGAGGAAGTAGGCGGCATTGCTTTCACGCTCTGCGAAAATGGCGACAAGCACGTTTGCGCCGGTCACCTCGGTGCGGCCTGACGACTGCACGTGAATGGCCGCGCGCTGGATAACGCGCTGGAAGGCTGCCGTTGGTACGGCTTCCGACCCCTCGACATCAGTGATCAAATTGCTGAGGTCTTCGTCGATGAATTCGACAAGGGTATCGCGCAGCTCTTCTACATCGACAGAGCAGGCTTTCATGACCTGAAGTGCATCAGGCTCGTCTACCAGCGAAAGCAGCAGATGCTCCAGCGTGGCGAATTCGTGGCGGCGTGCATTCGCGAGCGCAAGGGCTGCGTGAATGGACTGCTCAAGAGTGGTCGAGAATGAAGGCACTTTTGTGCTCCTTTTCGATAGGGGTCGGTGGGGC
>Ga0209345_10006355_pt1 | contig 10724 bp, 10 predicted proteins | sample Cruoilmetagenom7_FD_187294 | JGI IMG/M metagenome (GOLD analysis project Ga0209345, IMG submission 187294) | Oil polluted marine microbial communities from Coal Oil Point, Santa Barbara, California, USA - Sample 7 (SPAdes) (version 2) | ecosystem: Environmental > Aquatic > Marine > Oil seeps ...
TTTTGGGATCTTTTGATTTTTTTTCCTTATTGTAGCTTTTTTTCTTGCCATCAATCTTATGCCTCCTGCTTATGCCTCCCGAATACGACGGTTCTGTAATGCTATTTTTTCCTTCTGCCGTAGAACAGCCATGTTCTGTTTCTCACTTAAAAGCTTTAGCAACAGTTCTTGATCATTTTTCTTCTCAGCTTCTCTTATCTGCTTTTCTATAAAGCTTTTATTACGACTGTTCCGTCTGATCTCGATAAATTGTGTTATCAATTTAATGCAGCCTTCAAACTGCCATGATTCTTCTTCTAAGGCCAGAGCAGCAATAATCCTTCTTTTGCCTTTATCATCGATCAAATTCATAATCTCTGATACATTTATTTCATTTGCAATTTCTGGCCCGCCATCGATTTTTGGGGCACTACTGCCATTTTTATCTGTATAGATTAATATATTTTGACCAATTGATTTTAAGGTATCATTTTCAAAATATTCAAGTATATTTCGTTTATTTAATTCAGGTAATATTTCCGGATATTGAAGCATCATAGCGATTATCTGCCGTTCTATCCGGCTCTCTTTTTTATTAAGCTCCCTTCCTTGAGTCACACTCATAACATCTTTATTGTGTAATTGATCTGAAGAAACTGTGCATACTTCTCTTACTTTTTCCAAAATCGCAGATTCATCAATCCCCAGCTGTTCTGCGAGCTCCTTAACGTATAAAGATCTTGCCACGCTGTCATTAATGGCCGACAAGGGCTTTTTCATATCTGAAATGATTTGAATTTTACCTTCAATGGAGTTTCCGTGTTTTTTCTCGGCAAAATCAATCAGAAAAGCCATAATACTCTTTGCCCTTGAGCATTCATCCATAAAAGATTTTTGACCGAATTTAAACAGATATGAATCCGGGTCATATCCGTCGGGCAACACCATAATATTTGCATCCACATATCCCTTGTCAAATTTTTCAATACTCCGATAGGCAGCTTTTAAGCCGGCATCATCCGAATCATATACAAGAACAACTTTACCTGTTTTTCCAATATATCCTCGAAGAATTCGCACATGCTCTGCCGTCAGTGATGTTCCGAGAGTTGCAACAGAGTTTATAATGTTGTGCTGATGAAGTGCCAATAAGTCGAAATAACCTTCAACAATGAAAACTGTTTTGGACTCCCTTAACTTATCTTTTGCCCTGTTAAGACCATATAGTGAACTACTCTTATTATAAACAGGTGTCTCAGGAGAATTTAAATATTTTGCATTTTTTGGATCGGAATCGTCCATTACACGCCCGCCAAAACCAATTACCTGCGAGCTTATGTTAAATATGGGAAAAATTATACGGGCTCTGAAACGATCATAAAAACCGCTGCCTTTTTTTCTTGGAATAATCAAACCGCTCTTTTCAAGCAGTGCCGGAGATATCTTTTTTTGAAATAAATAACTGGTAAGATTATCCCAGCCTTCCGGTGCGTATCCAAGGGCAAAACCTTTAATAATATCTTGATTAATCTTGCGTTTTTTCAGGTATTCTTTTGGATTTTGTCCTGTAGCACTGTTAGATAATATATTGCAGAAATAGTCCATTGCCTGCCTGTTAACATCAAGCAGTTCTTCCCTTTGGCTTATTTTTCTTTTCTGACCTTGTGATAATTTTTGAGCAGGTATATGAATACCGCACTTCGCTGCTATCATTCTAACAGCTTCAGGAAACGATATTCCTTCATTTTTCATAATGAAAGTAAAAACATTTCCTCCAGCCTGACACCCAAAACAATGAAATATCTTTTTTTCCGGGCTTACTGTAAAGGACGGAGTTTTTTCCGAATGGAAAGGGCAAAGCCCAATATAATTCTTTCCAGTTTTCTTTAAAGTAACGACATCTGATATTATATCAACTATATCAACTGTATTTTTAATTTCAGTAATTTTATCTTCAGAAATATAAATTGCCAAAAAGAGCAACCTCCATATCTTTTAACCTTAGGAGACCGACAATATCGGAAGGAACTTAAATGGAATGAAATATACTATAATTAGTCTTTAGTAAACTTAAAATTTAATTACTATTGCAGCTTCTGTCAAGAATATTTATTGAAATAATTCTATAATGTTATGGCCGAATAAAACATCGGTTTTTAAGTGTAGTACGTAATTTCTGTAACTACTCACGTAGCCAGGCTGAAGGGGTCAGAAGAGCACCACCGTACTTTAGCTGAGATGTCTGATTCTTGCACCAAACATGGCTGAAAAATGCGCTTTGCCCTGACAGTCTCCACGCAACGCAGGCGCTTGCGTCGCGTGCAACCTTCTGCCTATCCACCTGAGTAGTTACTAATATCTTTTGTCAACTCTATCGCGTCTTTTAAATTAAGGTTTCCGCTGTATAATGCTCTTCCTGTGATGATACCTGCAACACCGATTTTTTTAAGTTTAATCAGCTTTTTAATATCCTCTATGGTTGACACACCACCAGATGCGACCACCGGTATAGAAACATTCTCTGCAATAATCATTGTTTCTTTTATGTTTGGGCCGGTCTGCATTCCGTCTCTGTAAATATCAGTAAAATTAATTGCCGTAACACCACAATCTTCAAATTGTTTTGCCAGATCAACAGCCTTAATGTTTGTGGTTTCAGTCCACCCTTCTATTGCCACCATTCCATTTCGTGCGTCTATTCCGACAACAATCTGCCCTGGAAATTCTTTGCAGGCGTCTTTTACAAGCTTTGGGTTTTTAATTGCTTCAGTACCGATGATCACTCTTTTGGCACCAAGATCAATAAACATTCTTATTGTCTTATTGTCCCTGATTCCACCACCCACCTGTACTCCAGCTTTTACATTGTCAATTATTTTTTTGATGGAATTTAAATTTTGCGGACTTTTTTCAAAAGCGCCATCAAGATCAATTACATGAATTAATTCGGCCCCCTCAGCATCCCATTTTATTGCCATCTTCACAGGATCATTGGAAAAAATGGTTTCTTCATCCTTTCGTCCCTGAAGGAGGCGCACACATCTGCCATTTTTAATATCTACTGCCGGTATGATAATCATTTGTTTGGAAATGTGCTAAGGATATCTTCAAAACCGTTTGTAGCCATCTCATCAGCGGTAATCCAGCTCGCCTTTCTTTTAATAAATTTCTTTAATTTAAAAAGGTTTTCACTTAAAGAACGTTGTGTTTCATCAAAATGACCCGACCAGATAATGCGACCACCTTTTGTACTTATAAGATGAATCCCAAATGCAACAGAGGCCGGTGATTTAACAGAATATCGATTTCCAACCCGCTCCTTGTACCGGTAAATATATCCTGCTATAACCGCATCAGCTTTATATTCACGCCCTTTTTTAACAATAAGTTTGCGTTCAGAAAATGTTTGTTCTTCGCTAACCAGGCTGGAAGTAACTATTTTATATTTTTTTCTGCTTTTTAAGTTGGAAACCAGGCTGTTGGTAAGTCTCTCTGTGGCATCTACAGGCACCCTGCCGGTTATAAAAACCCTGCCACACACCGGACATCTGACACTTGCATCCTGGCCATATATCATAGTCATATCTCTAAAAGGCAACACAAGGATCTTTTCTGTTCCCGATAAATTATAATCTGATTCAGGAGCAGTTTCTTTTGACATGCAGCCTGATAAAATTATAACCGCTAAAATGACTGCTATGTATATATTACAATTTTCCCTTGGTGGATTGAACATCAGTAATCCTTTTATCTGTTGAAACCGCTTGGTCCAAAGCTCTTGCTGTTGCTTTAAATATTGATTCAATGATATGATGTTCATTATCACCATAAAGCACGTTAATATGCAGGTTCATGCCACCATTAACTGTAAATGCCCTGAAAAATTCTTTTGCAAGTGATATATCAAAATGAACACCTGAACCCGAAGTCCCCGTAACATTATAAACCAGAAAAGGACGCTTTGACATATCAACGGTTACGGCAGCCAGTGCATCATCCATTGGTATAACCGCATGCCCATATCTTATTATTCCCTTTCTTTCGCCAAGGGCCTTGTTAAAGGCATCACCTAATACCAGTCCTATATCCTCTACTGTGTGGTGAAAATCAACTTCAAGGTCTCCCTTTGCATCTATTGATAAATCAAAGAAACCATGTAGCGCAAAAAGCGTCAGCATATGATCAAAAAAGCCGATCCCTGTAGATATATCCTGCTTTCCCTTTCCGTCAATATTCAGTTCAATACTTATTTTGGTTTCTTTTGTGTTTCTTTTTACTGAAGATGTTCGTTCCATAGTATTAAAACCTTTATAACTTATTGAAATAATAAATCTACCTTATATTTTATATATTCGGTTCGTACAACAATTTTCCATAGTAAGTCAAGCCATCTTTTTGGATTTCATTAATAAAGTTCCTCACCATGATGACATGGCTTTTTATCTTTAAATCTAAAGAGCCAGTTCAAAACGTTTCAGTTCTAAGTCAGCACTTATGATTTCCTTATTGAACCCTTTTGGGTATTGATAAAACTGCTTACCGTTAAAATTCTGGAATAGCGGTAATAATTTAGCATTTATTAAAAGGTACTGCGGAACCGTTTATAATACATTATCTGTTCATGATATATGTTTATGACCTTCGATTATGAGTAAACAAAAATTTCATTTTAAAAAAGAAAATTCGTCAAGATCATAAATTATCCTTGCAAGAGCTTGCAGACAAAACAGGGGTAAGCAAATCAATGCTTTCCAAAATTGAGCAGGAAGAAAAAAACCCAACTTTACAGATTGCTGCACAAATTGCCGAAGGCCTTGGATTGTTGTTGTCTTCGATGGTTGAAGAAAGAACGTATGAAAAGGTAGTGTGATAAAGGCTTCCGAGCAGATAGTTTTTCGTGATGAAACGATGGGTTTTGAACGCCATCTGCTGGCACCCACGTTCCCCGTAAAAAGAATAGAGTTTATCTACAAAACAATTCCGAAAGACAGCCCGGGCATTGAAATCCTCCGCACCTCCCAGGAGTCCGAGAATCTATTTCTGTCACAAAAGGGAGATTGAAAATCAAACTAAACGAAAATTCATTTGTTCTTGAAGAAAGAGATTCCATATTCTTTGAAGCTAATACACGACACAGTTTGGATTCTCCCGGCATTTGGCACACCCCAAACAACCCTTGATAGACTTGTTGTTTAGGTGGGTCCGCCCCACATCTTGGCCCAGTGATTCGAGTTCTACCTCTAACCACCCCAGAACAGTTGCGGTGTTTCCCTTCTTTTTGGCACTGCCTAAAAGAGTAGTGACTTGCATTGTCGATTTTCCTATGTAGTTTTATTGTTTAAAGGCAGTAGTATAGTAAATGTTGTGCCTTTTGGTTTGTTTTTAATTGCTGAAATTGATCCGCCATGGAGCTCAACGATCCTTTTGCATATATGCAGACCCAGTCCTGCGCCATGCTCAGCACCTGATCTTGCCTGATCAACCTGATAAAAACGTTTGAATATGTTCTTAAGATGTTTTTCAGGAACACCTATGCCGCTGTCGCTGATATTTAACTCGGCTTCATGGCTGTGTTCGATTAAAGACAGGCTTATCGATTCATTCTCAGGAGTAAACTTTACTGCATTATCCATAAGGTTACTCAAAAGCCGAGGAATCTTATGCCTGTCAACAAAAGCGAATACATTGTCACATTGTTCAATGTTAAAATCAATGTTTTTTTCCTGTGCTAGCGGCAGAAAAAAATCATACATCTCCCTTAATAAATCTGCTATATTTATGCGGCCGAGTTCAAGTTCATATTTCTTTGCGTCAAATCGGGAAATCAAAAAAAGATCATTAACCATTTTTATCAGATCGTCAATCCGTTCAAGACAGATATGCATGGTTTCCAGATAATCGGATGCATCTCTTTTGCGGGAAATAACAACTTCAATTTCACCCTTGACAGCGGAAAGCGGATTTCGCAGTTCATGGGAAACATCTGAAGTAAACTGTTTAATCTCATTAAATGAACTCTCAATACGATCCAGCATGGAGTTAATAGTAATCGTAAGCTCCCTGATCTCGTCCTGACTCGGAGGCAGTGGAAGCCTTTCGGCAAGATTCTGTGAAGTTATTTTTCTTGTAACAGAGGTGATATTTTGTAATATTTTCCTTGGTTTTTTTGCAATATACATTCCACAAAAAATACTCAGTAAAAAAACTATGGGAATTGCGCTGAAAATGTTTTCACGAGAATTTTCAAGAATCTTGTCAGACCTCTTTGTCTTTGTGGCCAGTTGAGCTACAAATGACATCTGATCATTAAGGTTGAACCTTGTTTCATAAATGCGGTAGCGGTTATTTCCCCGGTGATCTGTTGTTACGATAAAGTGCTCTTTTTCTTTTACGCCTTTAGATAAAATTGTTGAAAAATTTTCCGACTCCCATAATAAAATCCCATCAAAAGTCATCACCCGGAAAACAACCTGATAAAATTCACGATGAGATATGTCTTCAGAAAACCTTTTGCATCCGTTTACTATGTGATTTTCTTCCTTAATTTCTTTAATCAATTCATTTACTTCATCCTTAAGCATTCTGTCTATCTGTTTTAAAAGATTATGCTCAAGTCTGTAATAATAAAAGGAAGAAAGTATCAGTGAAATCAGAAAAAGCGCAAAGGTATAGGATATGGTAAGTTTAACGTCAAACCTGTTTAAATATTTAATCTTCAGTTTTGATAACATAGCCTACCCCCCTGACAGTATGAATCAAATTTGTGCCAAAACCTTTATCCACTTTTGCTCGCAGTCTGTTCATGTGAACTTCAATAATATTGCTTTGTGTATCAAAATCATAACCCCAGACACGTTCAAGTATCATTGTTTTTGTGAGTATCTGCCCTACATTACGCATCATGTATTCAAGAAGCTGAAATTCCTTGGCTGTAAGCTCAATCATCTCGTTATCGCGCTGGGCCTGTCTTTTAAAACGGTCTAAAACAAGATTGTCGATGGTTAATTTTTGCATTTGATCACTTTTCTGCCCGCGCCTCAGCACTGCCCTTATCCTTGCCAGAAGCTCTGCAAAAGCAAAGGGCTTGACCAGGTAATCGTCTGCTCCCAAGTCAAGACCATGTATGATGTCCTCCTTTTCATCTTTTGCAGTAAGGAATAGCACAGGGGTGGACACCCCTTTCTTCCTGATACCCTTAAGAACTTCAAAACCGTTGATTTCAGGAAGCAGGACATCCAGTATGATCAAATCATAGGTATCAGTCGTTGCCATGAACAGTCCCTCATCACCTTCGGAAACTGTGTCAGCTATGAAGCCTTCTTCCGAAAGCCCCTTTTTAATAAAACGCGCTGTCCCTTTATCATCTTCGACAACAAGAATGCGCATCTGTTAATCTCCTTATTGCTAAAAGCTTTTTCTTAATAGCGGTTGCTGGATTGTCATACACATCATCTAATCATTTAATATATCCAATATCAAGCATCAAGTGTCCACCATCTATTCGGTTCTTTTCAAGCTGTGTTTGAATGGACTATTCGGTTTAAAACAAAGCTTCACTATAATTTATATATGCCGGAAAGATAATTTTAAAGTTAAAATAAATTAATTTTTTCTTAATGTTAATGTCATCTTTATAGTCTAGAAAAACAACTGTCGCCACTGCAACGGGCAGTTTATATTGTAAAAATAAAAGCAGAATAGAAGGATATAAATAAGTAAAGGGATGAAAACAAATAAATCTTTATAGACGTAGGAGATTTAGATGCATAGAGTAAAAGTGCAACGCATCGGCATCCTGTTAACCGGTGCATTACTGATTGCAATGCTTATTGCCGCTGCAGGTTATGAGTATTGGGCACTTTTCGAGCACCGTTTTTTTACGGTAACTAAAAATGAAGTTTATCGTTCAGCAGAAATGCCGATAGAAATACTGAAAAATAAAATTCAAAAATATAAAATTAAAACAGTAATAGATCTGCGGAGGCTTGACGAGAAGGTAAAGATTGAGCTTGAGCATGCCGCCCTTGCTAAAATGGGAGTGCTCCACATTAATGTACCTTCAAAACAAGTGCCCGCTAAAGAAACTGTAAAAGTATTTCTTGATATTATGGATGATAAAAAAAACAGACCGGTGCTTATCCATTGCCATCATGTGAAAAACTTAAAAAGCTTAGACCTCACATAGCAAGTGGGCTGGGCATAGGTTTGGTTGATGTTGACGATGCCAAAGTGTTGTCGATGGTGGAGGGCGTTATGACATAAAAACAGATGCAGGCACGGAGTATATTCCGGCGATGGTACTTGGTTTAAGGTATTTATTAGGCAAAAGCTGGGAAGCTGATATTTCCGGACGCTATAGTTATCATATTGCCGACTGGAAGGTAACAGACAGATTATCTGGTAAGGTCAGCAGCATTGACAATTATTCAACCTATGGAATTTATTTTGGGGTGGGTTTTCGATTTTGATTGTGTTTCACGGTTTTGCCCTACTGTATTTTTCCAGTAACCCACACTGCTTTACTGCTATTATCACAGGCGAACTCTGCATTCAATAACTAATGCATGCTATCCAGATCTTATTAAAGGTATAGCCAAAAAAAACTATATAATCACTGGTTAGAGCAATGCGAAAACAAAACTATATTATTAGTGATAGGGCAAAGGATCTTTCTGTAAAATTAGAAAGGCCTGCTGAAGAAATGGATTATCAGCCTATGATTTCTCACCTAATCGTCGAGTAAGAGTGAACTTTGGTGATGTGTCTTATGCAGAATTCAAATTTGCATTTTCTTGCATTAATGAAGAGTTATCGCGTGTGGCGATATTTACTGAATATTGTGGATACCATGAATATTGCTTGGTTCCAGATATGGAAGTAATAGAAATTGATGAGAAATAATTTCGCCATGAGTAATGGCTCAATCAGCTCCAATTGACTTCGGCCCTAACGCGCCTCGGCAATTGAGCCGGCAGTTATGCCTCACACCCCAAATCAGTATACAAAATATTGCTTGCCAAAATTGTTTAGCATTGTCGTTGCTGTTGTATTGTAGAGTGGTGCCATTTGGAGGTTTATTTTTCCATAAACAACTTTGAAGTTCTATAGAATATGAAAATTACCACAACAAAACTTAATCTTTATACATCACTTTTTTTCGTGCTTTTTGGCAATTTTGCGTTCTTTCAACACGTTTTGCAGATTTACCCTTTCACGCTAAAAAATATCGGGTTCCTGGCATCTTTGGCAGTGGTGCTCACGACCTCTATAATGTTTCTGCTTACTCTTGTAAGTTCAAAATATACGACAAAACCTATTCTGATTATTCTCCTGATATTAACATCGGCTGTCACCTACTTCATGAACAACTATAATGTGGTCATCGACCACACCATGATTCAGAATATGCTACAGACAGATTTTGCTGAAACATTTGATTTGATCAGCTCAAAATTGTTGTATTATTGTTTTCTGCTCGGTGCGCTGCCCGTTTTTTTTGTTTACATCGTCAAGCTTGAGTCCACATCCTGGAAAAAAGCGGCTATTACAAAAACAAGAGACTCGTTACTTTGCTTGCTGATTACTATTGTGCTAGCTCTTCTTTTCAGCAATTTTTACACCTCTTTTTTAAGGGAACATAAACCGTTACGCTACTATACAAACCCAACCTATTATATTTATTCTATCTGCAAATACATAAACAGAACTATTAACAGCAGCAAAATTGTTGTCGCTCCCCTTGGCAAAGACGCACAAATACCTATAACTGATATCGACAGGGAACTGATCATCCTTGTGGTGGGCGAGGCTGCCAGGGCCGATAGATTTTCTCTAAACGGATACCAGAGAGAAACCAATCCTCTATTACAAAAGGAGGATGTCATCTCCTTTTCAAATATGCATTCCTGCGGCACATCAACAGCCTATTCTGTTCCATGCATGTTCTCCATTTTCCCTCAAAACAAGTACAGTGACAAAAAAGGGGCCTCCAGCGAAAACTTGCTGGATATACTGAGCCATGCTAACGTCAATGTTTTGTGGCGGGATAATAACTCTGATTCAAAGGGGGTGGCTCTCAGGGTGTCATACCAGGATTATAAGAACCCGGAGATCAATCCAGTTTGCGATGTTGAGTGTAGAGACGAAGGTATGTTAGTGGGTCTACAAGAATACATCGACGGACGACAAGAGGGCGACATTCTGATTGTCCTGCACCAGATGGGAAATCACGGCCCCGCCTATTATAAGAGGTATCCAGCCTCAATTGAAAGATTCACGCCGGTCTGCAAAACAAACCAGTTTGACGAATGCACTCAAGAAGAGATCGGTAATGCCTATGATAATGCCATATTATATACTGATTTTTTTCTGGCAAAGATTATAAAATTGCTCAAGAAAAATTCAAATCAGTTTGAAGCAGCAATGGTTTACATGAGCGACCATGGCGAATCCCTTGGAGAGTATGGCATTTACTTGCACGGTCTTCCCTATTCAATGGCACCGGACTGCCAGAAGCATATTGCTTCTGTTTTCTGGTTTAGCGATAACTTTAAGATAGATAAGAAATCGTTACATGACAAATCGGCAAAACAATTCTCCCATGACAACCTGTTTCATACCATCCTGGGTTTGATGGAGGTGGAAACATCAATCTACGATAAAAGTTTGGACATTATAAATAATTAATCAAGGCCTCAATATATTCTTCGCAACAAAATGAAGCACAAAATTTACTTAGAAAATTT
>Ga0209345_10006356_pt1 | contig 10723 bp, 9 predicted proteins | sample Cruoilmetagenom7_FD_187294 | JGI IMG/M metagenome (GOLD analysis project Ga0209345, IMG submission 187294) | Oil polluted marine microbial communities from Coal Oil Point, Santa Barbara, California, USA - Sample 7 (SPAdes) (version 2) | ecosystem: Environmental > Aquatic > Marine > Oil seeps ...
TGACTTTAAGATTACTGGCCGCATCAAGCACTTCACGCGTAACATTGGTGGATGAACGGATCGCCAGACCTTCATACTGACCAATGATTTTCAGCAATTCTTCCGGCGTCTGCCCGGTAATTACATCAACATCGCAGCCACGCTCTTTGAAAATGCGCGCTGCGTTAGGGTCCATCTTGTCTGAAATGAGAACTTTGGGTTTGGTCATGATTATTCCTTGAAATCGTCATCCCGGCCTCAGCCAGGGAAAATGGCTGCCAAGTCTGGCATTGCTGGGCGGGCAGCTTACTTTTTTAAAGTAGCGTAAGCCCAATCAAACCATGGGCCGAGCGCTTCGACATCGGCGCTGTCCACAGTGGCGCCGCACCAAATACGCAGGCCCGGAGGCGCATCGCGGTAACCGGCAATGTCAAAAGCCGCGCCTTGCTCGTCCAGCAATTTTGCAAACGCCTTGATGAAATCATTGTCAGCGCCTTCGACTGTCAGACACACGCTGGTGTTTGAACGGCTTGCCGGATCAGGCGCCAAATGCCCCAACCAATCGCGCTGCTGAACAATGGCATCCAGCGCTGCGGCATTGGCATTGGCGCGCGCCTGCATCCCGGCCAGCCCGCCAACCGATTTGCCCCATTCCAGCGCGAAGATCGCATCTTCAACTGCCAGCATGGAAGGAGTGTTGATCGTTTCACCTTTGAAGATGCCTTCGTTCAATTTGCCGCCCTTGGTCATGCGGAACACTTTGGGCAGCGGCCATGAAGGGGTGTAACTTTCCAGCCGTTCAACTGCGCGGGGGCCCAAGATTAGCACGCCATGCGCGCCCTCGCCGCCCAGCACTTTTTGCCAGCTAAAGGTCAATACATCGATCTTGTCCCACGCAATGTCCTGCGCGAATACCGCGCTGGTGGCATCGGCAATCGACAGGCCTTCGCGGTCATCAGCGATCCAGTCGCCATTGGGGACACAGGCGCCAGATGTGGTGCCATTCCATGTAAAGATGACATCATTTGACCAATTGACCTGATCCAGATCGGGCAATTGCCCATAATCAGCGCGCATGACAGTCGGATCAATTTTCAATTGCTTGACCGCATCGGTCACCCAACCTTCACCAAAACTTTCCCATGCCAATGTGGTAACAGGCTTAACGCCCAGCATGGACCACATCGCCATTTCAACCGCGCCAGTGTCTGACCCGGGAACGATCCCGATACGGTGCGTTTCTGGCACCTCCAGCACTTCGCGGATTAAATCGATGCAATAACCAAGCCGCGCCTTACCCAATTTGGATCGGTGCGAGCGGCCCAGAGATTGGGTGGCCAGTTTTTCGGGGGCCCAGCCCGGCGGCTTTGCGCAGGGACCGGATGAAAAATACGGGCGTGCAGGTTTGCGCGCCGGGAAGGTAAGTTCACTCATGTATTCTCTCCTTGCAGAGAGCTTGCGCGGCGTTGGGACCGCGTAGCCCGTCGGCGGCACTAGTGCTGCGCTGCAACAAGTCAAGCGTAGCCATTGGAAAAACTAAGGATACAAAATCAGGAATTCAGCACGCCTCCTGGCCAGAGAAAATGCATCATTGGCCACAAAAGCCAAACAGATTAACTGAGCATAAAGTAAATTTAATTCTATTTTTCATGACTTTACCGCGCAGCATAAATGTTTGCAGGCGCAGCAATATACGGTATTCTCTTGCTGCACCTTAAAGGTGAAACAGGAGGGATAAAATGGAAAAAATAACCGGGCTCGCAGGCGCTATTGCGATCGCGCTTGCCATTATCGTGGGCATCGTTGCGATGCCGGACCTCAATTCTGCGTTGATAATTCTGATATTGGGCATCATTGCCGGGATCACAGCCCCTCAGGACAGCGCGATCAGGGTGTTTTTGGCTGTATTGGTTTTGCCAATCATCGGTTCCGCGCTCAGTATAATTCCGGCGGTGGGCGAACCCCTTGGCGCGATTTCGAACAATCTCGCAGTTGCAGCGGCCGGTCTTGCTGCATCATTGGTGGCGCGCCGCCTTTATGAATTGGTGATGGGCAGCATTCGCGGCCTCAACGCAAAGTAGGTTCTGAAACGGGCGCCTTCTTCCTTAAAATTGGGAAGAAGGCGCCCGTCAGCGTGCCCTTGGGCTTGGGCCGAAATGCCAATCAGGCACACCAAAGCCTGTGATGGGGTGATTTACGCAAGATATCTTTGGAAAAACCCTTAGAAAAGCCCCATTTGCAAAATCAAAACGGCACTGCTGAAACCGCGTCTAATCTGGTGATTACACGCGAACAAATCGCACCGCGACACAGCCGCAATTGGTACATGGGCGTTTCATACGCCGATATAGCTGCAAACTAGGCATCATCCCCCCTCGCCAAGCTGCCGAATGCCTATTAAAGGCTGGCGTAATGGAAATCTCCGATCTTCGCATCGCGCTATTCAGCGGCAATTACAACATGACGTTGGACGGTGCGAACAAGGCGCTGAACCGGCTGGTTGAATATTTGCTGCGCAATGGCGCTGCGGTGCGGGTCTATTCACCCACCATTGCCAACCCCGCCTTTAAGCCGAAGGGCGAATTGGTTAGCGTGCCCTCTTTCGCAATTCCCGGGCGCAGCGAATACCGCATGGCGGTTGGTATTGGCGATACGATCAGGCAGGATCTTGCCAATTTCGCCCCTAATCTGCTGCATATTTCCGCGCCGGATTTCAGCGCGCGGGCCGCGGCGCGCTGGGCCAAAAAACGTGGGTTGCCGGTCATGGCCTCTGTCCACACACGCTTTGAAACCTATCCCCGTTATTACAAAATGGGCTTTCTTGAACCATTATTGACTGCGTGGATCCGCGAATTTTATCGGCGCTGTGATGCTTTGGTTACCCCATCGGAAAGCATGGTCAATGTCCTGCGCGAACAGGATATGAATGGCGACATCACGATCTGGTCCCGCGGGGTTGATCGCACCATCTTCGGGCCTGGCAAACGGGATTTGGCGTGGCGGCGCAGCCTTGGAATTGCCGATGATGATGTGGCAATCGCATTTTTGGGCCGGTTGGTGATGGAAAAAGGGCTGGACATTTTTGCCGATACAATCGCCAATTTGCGCAGACAGAATATCGCCCACAAAGTTTTGGTGATCGGTGATGGCCCGGCGCGCAAATGGTTTGAGCACGCCTTGCCTGACGGGATTTTTGCCGGTTTTCAAACTGGCGCTGATCTTGGGCGGGCGCTGGCCAGTGCGGATGTCTTCTTCAACCCTTCGATCACCGAAACATTTGGCAATGTGACATTGGAAGCCATGGCCAGCGGGCTGCCCGTGGTTGCCTCCGCCGCGACCGGCAGCACCAGCCTGGTGCAGCACGGTGTTTCTGGAATTTTGGTTCCCCCGGGAAAAGCGGATGCTTTTGCCGGGGCCATTGAGCCCTATCTGACCGATAAAACATTGCGGCAGGCCCACGGCGCAGCGGGCGAGAAACGCAGCCTTGATTTTAGCTGGGATGCGATCAATCAGGCTGTTGCAGAAACCTATTTGCGCCTGATCCAAGCGCGGGCGCAATCGGTTTAACGTAAAACGCCAGCCGCCGTCATCCTGCGCGAATACCATGCCAATGCGATGATGCTGATGATGATGGCCGCGTTAAAAACCCATACGCCGGGGGTATTGAGGCTGGCCGGGATTGGATTGGACAATGTCCAGAACATGGTTCCTGCAATCCCCACCAACGCGATAATGAATGCATGAAATGCATAATGGGTGCGAAACAATAACATTCCCGATCCTGCAAAACCGCCCCATACACCCAGCGCCCAAGACCATTTAAACCAAATGGGGAAACTGGCAAAATAGGCCAGTTGCTGAGGCGTGAATTGCCCCAAATAGGCAGCATTTCGGGTTTGGGTCATTGTATAATCAATCACGCCCCCAAGGTTCCACAAAATCGCCAATATTGCGATCACCCAAAGATGCATTGGCGTTTTGGCTTCCCGTTTACTCATCAGCGCGCGCCCCTTTATACAATTTGTACTTAAGCAAATTAGCACAGCTGCAGCTGGCGACAAAATCTGCTGTGCTTACAGTAACAATCGTGCGATTTTTCTTGGCCGCATGGCGGCTAATACACCTATTTCCTTGACCGTTTCACTAATCCCCCTCGATGGCGTGGCGATGCTTACGCCCCCTTGCCGCAATATAGGCCGCCTGAACCATTGTCGGCATGCTGATTTCCTTCGTTCCTCCTGCCCGGCCGTTGTCGCTGGCCGGGCAACCACAGCCTGCACATGGCCTGCCCGTTCAGCAATTTAACTGCGCCGCGCATCGGTTGCTGCAAAAACTGCGCGCCTCGCCTATCTGTAATGGATGGCCGATTTATTTCCCGATTCCGCGCCCGAAAGCGCCCAGCCAAACGATTTGCAGGCAGATGCCCCGCTGGCCGACCGTTTGCGGCCGCGCGCTCTGGATCAAGTGGTTGGCCAAAGCCATCTGACCAGCGCATCAGGGACAATCGGCAGGATGGTTGCAGCGGGCAAATTGTCTTCGATGATCCTTTGGGGCCCGCCCGGCACGGGAAAGACCACAATTGCCCGGCTGCTGGCATCGGCTGTGGGCATGCGGTTTGCCGCGATCAGTGCAGTTTTTTCCGGCGTGGCCGATCTCAAGAAAGCTTTCGCAGATGCCGATAAGATGGCGCGGGCCGGGCAGCGGACCTTGCTGTTCGTGGATGAAATCCACCGCTTCAACCGCGCCCAGCAAGATGGTTTTTTGCCATTTGTGGAACGCGGCACGGTAACATTGGTTGGGGCGACCACCGAAAACCCCAGTTTTGCCCTCAACGCCGCCCTACTCAGCCGGGCGCAGGTTTTGATCCTTCACCGGCTGGATACAGATGCGCTGGGCGAATTGCTTGACCGGGCTGCAAATTTGGAAGGGCCTCTCCCGCTAACCAATGATGCGCGTAATGCTCTCATCGCCTCTGCTGATGGTGATGGACGTTTCCTGCTTAATCAGGCTGAAACGCTCTATTGCGCTGCAATTCCAACCCCGCTGACGCCTGCTGAACTTGGCAAATTCCTGCAACGGCGGGTGGCCGTTTATGACAAGGACCGAGACGGGCATTACAACCTTATTTCCGCGCTGCATAAAAGTCTGCGCGGATCTGATCCGGATGCGGCGCTTTATTATATGGCCCGGATGCTAACCGCGGGGGAGGAACCGCTGTATGTGCTGCGCAGATTGGTCCGTTTTGCAACCGAAGATATAGGGCTGGCAGACCCTCAGGCGCTGGTGCAATGCCTTGCAGCCAAGGATGCCTTTGAGTTTCTGGGTAGCCCGGAAGGCGAGCTGGCGATTGTGCAAGCATGCCTCTACCTTGCCACTGCGCCCAAATCCAATGCCGCCTATACAGCGCAGAAATTAGCATGGAAAAGCGCACGGGAAACAGGATCGCTAAGCCCGCCCGCCGCAATCCTGAATGCCCCGACCAAACTGATGAAAGACATCGGTTATGGCGATGGATATGCCTATGACCACAATTATGATGGCGGGTTTTCGGGCGCAAATTATTGGCCCGATGAAATGGCGCCGCAGGAATATTACCGCCCCGCTGAACGCGGGTTTGAACGCAAGGTGCGCGAACGGTTGGATTGGTGGGCACAAAAACGCCGTGATCTGCGCCAGACACCGGCAGAAGGATGAAGGCCCAAGGGATAGATACGGCGCGGATAAAGCCGGACCGATTCTGTAATTTTGTCGCGATTGACTGGTCTGGTGCGGCGGGTGAACGCCACGCAGGCATTGCCATTGCCCATTGCGCGCTGGATGGCGCCGCGCCGCGTTTGGTGCAGGGTGATCGCAAATGGTCGCGCCCCGATGTCCTTCAATTTCTTGCGCAGGATCTGCCCGATAATTGTCTGGTCGGGCTTGATCTGGGTATTTCCCTGCCTTTTGCAGATTGCGGGGCGTTCTTTCCCGGGTGGGATCAAAGCCCGCCTGATGCCCGCTCCCTTTGGGCATTCATCGATCATATATGTGCCGGCGATCTGCATTTGGGCGCAGGCAGCATGGTCGATCATCCACAAGCCAGCCGGTATTTCCGCCGCCACGGCGGGCGCGAGGGCGATTTATTCCAGCTGCCAGGAACAAACCACCGGCGGGGCCGATTGCGGGTGACGGAAAACCAGCAGGCCGCACTTGGCTGCGCCCCATACAGCAATTTCAATCTGGTCGGCGCGGCGCAAGTGGGAAAATCCAGCCTGACCGGAATGCGCGTGCTCCACAAATTGGGCGGTGCGGTCCCTGTCTGGCCAATCGACCCGCTTCCTGTGTCCGGTTCTGCAATTGTGGAAATCTATACAACAATTGCCGCGATTGCCGCGGGCCGAACAGCAGGCCGAAGCAAGATGAACAATTATGCCGAGCTAAACGCCGGATTATTCACGCTAGGCTGCCCAAAAATGGCTGATGGCGGCCAGTTAGACGATCACAGCGCCGATGCATTACTGACTGCGGCATGGCTGCGCGGGGCCGCATTTAATCCGGATTTTTGGCGTCCAAAGGGACTAAAAAACAAAATTGCACAAACCGAAGGCTGGACGTTCGGCGCAGTTTAAAGCATGGGGCCAATCATCGCTGCATTTCAAGCGAGAGCCGGCTTAGCTCAGTTGGTAGAGCACCTGATTTGTAATCAGGGGGCCAAGGGTTCGAATCCTTTAGCCGGCACCATATAAAACAGACACTTAATAGTGATCTGAGGCAACTCTTCCCTCGTTTGCATATCGGGCGATTTCAGGATGAAATCTGCCCAGAGCGATGCACGCTATCAAAGAATCACTTCAGGCTTGATCGGGCACGGCAGGCACGCGCTGGTTAACGCTGCAGATAATGGCCAGCCCCGCGTAATATTTTGCGAATTACTATGTGGGGTACGTATATTACCATAAGGACATCTGGCGCTGAAACTGGGAATATCCCAACTGCGACCCGAAGGGCTGAAGAGATTTTGCCCTACCTTTGCCCGGTGAGATTTATTTCACCGGGCATTTTTTTGCCTTCGCACTGCCCGGCCATATTCACCGGTAGCCAAAGACGATCGCAATTGTGGGTTGGCGCTATTTGCCCATGCGATGCGTAAGGCAAGGCTGATGGGCCCTTTGACAAAATACGCAACTCAGGCGGTCTAACAACGCGGTTACTTGTTAAAAATGTTGGTCTGGCGCGGTGCCAATGGTTTGATCGCGGGCCATCCATCATGGCCCGGATGTTTGGGCCCGTATCTTTGGGCCCGTATCTTTGGGCCCGTATATTTGCCCCCGTGTTCTGGCCCGCTTTTCATTCTGGCTATTCTTCATTCTGGCCGGGGTTTATTCAGGCCACAAATCCCGGATGTTTTTGGATAAGGACCGCTGGACCTTATCGATCTGTCCGGCCGAAATATGCCGCGATAAAACGCCGAAAACTGCCGCGATTGCATCTTTGGCATCAACTGTCCGCGTGTCCGATAGCCATTCCTGAACTGCGCCCACAAATTCATCCTTCGAACGCTGGCTGTCGGGCATAATAGCGGGGTCGAACTGATCGTAATAAACACCCCTGACCAATAGGGGTAATTGTGCGCCAAGGTGCGCGGCAAGTTCAATGGGCAGGCGGTCACGCAGCTGCTGCAAAACAACAGAAAGAACCTTCCATGCAACCGCGCGATCAGGCCCGATTTCACGGCTGATTTCATCAAGCCAAATATTACTTGCCTGTAGCGTTTTATCGAACAGGGGCAGGCCAGTCGTGCTCATAATATGTTCCCGCAAAATAGGGCGCACTCCTGCCCTGAACGATCAATCACCGTGATGGCCGGCGCCAGAAACCAGAATGCTGCCAGCGCAGCATCCATTATATAATGCGTAAACCTACCGATCCGCGCTGGCATCATATGCCGCAATCACCGACAACATCTCGTCATTCGTGTGGTTTGTCAGATCCTTGTCGATTTCGGCAATCAGCCGGTCTTGAACGGCCTTGCCATAATGTTTGCGCAATTCACCCAAGGAACCTGGCGCCGAAACAATGACAATTGCGCCTTTTTCCTCTGACGCAATTTTTTCCAATGCTTCAGCAGTATCACTGGCAAAACGATCTTCTGCCTGCTGGTGCCAATCGGTTTCGCGATAGGTGCTGCGGCGTTCACCTGTGCTGGCAAAGGTTCTGCCCGCAGCATCACTTCCTTGATCGCTGGTGGGTGGATTGTCGATCTGGCGATGGGTCACGGTTGTAAGAACCGGATATTTCGTATCGCCATCATTTCGAAAAACCAACATTTTGCGGCCATCTGCCACTAACACCAATGTCCCGCTTGCAAGCTTCATAATTCTTCCTTTCCATTCCTCAATTTCGTTCATCCCAGTATTTTTTGGCCCAGTATTTTTTGGCCCAGTATTTTTTGGCCCAACATTTTTTGGCCCGCGATCACCAACCGACATCAATGGCAAGTGGGCGGCTGAGGCACTGCGAATGCAGGGTGGGAGAGGGTCGGTCACCTTCCTTCTGTACGCCCAACATCGCTACGCTTTACGCATCAGCATCACCGGGGAACGCCACTCTTGGCCCGATCTTCTCGACCACCTCGCGTGCGTCTAGTGCGCGCCCTGTGCCATCGGGGCCAACGGGCGCGGGACCGCTGCCGATATGGATTTCAGCGACCGCCTCGAACCGCTCCACCTCGCGGACATCGACATGGTCGGTCCAGAAATAATGGCCGTAATAAGGATACCAGCTGCGCCAGCCAATTCTCGGATTATAATAACGCCAATAGGGGCGCCATGCGCCGTAAGATGATCCATACCAAGGGTCATACAGCGGATCGCGGCTAACACGGCGTTCAACCTCGTGTTCCACCACCCTATCTTCGATCTCAAACCAATCGCGGCCCTGTTCCAAGGTTAGTTCAGCAGCCCGGAAAAGCAGATAGCTTTCAACTTTTTCACGCGATGTCAGGCTGTTGCCGGCAAATGAAACACGGTATCTATCTTCTGACAAGCGCAAATCAGTATATCCGCCAGAAACCCGATTGGCCGAAGACAAAGGCTGATACGGCGTACTGGTTCCCGCGCATCCCCCCGTCAAAAGTGCAATCGAGGCTGCAAAAGCAACGGCTGCTTTACGAGCATATTTGGGCATCAATGCCTCCTATATTCACGGATCGCCAAAATGGTCCTGCGACAAGGCCAGTTTCGCCCCCTATTGTGCTGCTGCGCTATAAGTAGTGTTACGTCCAAACGGCCGCGCCCTTGCCGCAAAAATTTGCGGCCGGTTCACAAACTGGGCGGTTTATTGGGGCGCAGGACAATACGCGCATCAAGCGCGATAACGCCCTCTGCATCTGCAAGAAGCGGGTTAATGTCGATTTCGCCAATTTCTGGCAACGCCTGCGCCAATATAGACAGCGCCTGAAGAACCGCCGCGATCGCATCGCAATTGGCAGGCGGCACATGGCGATATCCGCGCAAAAGCCGAGCGATACGCGTCTGCTCGATTGCTGCCAGTGCCTGAGCGTGGGACACTGGCGCAAGAACTATTGCCTTATCATCAAGAACCTCGATTGCGGTGCCCCCTGCGCCAAACAGAACCACTGGTCCAAAGGTGGCATCCTGCGCCAAACCGGCAAACAATTCATGCGATGCCTTGCGCCGGATCATCGGCTGGACAGCAAACCCTGTGGTCCGCGCATCTGGAAATGCCCGGCCAATTTGCCCGGCCATCACTGATGCCGCCCGCCGCACATCATGGGGTGTCAAAAGGCCGATCGTCACACCGCCAAAATCCGATTTGTGCACAATATCAGGAGAAACAATCTTAAGGACATAGGGCGGCTCCAGCCCTTCGCAGCAATCAGCGGCCTGCTGCGGGGTGCGGGCAAAGCGCGTTGGCACAACAGGAATGTCAAAAAGGGCCAGCAAATCCTTGCCTTCGATCTCGGTCAGCAAACTGCGCCCATCTTTGCGTGCAGCAGCAATGATCTTCTTTGCCCGCGCCGCCTTATACGCCGGAACTGTATCAATCGGTTCGTAATGGCTCGCCCTTAGGGCCGCATCAGCGCGCAGCATGGTGTCAAAACCGCGGACGCCGTCAGCAGGCGTTAGGAACACTGGTATCCCTGCACGATTAAGCACCGGTGCAGCAGCGGCAAAATTGGCCGGCCCCAGCCAGCAGCCGATCACAGGCTTGAGGTTATTCTCTGCCCGCGCGGCCTCTACAACTTGCGCGGCCGCGTTTGCAGCCTCCGCCGGGGCCAGCAGCGCGGTGGGGCAATTCATCACCAATATTGCATCGCACCCTTCATCCGCCAGCATAGCGCGCAGCCCCGCCCCATACCGATCAGCATCGGCATCTCCGATCATGTCCACCGGATTGGCCCGTGACCACCCCGCTGGCAACACAGCGTCCAATTCACAAATGGTTGCAGGGCTGATTTTTGCCAATTGCGCCGATTTTCCGGCCAATGCATCAACCGCAAGAATGCCAGCGCCCCCGCCATTTGTTACAATACCCAGCCGCGCACCATTGGCACGGATCGGCCCAAGCAGAATGGCTGCAGCGTCAAACAATTCATCCAGCGTATCGACAAGGATGATCCCTGCTTCGCGTAATGCAGCGCGGTAGACCGCCCATGATCCCGCCAATGCGCCCGTATGCGACAATGCAGCCTGCCCCGCTGCCACGCTGCGCCCTGCCTTAAGCGCAATGACCGGTTTTTTTA
>Ga0209345_10006357_pt1 | contig 10721 bp, 9 predicted proteins | sample Cruoilmetagenom7_FD_187294 | JGI IMG/M metagenome (GOLD analysis project Ga0209345, IMG submission 187294) | Oil polluted marine microbial communities from Coal Oil Point, Santa Barbara, California, USA - Sample 7 (SPAdes) (version 2) | ecosystem: Environmental > Aquatic > Marine > Oil seeps ...
CTGGAAGGATGGAACTGATGAAAGTTCGCAATTCGCTCCGCTCGCTTAAAAACCGGCACCGCGACTGCCGTGTTGTGCGTCGCAAAGGCCGCGTTTACGTGATCAACAAAACCCAGAAGCGCTTTAAAGCCCGTCAGGGTTGAGCCGCCTCTTCTTGGTGACTTAAAAAGGCTGCTCCCGCCGGAGCGGCCTTTTTGTTGCCTACTGACAGACAACAGTACGCAGTCTGAAGCGGCGTCCTGAAAAGGGGATCGGCCCGCCGGAAGCATCCTGCTCATCGCATCCGATGCGCCCTGCCCCCGCGGGCATTCCGCATTGATCGATTTCCCAGGATATCCTTTGACAGATCAACTCTGGCTCAATGCGTAGCGAAGCCATTTCCCCAGAATCACTGTCAGTCAGGTCAATCATATGACCTGCTTTGTTCCCGAACCCTTGCACCTCAAATGTCAGCAGCTCGGGCATTTCCATGATCTTTGTCTCACCTTGCTGGCCGAACATGGCGTCTTCGCCCTGCCAGCTTATCCCCGTGGCAAACCGAACGCGGTAGGTCCCAGGCGGTACCAGAACCTTAAAGAACCGCCCCCCGACGATAAACGCTGCGAATGCGTCCTCTCCGGTGTCAGGTTCCGATAACAACAAAACGTAATTCTGACCGAGGTTGGTCTTAACAAGCAATGGAAACACCCCGGGCAAACCCGTCTTGTTCCACATGATCCCGTGACGCGGATGATTACCGTTTTCTAGATCGGATTGCGCGATCAAGGCGGTGGGCGATGCCAGCGCGATGAGCAATACAGCCATCCGGATCAATCCAGCCATTGCTTGCGCCATGATCTCTCCTAAATCGATTATCTGATGATTAAAACCTAACACAGCAACGATCTGGCACCACCCTCAAGGGATCAGACGATCGTTACTGGTACTTACCCCTGCCGCCGCGCAATATGTCGGCAACAGACAAAATATTGAAAAGGATAAAACGATGGCCGAATACACCCCACCAAAAGTCTGGACATGGGACAGCGAAAGCGGCGGCAAATTCGCCTCGATCAATCGCCCGATCGCAGGTGCCACCCATGACAAGACGCTTGAGATCGGCAAACACCCGATGCAGCTTTACTCTCTTGCGACACCAAATGGCGTAAAGGTCACCATTCTACTGGAAGAGCTGTTGGCCGCCGGACATTCGGGTGCAGAATATGACGCATGGCTGATCAACATCGGTGAGGGTGATCAGTTCGGCTCCGACTTTGTGGACATAAACCCGAACTCAAAGATCCCCGCGCTGATGGATCGCTCTGGTGACACACCACAACGCGTCTTCGAAAGCGGCGCGATCCTGCTGCATCTGGCGGAAAAATTCGGCGCGTTCATTCCAAAGGACCCTGCCCAGCGGACAGAGATGATGAGCTGGCTATTCTGGCAGATGGGTTCTGCCCCCTATCTTGGCGGCGGTTTTGGCCACTTCTATGCTTATGCACCCGAGAAATTTGAATATCCGATCAACCGCTTTGCAATGGAAACCAAGCGCCAGCTAGATGTGATGGACAGGCATCTGGCAGAGAATGAATGGTTTGCTGGGGAATACTCGATTGCGGATATCGCGATCTGGGCTTGGTACGGTCAGTTGGTTCTTGGCCGTCTTTATTCAGCGGCTGAATTCCTTGACGTGGCCAGCTACGAAAACGTCATGCGGTGGGCCAACGCGATTGATGCTCGGCCTGCTGTTACACGGGGCCGAATGGTCAATCGCGCGTTCGGCGACGACCTGTCTATGCAATTGCATGAGCGTCACGATGCCAGCGATTTCGAGACCAAGACCCAAGACAAGATCGCTAAAGACTGATGAAGCTTTCCCGCGCGCCCGTTCTCTTCTGGCGCGCGGCCTTGCCTTAATTGGCGCGCTAGCGGCGGCCGACCTGACGACAAATCAGGATAACAGGCAACAATCCCATCGCCACGATAACAAGGCTTGGCACGGCTGCACCTTCGAGCCGTTCGTCACTTGCCAAGCGGTAGGCTTGCACTGCCAAGGTATCGAAGTTGAAGGGCCGCATGATGAGAGTCGCAGGTAACTCTTTCATCACATCCACAAATACGATCAGCAACGCAGTCAACAGGCTTGGTGCAAGAATCGGGAGGTGTACGCGGCGTAGCGTGCCCATCGGCCCCTGCCCTAAGGAACGGGACGCCGCATCCATATTTACATGCACCATGGCCTGCCCGCCTTCGTAAGCACCCAAAGCGGCGGCCAGAAAGCGGACCATATAGGCGACAACCAGTAACCAGATAGACCCGGTAATCAGCAAGCCGGTCGAGATGTCAAAGGTACTGCGCATCCAGGCATCCAGCGCGTTATCAAACGCCGCAAAAGGCACCAGCAGGCCCACGGCGATCACGCCACCCGGAACGGCGTACCCAAGCCGCGCCACATAAGCGGACCCTTGTGCCAACCGTCCGCCCTGCATCCGTTGAAAAAATCCGACACTGATTGCTGCGGCTACCGTGACGACTGCCGCGACAGATGCCAAAGTGGCCGAGTTCTTGATGAACCCAAGATAGCGCGCGCTCAGCAAATTCTGCTCTGATCCAAGGCCCATAATGAACAACACCACGATTGGAAGGATCGCACCAAAAACAACAGGCACGCCGCAAAGCAGCATGGCTAAGCCTGCACGCCAACCGCGCAACTCTGCCGGCGGGGCAGCTTTCGCCTGACGCGCCGGATCATGGTACTTGGCATCTCCCCGCTGCATCCGCTCAAGCATGGCCAAAAGCAGGGCAAAGCTGAGCAAACACAGCGCGAGCTGCGCAGCACCTACACGGTCAAACAAAGAGAACCAACTGGTGTATATGCCAGTGGCGAAGGTCTGCACGCCGAAATACGCAACGGTTCCGAAATCGGCGATGGTTTCCATCACGGTCAGCAGCACACCACCTGCTATCGCCGGCCGTGCAAGGGGCAAGCTAACCTTGAAGAACGCCGCCCAAGGCGAAGAGCCCAACGCGCGCGCGGCCAGAAAGGTTGTCCCGCTTTGTTGTAAGAATGCTGCCCGCGCCAATAGATAGACATAGGGATAAAGCACCAGCACCAGCATCGCCGCCGCGCCCCCTAACGACCTTATTTCAGGGAACCAATAATCGCGGGGCCCCCAGCCGGTCAGGTCACGCAGCGTGGTTTGCACGATACCGGGGTGATCCAATACATGGGTATAGGCATAGGCCAGCACATAGGCTGGAAAGGCCAGCGGAAGCACCAGACCAATCTCAAACAGACGTACACCCGGGAAACGCGTCATGGTAACGAGCCACGCAGCCCCCACACCGATTGAAAACGTACCCAGCGCCACAAGCACCACCAGCGAAAACGTGGTGCGCGCATAGCCGCCCAATACGGTCTGAGCTAACAGTTGCACAGTCTCTGTGCCGCCAGAAAGCGCAGCCAGAAGTACGGCCAGCATGGGCAAAGCGCAGATTGCTGCGACCAAGACAGCTACGCCAGACAGCGCGCGCACGCCATCGCGTTTAGTCTTGCTCGAAGGAGTCGTCACATGGGCCATGCCTCTATGTCGACTATTTTACTCGGAAAGGCCAGATGCTCCGGCAAGCACGTCTCAATCGTAAGTGCGCTTGTCTTCGATCACCAAACCGTCCTTTGGCAGACTGCCTGATGCGACCACCTCAAGGCGCCCCTTAAGCTTCAAAAGCTGGCTTACAGACTCGGCGTAGACGTCGGTGTTTGAAGCATCGCCTTCAATCATGACGGTCATCACGTCCTGCTCGGCCTCGCGGGTCGCAATCACCCGCGCGCGGGTGATTTCGCTGTGATGCGTGACAAGTTGCGCCACCTGCTCCGGGCGCACAAACATGCCTTTGATTTTCGTTGTCTGGTCCGCACGACCCATCCAACCTTTGATCCGCATATTTGTTCGTCCGCAGGGGCTTTGACCCGGCAAAACAGCGCTTAGATCGCCGGTGGCGAAACGGATAAGCGGATAGTCAGGGTTAAGCGTTGTCACAACGACCTCACCTACTTCACCTTCTGCCACCGGAATGCCTGTGCCGGGCGTCACGATCTCGACGATCACGTTTTCGTCCACAATCATACCTTCGGCGGCTGGCGATTCGTAGGCGATGTTGCCCAAATCCGCTGTGGCATAGCACTGCAAACAGGTAATGCCGCGCTCAGTGTACCAAGCACGCAGGCTAGGGAAAAGCGCGCCGCCCCCTACTGCCGCGCGGGTGATGCCAAGGGTGATCCCCATCTCGTCGGCTTTCTCCAGAATAATCTTAAGATAGTCGGGCGTACCGGCATAGGCCGTCGAGCCGATGTCGCGGGCCGCGATGACCTGAAGCTCTGTCTGCCCCGTGCCTGCAGGCAGCACAGCCGCGCCAACAGCGCGCGCACCGCTTTCGAAGATCATGCCCGCAGGGGTCAGGTGGTAGCCAAAGCAGTTGTGGACGATGTCGCCTTCCCCGATTCCCATAGCATGAAGGAAACGCCCCATGCGCCACCAGTCAGGGTCGGTCGAGGAGGGCTCATAAATCGGGCCAGGTGACTGAAAAACGTGACTGAACCCATGCGCGGGTTTCGTGGTGAAGCCACCAAAAGGCGCAGATGCCGCCTGCGCTTTGCCCAGTTCGGATTTGCGCAAGACGGGTAACGCCGCGAGCGCTTCGATGCTGGTGATCTGCGTCGGGTCTACGCTGTCCAGCGTCCCTGCATATCCCGATAATCCCTTCGCCCGCGCAATCTGTTCGGGCAGGGCGTGGGTCAAATCGGCCGCGCGTGCGTCTGTGCTGCGGGTTTCCAGATCGTCGAAAAAGCTCATATTGGTCACTCGTTCTTGCGTGCAGGCGCATGCCCACATCGTTTCTATCCAAATTCGTCTAGACGGCCACGCCGAACAGGCGTCCCACGCCAGCGGTCACAGCCATGGCCAGCCCTCCCCAAACAACGACGCGCAATGCGGCAGGCCCAATAGAAGCCCCACCCGCGATCGCGCCCAAAGCACCGAGGCCCGTCAATGCAATGAGCGTCACGATCACGACGACCGGGATCAATGCTGCCGCAGGCGCCAACATGGCCGCAACAAGCGGGATGGCAGCGAAAGTACTGAACGTCAGCGCTGAGGCAAATGCCGCCAGCAGGGGTTGGGCCTCTTGGCCTTCTGTAAGGCCAAGTTCGTCGCGCACATGTGCGCCCAAGGCGTCACTTTCGGTCAGTTCCCGCGCGACCTGTCGGGCCGTTGCTTCGGACAAGCCTCGCGCGACATATATCTCGGCCAATTCGGCTTCTTCACCCGCGGGATCATCCAGCAACGCCTGTTTTTCGCGGGCAATATCCGCATTCTCAAGATCAGCCTGTGACGAAACACTTACGTATTCACCCGCCGCCATAGACATCGCACCAGCCGCCAATCCTGCTGCACCTGCAATCAGAATTGCACGGGTTGACGGATCGGCCGCTGCAACCCCGACGATCAGTGAGGCCACGGAAACGATCCCGTCGTTAGCGCCCATTACAGCGGCACGAAGCCACCCGACACGGTCTACAAGATGCGGATCATCGCTATGCGCAGACGGCTCCATATCAGGATAGCCAGCGCTTGCGGCGACGGTAGCTGCGCACATCACGGAAAGATTTCCGGCCTTCGTCCGACATGCCCAGATAGAACTCTTTCACGTCCTGATTCTCGCGCAGATCGTCCGCGGGACCATCCATCACCACACGGCCACTTTCGAGAATATAGCCATAGTGCGCAAAACGCAGGGCGACGTTGGTGTTCTGTTCGGCCAGCAGGAAGGTCACACCCTCTTTTTCGTTGATCTCTTTAACGATATTGAAAATCTGCTCAACCAACTGCGGGGCCAAGCCCATCGATGGCTCATCCAGCAAGATAGTCTCGGGGCGGCTCATCAATGCGCGGCCAACGGCGCACATCTGCTGCTCACCGCCCGACGTATAACCGGCCTGAGATTTGCGCCGCTCACGCAAGCGCGGGAAATAATTGTAAACCATCTCCAAATCGGCAGCGATGGCCCCTTTGCCGTCGGCGCGCGTATAGGATCCTGTCAGCAGGTTTTCTTCGATGGTCAAATGCTCGAAGCAATGACGGCCTTCCATCACCTGCACGACACCCTTTTTCACCGTCTCGGCGGGGTCCTGATGCTGGATGGTTGTGCCGCGATACTTGATCGAGCCTTTGGTCACTTCGCCCCGTTCAGAGGCCAGCAGACCAGAAATTGCTTTCAGCGTGGTCGTTTTGCCAGCGCCGTTACCACCCAGAAGCGCGGTAATACCGCCTTTGGGTACATTGAGGCTCACGCCCTTGAGAACAAGGATCACGTGATTATAGATCACTTCGATGTTGTTCACTTCGAGCAGATTCTCGACCTGCACCTCAGCGGGGTTTGCGTCCAACATGTTCCTTGGTCCCTTTTTAAAATCCGGAATTCCTCTGGCCGTTGCGCAGGGCAGCGGCCAGAGGGGTAGCCGCTTACTTGCAGCCGGCTTCGATGTTGTTTTCCGCAGCATAGGCAGAGGAATCTTCGGCGATCAGACCGTCGATCAGCTCTTTGTCTGTCGCTCCGAAGTCAGAGATCAGGCTCCATGTCTTGGAGGATGCATCCCACTGGGTCACACCAACCATGCCGTCACCACCGTGGTTCTGACAGGACACTTTGAACGCAGGACCAAAGTTTGGCAGGCCAAGCGCAGCCATCTTCTCTTCGGTCATTTCCAGTGCTTCCATACCGTCACGCATCTGGGATGCGTTGATCTGGGCGACGCCATGGATTTCCTGAGCTGTTTTCGCAGCTTCGGCAGCAAGCATCGCGGCATAGAGGCCACGGTTATACAGAACTGTACCAATCTGGTCACCGGCACCGGCCGCATTGCCTGCATCCACAACGTGCTTCTGGATGTCGTCAAACACAGGGAAGTCGCTACCCACACCGTGGAAAGTCAGCGCCTTATAGCCGTTGGCCGCATCGCCTGCTGCCAGTACGTCATTTTCAGAACCGGACCACCAGATACCAATGAAGTTTTCCATCGGGAAACGGATGTTCGCAGCTTCCTGAACCGCAACCTGGTTCATCACGCCCCAGCCGTACATGATCACATAATCAGGCTTGTCGCGGCGGATTTGCAGCCACTGGGATTTCTGCTCCTGACCGGGATGGTCAACTGGCACTTCTTTGAACTCGAACCCGTGCTTTGCGGACAGGTCCGTCAACGTGCGGATCGGCTCTTTGCCGTAAGCAGAGTTGTGATAGACGAGCGCGATTTTCTTGCCCTTCAGGTCGCCACCGTTTTCGGACAGCAGGTAGTTGATCGCACCGGAAGCACCATCCCAGTAGTTCGCAGGATAGTTAAATGTGTGGCTGAACACTTCGCCATTTTTAGCAGACGTACGGCCATAGCCCATTGTGTGCATTGGAATGTCATCAGCAGTGGTTTTCGGGATCAGCTGATAGGTAATGCCCGTGGAAAGCGGTTGGTAAACCAGACCACCGCCGCCTTTCAGCGACTCGTAGCATTCAACACCCTTCTCGGTGTTATAGCCTGTCTCACATTCCGGGACCGACGTCATTACACCACCGATGCCGCCATCACGTGCGTTCAACATCGTGAAGTAATCCGCATAACCGTCCGCAAACGGGATGCCACCCGCCGCATATGGACCGGTGCGATAGCTGAGCGATGGGAACACAAGGTCCGCCAGAACGGGGCTTGCTGCCATCATGGCCGCTACGGCCAGAGTACCTAGTTTGTATGTCATCGGTGTTTCCTCCCTTGGATTTTATCCGATTGGTTTAATGGGCGGGTTTTCCCGCCTTCGTTATTCGCAGCCTGCCCGCATCAGTGCGGGAAGGGCCACAATCTCAGTTTCTCTTTGGCCACGCGCCACAGCTGATTGATGCCGTGCGGCTCCGCGATCAGGAATACGATAATCAACAGGCCAACAATCACCAGCTGCAAATGCGCCACGATGTCGGTAGGCCACCCTAGCCAGTCCACGCCAACCACTTTGAGCGCAACCGGCAGCAGCACAAGGAAAGCAGCCCCCGCGAATGAACCAAAGATGCTGCCCAAACCGCCGATGATGATCATAAAGAGCACAAGGAACGATTTCTGGATACCGAACGCCTCTCCCACTTCGACAGCGCCGAGATAGACCGAGAAGAAAAGCGCACCGGAGATACCGATAAAGAAGCTGGATACCATAAACGCTGTAAGTTTGGCGCGCAGCGGGTTCACGCCGATGATCTCGGCCGCGATGTCCATGTCACGGATCGCCATCCATTTACGCCCCGAAGAACCGCGTGTCAGGTTTCGCGCAATGACGGCACTGACAATCGTGAAGAAGAGGCAGAACATATACGCCGCCCAAGGTGTCGTAGATGGGCCAGTGATCAATACCCCAAACAGATCCCGCTCGGGCGCGCTGATCTGGCCCGAAGCCGAGTAGTTGTAGAACCACGACACGCGGTTGAACAACCAAACAAGGAAGAACTGCGCGGCAAGTGTCGCCACCGCCAGATAGAACCCTTTGATCCGCAGGCTGGGCAGACCAAACAACACGCCGACAAAGGCCGTCATCACGCCGCCCATGATCACCGCGAAAAAGATGTTGAACTCCGGCAGCCGGAACAGCAATTCGCCACCCCACCAGATGTCGACACCCGTCATGAACTTGTAACAGCTATAGGCTCCCACAGCCATAAAGCCGCCAGTTCCCAACGACACCTGCCCGCAATACCCGACAAGAATATTTAGCCCCAGTGCCGCAATTGAATAGATCAAAAACGGCATCATCAAAGAGTTGACCCAATAGTCATTGAGCACAAAGGGCACAACAAAGATGGCCACAAACAGCACCAGATAATAGCGGTAGCGATCAAACTTGATCGGAAACGTCTGCTGGTCCTCGGCGTAGGTCGTACTAAAGTCGCCTGCTTCACGGTAGAACATTCAGTGATCCTTTCCAAAAAATCGTCTGACCATGGGCGAAGCCAAAAACTGCCCGATGCAGATGCCAGTGATCAGGGCCCAAGCGATCTGATAGGTGTCATTCAAATAGAGGTTGATGCCATTAACCAACGCCAAGAACCCCCACATCAAGCCGCTTTTCGCGCCTCCGTCTGCTTCCCGCGCACTATACCCGCTCAATGATCTTCTCCCCGAACAAGCCCTGCGGACGGAATACCAGGAACAACAGGGCCAACATGTAAGCGAACCAGTTCTCTGTCGCGCCGCCAAGGAAAGGCGCCCCAATCAGGAATTCAAACAGCTTCTCGCCCACACCGATGATCAGTCCACCCACGATAGCACCCGGAATGGAGGTAAATCCGCCAAGCATAAGGACCGGCAAAGCTTTCAAAGCGATCAGAGACAGCGAGAATTGAACACCCGATTTCGCGCCCCACATAATCCCCGCGACCAAGGCCACAAACCCCGCCAGAGACCAAACAAGTATCCAGATAAAGTTAAGCGATACACCGACGGACAAAGCCGCCTGATGGTCATCTGCCACAGCCCGCATCGCGCGGCCCTGTTTGGTGTATTGAGCGAACACAACCAACCCGATCACCAGCAACGCAGCAATCACACTTGCAACAATGTCTAGGTTATCAATGAAGAAGCCGTAGCCCAAGGCCTCATAAGTGGTGCCCTCCAGCCAGACGTTCATGCCCTGCGGCAGACACGCGCCCTCAGCCGCACAGACGTTCAGCGCCTTCAACTCAGACCCCCACATCAAGTCGGCTACACCTTCAAGGAAATAGGCCAGACCGATGGTCGCCATGAAGAGAATAATCGGCTCTTGTCCGACAAGGTGGCGGAACACAAACCGCTGCACAGCCCAAGCCAACACGATCATTACAAAAACGGTCAGGACGATGGCAAAGAACGAATGCACCGTCCAGCCAAACTTGTGCACATCTGTGCCGAAAATCGCGTTGATCAGGTGCGAAAACGGCACCTGCCCGTTCTGGATGCCGACCAGTGTCATCGCCGCAAACAGCGCCATGACCCCTTGGGCGTAGTTGAAAATCCCCGATGCTTTATAGATAAGCACAAAGCCCAATGCCACGAGAGCGTAAAGCACCCCGGCCATCAGCCCGTTCGCGAACACTTCTATTGTGAATGCCAGTTGTTCATTCATGTCGCGTCTCCCTACTCGTGTGCCACGCCAAGGTAAGCATCAATGACATCTTGATTGTTGCGCACGTCATGTGGCGTGCCGTCGCCAATCTTTTTGCCGTAATCCATCACCACCACTCGGTCGCTCAGGTCCATCACAACACCCATGTCATGCTCAATAAGCGCAATTGTGGTGCCAAATTCATCATTCACATCAAGGATAAAGCGGCTCATGTCCTCTTTCTCCTCAACGTTCATCCCCGCCATTGGCTCATCCAACAGCAAGATCGAAGGCTCAGCCGCCAATGCGCGTGCCAATTCGACTCGTTTTTTCAACCCGTAGGGCAAGCGTGAGACAGGCGTCTTGCGAATGGCCTGAATCTCAAGAAAATCGATGATCTTCTCTGCCACTTCGCGGTTCTCTACCTCTTCGCGCTCCGCAGAACCCTTCCACAGCATCTGAGACAACATACCAGTCTTCATATGTGTCAGACGGCCGGTCATCACGTTGTCCAGCACCGACATCCCCTCGAACAAGGCAATGTTCTGAAATGTGCGCGCAATACCCTGT
>Ga0209345_10006359_pt1 | contig 10716 bp, 6 predicted proteins | sample Cruoilmetagenom7_FD_187294 | JGI IMG/M metagenome (GOLD analysis project Ga0209345, IMG submission 187294) | Oil polluted marine microbial communities from Coal Oil Point, Santa Barbara, California, USA - Sample 7 (SPAdes) (version 2) | ecosystem: Environmental > Aquatic > Marine > Oil seeps ...
AAGGCTCTTAGTACAGGTTGTCCTGAGATATTCAATACTGATCAAGGATCCCAGTTTACGAGTAATCTCTTTACAGAAAAACTCAAGGACCAATCGATACTAATAAGTATGGATGGCCGTGGGAGAGGCTTTGGCGTTCTCTCAAATATGAGGAAGTCTATCTCAGAGATTATCAGAGCGTCTCAGAAGGAAAACATTACTTAAAAGAATACCTGGTTTTTTACAATCAAGAGAGGCTCCACCAATCACTTGATTATCAGACACCTGCAGAAATACATTTTGAATGATCTGATATCGAAGGAGTTTTTTAGAAAAGTTTTAAAGGACGAGGGGTTTTGACCACAATTCCAAGGAGTTACGAGTCTCCACTTAGACCCTCCCCCTCATTACTACTACTATTAAGGTGTAACTTAAATATCGTGTTTTTTTGTCTTGACAATGGGGTCCACCTCAGTAATTATTGCTACTTTACAAGGGACTAAGACGAAACAACCTGCACATACAGGATTTTATCAATGAAAAATATCTCTGTTACAATATCAAAGATTACTAATTTTATTAAAACGGAAATCTGGAGGATACGCTTACGCAATCTTCCAGGCAGGAAGGCCTTTTTCATTAAACAGCTAAGGATTGTTCTTTTAGTTATTCGGGGATTTAATGAAGACAACTGCGTTTTAAGGGCATCAGCCTTAACCTTCTATTCTCTACTCTCAATTGTTCCCATAGTGGCTATGGCATTTGGGATAGCAAAGGGTTTTGGTTATGAACAACTTCTTGAAAAGCAGCTAATGGAGAATTTCCAAGGGCAGAAAGAAGTATTGACTCAAGTTGTTGGTTTTGCCCATTCACTCCTGGAAAACACAAAAGGAGGTATGGTAGCAGGTATCGGTATGGTCATCCTTTTCTGGGCTGTGATTAAGGTATTAAGCCATATCGAACAATCCTTTAATGATATTTGGGAAATAGAAAAATCGCGAACTTTAGGTAGAAAATTCAGTGATTACATTTCTATAATGCTTACTTGTCCTGTCCTCGTGATTATGTCAGGCAGCCTTACTGTATTTGTAACTACTCAGATGAGCATTATTATTGAAAGGATAACGCTTCTAGGTATGTTCAGTTTCATCATATTTTTCTTTATTAAGTTTTTACCTTATTGTTTAATATGGGCGCTTTTCACTTTCACATATGTCCTAATGCCGAATACAAAGGTCAACATTGGGTCCGGTTTGTTGGGCGGCATAATTGTAGGAACAATATACCAGTTCGTTCAATGGGGATATATATACCTCCAGGTCGGTATAGCGCGCTACAATGCTATCTATGGCAGTTTTGCCGCTTTCCCTTTGTTTTTAATATGGATGCAGCTTAGCTGGCAAATAGTCCTTATTGGAGCTGAAATTTCATTTGCCCATCAAAATGTTGATACATATGAGTTTGAACCTGATTGTTTACGCATAAGTTCTCTCTTTAAAAGATTACTCTCTCTCCAGGTTGCCCATCTATTAGTTAAAACCTTCCATAAAGGCGAAAAACCATTAACCGTCACCGAAATTTCACATATATTAGAGAGTCCTATCCGTTTGGTTCGGTCTATACTACATGAATTAGTTAAAAGCGGCAATTTTACCTATGTCAGCGCTGAAAACAACAAGAATTCAGCATATCAACCTGCCCGTGACATCAATCTTTTTACCATAAAATATATTATTGAAGCCTTGGAAGATAATGGGGTCAATGATATACCGGTTGCTCGGACCGAGGAATTAAAAGCATTATCAGACTCTCTACAAGCATTTAGAGACACTATTGAAAAATCTCCGGCAAATAAACTTTTGAAAGATTTATAAACCGTGACATCGAAACCATGTCGACGATTTTGGCCGCGAAAACGACGTTATATGCCCCCCAAACACGTATTCTTGGAACGCTTGTTCTTAAATATCAACAGCTTTGCGCGGCCCGACCCCAATGGGGTCCTCTCAAAATCCTTATCATTATGCAATAAGAACAAATCATGTTCGATTGCAATTTGTACAATCAAACAGTCAATTGTGCTTCTTGGAGTGATTCCTTTTGTTCGGCAGTTTCGATAAAGTTGTGCTGCTTGTGCAAAAGACTCAATAGGGTTTTTAGGAATGTAAAATATTTGAGTTTCCAAGTAGGATTTTAAATAGGTCTTCAAGTTAAAAAACACAGTGTCTCGGGTCTCAGAAAACATCTCCCCACAATGACTACAGGAAAAAACTCTGCGTTTACCGCTCTTGGATATGTAGGTGCTCACGCTACTAATATTTCACTTACTTACCTGACCATAATATTCACAATTCATATTAGGGCAAGGTTGATCCCAGTTTTGTGCCTTTCTCATGGTAATCCCTCCCAGGAAACCATATATTAAAGGCACAAAAATTTTTAGTTTTATTTTCAAAGTATTAGCGGAAGAGCATCCATATGTTACACATACCATCATTCCTAGCTCCCATCCAGATGATGCTTCCAGAGTTGAGCTCCCCTCTTGGGGTTCTCTCCCAGCCAAAGGCTGAGGGCTTCATCGTCCCCCGGGCTTCACACAAAGCCGTTACCAGCAATGCATGCCAAGGTAGAAAACTACTGGCGATACAGTAGGCTGAATCAAAGTTCAGCTATATAAAACAGCGACTTCAGGTCGCAACGTACGTACGGTGGTGTGGGAGGGACGCCCTGCGAGGCTCTTCCCTATCCCGATGTGTGATTTCATGCACTTAGCTCACTTGCCAGTAACTCGCTCTGTTCCAGAACTCTATCGGCTTCTATCCTTGCCACATCAGGTGGATAGCCATATCTTATCAATACTTTTTTAACCAGCAATCGCAACTTTGCTTTTACATCGGCTCTTTTATCCCAATCAACGGTTGTGTTTTTACGGATAATATCCACGATGACATGAATCAGCTCTTTCATTTTGTTATTTTCCAGATACTTTGTTGAGCTGTTTTCGGAAAGAATAGAATAAAACGCATATTCCTCTGGAGTTAATCCAAGCTCTTCCGCCTTGTGATCCTCCAGCTTCACCTCTCTAGCGATTTCTGAAAGCTCCTTGATCACCTGAGCCGTATCAATTTGATTATTGTGATAGCGTTTAATGGTATTGCTCAACATTTCAGAAAGCTTCTTGCCCAATACTTTATTTTTACGCTTTCTGATTTGTACTTCTTCATTCAACAATTTCTTGAGCAATTCAAAGGCAAGATTTTGATGCTCCATATTTTTGACTTCAAGCAGGAACTCTTCCGAGAGTATATCCAGTGAAGGCTGATCGACTCCTGCTGCTTCAAAAATATCCACAACACCATCACTGCTCAGAGCATCATCCACAATCTGTCGAATCGCGGTATTGACCTGAAAATCTGTTTTTCCCCCGCTTGGTGTGAACTTGTTGATTCTTGATTTGATCGCCTGAAAAAGAGCCACTTCATCTTTGATCTGTTCCGACTCGAAACTGGGAACAGCCATGACATACAATTTGGATAGGGCAGTGACTGCGGTTAAAAATCGCTCTTTTAGTTTTTCATCTTTTAAAATAAAATTCTGCGCCGCCAGCAATATTTTCAGTTTCTCACCCGTTTGTGCATCAAACCAGGCTTGATAGTCAAAACCATGAAACATTTGCCTGACCACCTCAAACTTGGCATTCATGGCACTGATAATTTCGGAAAGATCAGGGGCAACATCACCTTGTCCGCCACTTTCCGTATAATCCCGCATGGCAGAGCGTAAATCCTGCCCAATGCCGATATAATCCACAATCAGCCCACCCGGTTTATCTTTATAAACCCGATTGACACGGGCGATGGCCTGCATCAGTGCCGCACCCTGCATTTTTTTGTCGATATAAAGTGTATGCAAAGGCGGCGCATCAAAGCCCGTCAGCCACATGGACTGTACAATCACCAGTTTTAACTCATCATGGCTGTCTTTCAATCTTGCTGCTAAAAACTGACGGTCTTTTTTATTGGTATGATGAGGTTGAAAACTGGCGGGGTCATCGCTTGAGCTGGTCATCACAACCTTGATAACCCCCTTATCCAGATCATCACTATGCCACTGCGGGCGAAGTGCAATAATTGGGCTATACAAATCCACCGCAATCTGCCGGGTCATACAGACAATCATCCCTTTACCTTCAAACACGGCTTGCCGTGCCTCAAAATGGGTAACAATATCGCCGGCAATATCTTTCAACCGTTCCGGGTGGCCGATAATGGCGTTAATCTGGGCGTTTTTCTTTTTGGCTTTTTCCAGTTGTTCTTCGGTTGCACCTTCAACCTCTGCAACCAGTTCATCTATTTTCTCGCTGGCTTCCTTGTTGAATTTAATCTTAACCAGACGGCTTTCATAACTTAACGGTACAGTCGCGCCGTCTTCCACGGCCTGGGCAATGTCATAAATATCAATGTAACTGCCAAAAACCTGTTGGGTGTCCCGATCTTCCCGCTCGATGGGTGTACCCGTAAAACCAATAAATGAGGCATGGGGCAAAGCATCTCTTAAATGCTTGGCGTTGCCGTATTTGATATTGCCGTCTTTATCGACCTTGCCAGTGAAACCGTATTGGCTGCGATGGGCTTCATCGGCAATCACCACAATATTGCTACGCTCAGACAAAGTCTCAAAACGGCTGATGCCATCTTCCGGGTAAAACTTCTGGATCGTCGTAAAGACAATACCGCCACCCGTTACCTGTAACAGCGCTTTCAGGTTTTCGCGGCTGGTAGCCTGAACCGGCTTTTGCCGTAGCAGTGAGGCGCAATTACCAAAGGTGGAAAACAGTTGATCGTCCAGATCGTTTCTATCCGTCAATATCACCAGTGTCGGGTTGCCCATGGCAGGCTCCACCACCAACTGCCCCGCATAAAACACCATCGACAGCGACTTGCCACTGCCCTGTGTATGCCACACCACGCCGATTTTTCTATCGCCGCCCTTTCTGGTTGCCCGCATGGTTTCATTGACCGCTTTTTCAACCACATAATATTGATGATACGCCGCAATTTTTTTAATTTTGACAAGCGATAACAAGCCCGTATTTTCATCCTTGACCTCTTCGGATTCAAACACCGTATTAAAGCGAATCAGTTTTAACAGAATCGATTTTTTCAGCATCCGCTCTGCCAGAATTTGCAGTTCAGGCAAAATTCCATTCTCTTTTTTATCGGGTGATTTCCAGGCAAGATAGCGAAAGAATGGCGCGGACAGGCTGGAGGTTCTGGCATCCACACCATCGGAAATAACACATAAGGCGTTATAGAAAAAAATCGAAGGAACAGCCTTTTTATAGTTTTGAATCTGGATAAAGGCGCGTTCCAATGTCGCCTTCTCACTCACCGCACTTTTCAGCTCAACCACCACCAGTGGCAAACCATTGACAAACAGCACCACATCAAGCCGTTTGGACTGATTATTTTCTTTAATGACAAACTGATTCACCACCAAAAAATCATTGTTTTCCGGGGTGTTAAAATCAATCAACTTGACTTGCAAGCCAATGGTTTCACCTTGTTTGAAATACTCCACCGTCACGCCATCAGTCATCATATGGTGGAATTTTTCATTATTGGTCATGATGTCATTGGAACCTAAATGCAACACATGTTGCAAGGCTTCGACGCGGGCGGATTCCGGCAGATCAGGGTTCAGATGCTTGAGCGCGTTTTTTAATTCCGCCTCCAAAACAACGCTGTCCAGTGGGCGTTCAAGTTCGCTGCCATGAATGTAGCGGTAGCCCTGATTCTTAAGCAGATCAATCAAGTTTTGTTCGATGGCGTCTTCGGTTAAATGGCTCATATTTATTCCTCCAACCTGTTTTTGATGTTTACAGCAAGCTCGGTTGGAAGTAGTTCTTTTTTCCTGTCATACAAGGTGCTGACAAACTGCTTTACATCTTCATTACCAATAATCAGGTATATTTGATTATTGGTGTTCACCGCCTCAAGGATTTTAAGAATCTCATTATCAGAAAGAAAATGGATATACGGGTTTAATACCTCAATAGCGGCATGAGTCGTGGCAAAAGCGCCGGCATTGATTAAGCTGTCGATTGCCTCTGAATAAGCCGTCACCTTTTCAAAGGCAACAATCTCGCCGGAATCCACCTCGACCACATACTTTTCACCGTCAATCTCAAGCAACAACACCTGGTTTTCATTGATATTAAACCAGTAATCAATAATGTTTGAGTCGATGATGCTATTATTTTGTAATTCTTCTCGTAATTTCTCAACAAAATATTCAGTTCTATATTCGCCAATAGTGCTTTTCTTGAAATCGTCATAACTATCAATAACAATGATATTAGGGTGTTTTTGGAATGCCTCTTTTAACCGTCCATCTTTACAACAGAAAAATATCATCTTGTCCGGGATAGATTGCAGGTACTCCAGAGTCGTGAAATAGATACAGGCATCCTTAAAGCCCTTGTCGGTATTGTCACCGGCTTCAAACGGCGGTAGTTTTTTCAGTGCCAGATCTTTCATCTGCTCCAACACGAAATAGTCTGTTAGCTTTATGACACTGTATTTCAGGGTTTCTTCTGCTTCCAGTTCGGTGATATACGATTCAATATCAAAGCTTTTGGTCTCGTCTTGATCCAGCTTGCGGAGCCAATGAAAGGGATTTTTCAGGAAAGAGTCTTTTTTGCTCTCTAAATTCTTTCTTTTCTGGTTTTTAATCTCTTCAATCACAATGTCGGGGAATACCAGCTCTGCGACCTTGGCAAACTTCTCAAGCTCGCTTCTGCCCCCCAAAAACTGCTTGGCTTCTGTATTGCGGATAAAGTTGGTATCGAAGATGACTTTTTTCATTATTGCTCAAATCCTTTGACTCTGGTTTCACCGCTCATTAATTTGGGTAGCAGGGTATCTCGGGTTTTGGAAAGGGTTTGGATTTGGGCTGCGTTGTTTTTGATTTTTTTGAAAATCACCTTCATAATTTCGTTAAATAAATTCAATAAGCCTTCCGCAGGCATACAATATGAAATATTTCGTAAGCTTGTGAGCGACATATATTCTTGTGTACTGCCACTTTTATTACTTGATATATAATTTCTCCCTTGTACCCCAGATAGCCATAAATAGGTATAAAATACCCATTTTTCATTTTGTGATGTTTTGAATAAACCGACGTTTTTAATTGCATAATTAATATTTATGGATTGTTCAAGATATGTAAGACCTAAAGTTCCAATCATCGAAAACAAGATATCATATCTTTCTGCGAGACTTCTTTTGTTTATATTTATATAGTCATCCTCTGATATAAAATAGGCACTATCAAAATCCAATGTATGATTTAGCAGATGTTTTGATGTGATTAAGTAATAACCATAGTCATTTTGTTTTGGAGAATCATGAGTACCATCTCTTACATCAAATAAGTCTGATATTTTAACAACTCGCCACCCCTTCGGAATCTCCCCAAGTTCGCTATCCACCATCTCTCCACCATTATCACGGTAGGGTTTGCCGTCTTGATCGGGAAAATTAAAATGGACAAACCACTCCTTGAAAATCGTCTGGGCGAGGATTTCCAGGGTCTGGTTCTGCTCCCGCAACAACTCGATCTTGTCATCAAAAGCCGACAACACAGCGGCAATGGCTTTTTGTTCTGGGAGTGGGGGGAGGTTGAATGGAATATTTTCTATAACTTCTCTTTTTGCAAGATTAATCTGAACGCTACCACTCGATCTAGATATCATTGAGTTGTAGCCTTTTTGCGATGTTAAAAAATATTTTAAATAAAAATGAGTGATTTTTTTTGAGTCATGCCTAAGTATCAATAATGCTTGACTAATAATTCCAATTGGATCTTTTTCTTGAATCATTGTTACCCTGCCCAATGTTCCAGAGCAACTAATAACCATATCATTAGGTCTTACAGTAAACCTTTTTAATTTATTATATTTTTCTTTACCTATAAAATATCTAAACTGCCTGTGATTATAAATGGCATTTTGTTGCTCATAGACAGGAATACCTTTGACTTCCATATCCCCTCTTTTGAGTGCAGACCCAAATGGTCCACGGATGTATCCTTTAGGTGTCAATAATTTCCCCAGCGTCGTTTTAACCCATCCTTCCGGCAACTCACTCATCCCCAATCCTCTCAACAACCTTATCCTTCAGCAATATCCGCATCTGGGAGATGGCAATTTGATTGAGCCGTGTCAACCGCTCTGGCTGGATTAATCCTTCGGCAATCAATACCGCATTAAGATTTTCCAGATTGGCAAGGCAGAGCAGTTGCGAAACATTGGCGTGATTGCGGATATCCCACCCAAGCTGTTTTTGTTCTTCCTCTTTGAGTCGTTGAAACTCTTTGATGAGATAAAGCTTAAATTTGGGTGAAATCCATGAAGCAAACTCAAAGGTAATATCTTTATGGGCATAGGTTCCACCATAACGCCCGGCCTTTGCGATAATGCCAATGGCATTGGTTTTATTGATCCACTGCTTGACCGATAGAGCAAAACGATTGAGACCTGCCTGATTTTTAATTCCCTCGAATTCGGGGGAATTAAAATCCGGGTTATAAATCTCCTCCCAGATGCCAAGAAACTCGATGGTGTTTTTGTTTCTCAACCATTTTTCGATCAAGACCAGACCATTTTCAATATCGTGAACCATATCCGTCAATGAGATGAAATCCTGCTTTTGAACGGGAAAAACTGTGATCTTGTGGCCTTGTACGGTTATTTTCTTGTTTTTAGCTGCCATTAGTCTTTCTTTGTACAGGTTTTTAAACTGGTCGAATTCGACAGGTTTAAAAAATCAATTATGGCGAATTCGCCATAATTGGAATGGTTCAGCTCTATTTTACTCATAACGCAAACCCTACCTTGATCAGTTGTTCCTTCAACTGCTCGTCCAGCTCTCTTTCTTTGGCGATCTGTCTGGCAAGGGTTGTGGTTAAATCCCGCATTTTTTCTTCAAACGGAATGCCGTCATCCTCTTCATCAGGGATGCCCACATACCGCCCCGGTGTCAGCACAAAGCTGTGTTTTTCGATCTCGGCAAGGGTAGCGGATTTACAGAAGCCTTTTATATCTTCGTAACCTGTATGGGCAGACCTGCGTGTCTGCCCCCGCCAGTTGTGATAAGTCTGCTTGATTTTCTCTATATCCTCAGGGGCAAATTCCCGATGCACCCGATCTTTCATAAAGCCCATTTCCGAGGCATCAATAAACAGGGTTTCGCCCTGTTTTGCTGTTCTGCCACGACGCAATATCCAGATGGTGGCGGGAATGCCGGTATTGTAAAAAAGCTGTTTTGGCAGGGCGACGATACAATCCACCAGACCAGCTTTAACAATATTTTTGCGAATCTCGCCTTCCCCTGAGGTATTGGAGCTAAGCGATCCATTTGCCAATACCGTTGCCATCACGCCATCGGGTGCGAGGTGGTAAAGCATGTGCTGCATCCAGGCAAAGTTGGCATTGCCTTTGGGGGGTACGCCGTATTTCCAGCGTCCATCTTCAATCAGTATTTCCTGTCCCCATTCCGATTGGTTAAAGGGCGGATTGGCTAAGATATGATCGGCTTTCAAATCAGGGTGAGCGTCTTTAAGAAAACTGCCTTCGGTATTCCATGCCACAAACTGCGAGTTGATATTGCGAATGGCAAGATTCATCTTGGAGAGTTTCCAGGTGGTTTGATTGGACTCCTGACCATAGATGGTAATGTCTTGAATATTGCCCTGATGTTCCTGAACAAATTTTTCACTCATCACGAACATGCCACCGCTACCGCAAGCGGGGTCATAAACCCTGCCCTTGTAGGGTTCGATCATTTCAACCATCAGCTTGACGATGGATTTTGGCGTGTAAAACTGCCCGCCTTTTTTACCCTCGGCACTGGCAAACTCACCCAGGAAATATTCATACACCCGCCCCAGCAGGTCTTTTGAGCTTTCATGCTCGGCTTTTAGCTCAATATCAGAAATGACATCAATCAACTGCCCCAAAGATGTTTTATCCAGATTGGGCTTGGCATAAACTTTGGGCAATACATTTTTAAGCTCGCTGTTTTCCTTTTCGATCAGGCTCATCGCCTCATCAATCGCCACCCCGATTTCCGGCAATTTGGCTTTGGCTTGCAGGCTCTTCCAGCGGGCGTCTTTAGGAACGAAAAAGACATTTTCCGCCAGGTATTCATCCCTGTCTTCCTGGTCTGAAAATTCATCCTGCTCTAAGCGCTCATATAATTCCTGAAAAGAATCAGAGATATATTTGAGGAAGATCAACCCCAACACCACATTTTTATATTCAGCCGCATCAATATTTTTTCTCAAGCGATCCGCTGTATTGAATAAAGATGCCTCGAAATTGTTATTACCGTTTGCCATTTATTTCCTTCTTCGTTGATTGGGTTTTCTTCACTTAACATAATAGTAGCCAACACCTATAGCTCGTAGTTTATGATATTGAAACACAAAACTCAACACGAAAAAAATAATAAAACGGCTTGTGCTTGTTTGTGATTGTATGATATTGCATGTGTTGGATATTGACAATATACCGATATAAGGGTGTATAGATTTTCAGATATTATAATTTCACAAGGCCAGAGGGAGGAAACCGAGTAAGTCGTACATTGTAGTACGTCGTCGAGGGTTCCGACCGATAACGCAGTGAAATTTAATATATGGAAATCTATAGGATATCCGTAGCATCTATGG
>Ga0209345_10006360_pt1 | contig 10715 bp, 10 predicted proteins | sample Cruoilmetagenom7_FD_187294 | JGI IMG/M metagenome (GOLD analysis project Ga0209345, IMG submission 187294) | Oil polluted marine microbial communities from Coal Oil Point, Santa Barbara, California, USA - Sample 7 (SPAdes) (version 2) | ecosystem: Environmental > Aquatic > Marine > Oil seeps ...
TACTGTCATCCTTGATCGGTGGTGATTCAGTAACAGTTCAGGATAGTCGTTCAGTGACAGATTCAGAAGAGGAGGTCTTAGCTTTGTACAACTCCGGAGCGCAGACAGGGCCAGAAGTTATGGAGTTGGATTTTTCAGCATCCCGAAGAAACAAAAGCCTTTGCTCTAGCAGAAGATTTTGAATGCAAGATTTTCGGTGGCTTCAGGGCACGTGGGATATTAATAATGATCCGCTACCGGAGCCTCGAGGCGTATTAGGTGGTGTCTACAGAACGGTTGAGATGCCAGGTGACACCAAGTGTGATGTATTCTGTGGCCTCTGGAGGAACAATGGTGGCGCTGTGAAATGCTACCTTATAGGGAAGTGTGAAGCAGGCTATTTCTGCGGTATCTGGCATTGCTACAAGAGCGGAATGGGTGGGCCACTAGAGGGGACCTACACTCCCAATCATAGCTGGGGTAATGCCTTGCTTCAAAGGCGAATGGAGAACTTGGAATGACACGCTGAGCGGCAATCTCAAAGGTACTTGGTCTCCTCGGATGCTAATCAAATCCACAGGGGCCTTTCGTGGTCAGTGGATACATGATATCACAGCAGTTTCTTCTACTGAGGTCATGCCTGACGGAAGACTTTCCGGTAGATATGGCAAGATTGAACTTGCAAACGGAAGCTCAATTCATTACTTCAGCGGCAGATGGTCCTCCTGCGAGTGTGATGATGTGCAAGGGCGTTTGGGGGGTCTTGCTATGGATGGAAGATACTTTGGTATCTGGGGCCATGGGGGCAAAGCTCGTGGGTACTTAAAGGATTGCTGTGGTAACAGTTATTTCAAAGGGGATTGGGGACACTTTGGAAGCCAACCTCAAGGTCGACTTTGGGGAACGTACTTTCCTCTCTTGACCGCGACTACAGAGCCCATTGAAAGACTACCGTGAAAGCATATAGGATCAACAGGATAGTCTGACAACAATCGAGCCCACTCCGAGTTAGCTCGGTGGGCTCGATCCTATTTCGCCCACAATCTTATCAATTTCCTTGGTCAGGTCATAGTCGTTGACAAGTTGATCATGCGAATCAATCACCTGTCCGTTTTTGATCCTGACCTTTCCTTCGCTGAATGCATTCAGTGTGGCAACAATCAGAGGAAATTCGCGTGCCAGTCCATGTTGCCGGATAAGCTTGAATAGGGTGTTTGTCTCGCTCTGCTCTCTTTGCAGCAGCTCCACAGACTGCCCTGATATTTCTTTCCAGGATTCATCGAATGGCTTGCCTCGGATCGAGAACAGGCAATAGGTAAGGGGAGGTCCTCTGTCCAGTTCGGGGATCACAAGATGCATCATGACCCCACTCTCCTGTGCTCCTGTTTCGATGAGTTGCCAGATAACCTCCTGCCAGGTGCCGGTGGGACCTCCTGGAGCAGCAGGGTGAAGGTTGATCATGTCATACTTTCGGCACATCTCTTCACCAACGACAAGCATATAGCCTGCCAGTACACAGAGATCAGACTTGAAAGGCTGGAGAAGCTTCATGACCTCCCTGTCATATTCTGGACGCCATTGATGACGGCTGCTCCTCTCATCTCGTTGTGCTCTGTGCTTGCGGGAGGACAGGCATACTAGAGGGATTCTATACTCATCCTCAACTATGCGAAAAAAGGTGTCACTTCCCTCAAATTCGCCAGGTTCTCGGTTGCAGAAGACAAAGGAGATTTCACCATCAATTTTGCCCTGATCAATCTCCTTTTTCACTGTAGAAAGGAGACCGAGTGATCCCTGACCCCGCCCTGTGGAAAACCATCCAATCTGGAGCGTCAACTACTCCTCTTTCTCTTGCCAGTGAGACGCTTTCGTATTCGTGTGACTGTACTGGGGAAGTGAACCCACATGCCACTCTTGTGGCCATAGATTTCTCCCTGGGTCAAAGCAGAGCAGAACTCTTCCTTCGACTTGAACTCCGGCATCTCTACGTAAGCATTTCCAATCTCTCCGGGCGTGTGAGCATCACTCCCTGCACTGTGCAGAAGACCATATTCCTGGGCTGTGAGCTTGGCCTTGTCCCAGTCAGCGAATCTAGAGGCACGGGAATTAAAGACTTCGATGACATCAACTTGAGATAGCAAATCTCGCGGGAATCCATGATCGAGAGCGGCGCACCTCGCCCGATCGTACGGATGGGGAATACACACAAGCCCCCCTTGCTCCTTGATTCGCCGTACTGCCTCCTCTGGGGACACACCACTAGGAATCCTCTCAGTTAAGAACATTCCCATGATCTCTCCATTGGGAGTCAAGATTTCCTCGGCCACAATGACTGGGAATGGAGCGATTTTTTGCATCTTGAGCCCTCCCTCCACAGCATCATGATCAGCGATGGCCACGCAGCCTATGCCCACTTCTTGACACCGGGCAATCACTTTTTCTACTGACATATCCGAATCCATAGAGTATTCAGTATGGATGTGAAGATCAGCCCTTAGCAAAGGTTAGCCTACCCTTTCTATGTATGTTCCGGAGCGTGTATCGATTTTGAGGACATCGCCGGTATTTATGAACATGGGTACTTGTACAACAAGCCCTGTCTCCAACGTCGCCGGCTTATTCCCAGACGTCGCCGTATCTCCCTTGAAACCAGGGCCGGCCTCTGTAACCTCCAGCTCGACGGTGATAGGAAGCTGCACTTCGAGAGGTTTCTCTTGATAGGTTGTTATATCAATAGTCATATTATCCTTGAGATAGTCCATGCAACCCGCTAGCTGCTCCGTGTCCAAAGTGAATTGGTCAAAAGTCTCGGTGTCCATGAAGTAATAGAGATTATCTTCCCGATAGAGGTATTGAGCAGACCTGGTTTCGAGATGCGCTGGTGTGAGTTTGTCACCTGCCTGAAAGGTGCGTTCAACAGTGTGGTTTCCTTTGAGTTCGCGCAGTTTCAGGCGAACAGTGGCGCTGCCTCGTGCCACCTTGATATGCTGATAATCCATGACACGATATAGCTGCCCATCCAGCTCAATCGTGGTTCCTTTTCTTGCCTCAGTGACACTGATCATGGTTTCTCCCTCCTCATCAATTGCGAATTGTCGTACCTGTTCACCTGCCATTTGCCATTGTTCCGGGAATTGTATTCCCTTGTGGGTCGGGCGTTTAGCCCGACAGTGTTGGAGAAAGGGTGGACAAGATGTCCGCCATACGTTTGTGGTGAGGATCTACTTTCCATGTTCGGATGACTCTACTTTCTCGCCTTGGTGAGGGGCTTCACTTTCCCCTCGTGCAATACCACCGTGTCCTCAATTCTTACTCCTCCCCAACCGGAGATGTAGATGCCCGGTTCAATAGTGAACACCATATTTTCAACAAGGAGGTCCTCTGACTTGGACCCCAACCGTGGGGTCTCGTGCGTTGCCAAGCCAATACCATGTCCTAGTCCATGACCGAATGCGTTTTTGTATCCTCCTTGCTCGATCACGGTGCGAGCAAGGAGGTCTGCCTGCTCTCCAGTCATACCTGCTTTCAATATTGCCAAAGCAGTTAGCTGTGCTCCCAGGATAAGATCATATCTTTTGGTGAAACTTTCATCAGCGGGGCCAAGGCATAAAGTACGCGTGAAGTCGCTGCAGTAGCCATTGATCCGCGCCCCAAAGTCCATCACGATTGGCTCTCCTAGCCCAATGACACGATCTGATGGGTGGGCATGGGGCAGAGCAGAATTGGGACCTGAGGCAACGATCACGCTGAATGGTAGCTCCTCGCTGCCCTCTTCCCGAAGAAACCGCTCAATATCCCAGGCAACCTGCTTTTCGGTCATCCCCGGATGGATCTCATCAGCAATGTATTCGTATGCACGATCAGCCAACTTTCCTGCCTCTAGCATCTGAGCTATTTCGTCATCTTCCTTTGTTGCTCGCAATGATTCCACCAGTCCATTGGTGGGAATAAGTTCAAGTTGCTTCTTATCTTGATTTATGCCTCCCACTAATCGTTGATAGGTGGCAAAGGTTATATCATTTGCTTCAAAACCTAACCTGCTGACTTTTAGCTCTGAAAGCAGATCAGGTAGCCATTCTTTGATATTCCCTTTGATGTGATTGACCTCAAAATCGGCGGCTTCCACACGGGCCTGCTCTGTATAGCGGAAATCCACGGCGAGGATGGCTCTCATTGGGGAAAGTATCAAAAGACCTTCCGTTCCTGTGAATCCACTAAGGTAACGTCGATTATCCGCTTGGGAAACAAGCAATGCATCAAACTCGATCTCCTCCATCTTGCATCGTAGTTTCCCCAACCTTTCAGATAATGTCATCTATTCCCTCGACAGTCATCAGGCTTACACACTCCCTTTCTCCCGCTGTCGACTGACTCCTTTTCATGATTCGTTGGGGGCTCTTGCCCATGGGGCTTCCTTCGAAAATAGCATCCAATTTGGGGAGGACGAATGACAATCGACGATCGACGAATGGCGAACTGGGGTTCAGCGATTATTCTTGGCTCTCCCTCTATAGGCATTCGTTTGTCGTCCATCGTCGTGGTTTTCGTGATTTGCTGGCGATATCCTCCCAGGGGGCCTACTCGTGAATCAATGCTTCTAACGCCAGAATGTACCCTCTCCATCCCAAACCACTGATCTGCCCTTTGGCTATTGGCGCAATCACTGATTTATGACGAAACTCCTCTCGAGCATAAATATTGGAGAGATGTACCTCGATTACGGGAGTCTGTGCATCGGCAAGGGCATCCCGAAGAGACAATCCGTAGTGAGTTAATGCCCCTGGGTTGATTATGATGCCCTGTGCCCTGGGTGCCTCTTTCTGGATGAAATTGACCATCTCTCCCTCACTATTAGACTGAAATGTGAGTATGCCTGCGCCCAGCGATTTTGCTTGTTCGCGCAACAAGGTGTCAATTTCATTCAATGTCTTGGTGCCATAGATTTGGGTATCTCGTTGGCCCAGCTGATTCAAGTTTGGCCCATGAATAACTAGAATCTTCATTTCTTTCTACCTCCCCTCTTTTTGGGGGTTGGCTCATTGTCGCCGGACTCAGAGGTTGACTTGCTTTTTGACTTCTTCTCAGTGACGACTCGCTTAGTGCTCTTGCACTTTGGGAAGCCAGTGCAGGCCAGAAATTTGCCAAAGCGTCCTGTCCTCATCATCATAGGTTTTCCGCACTTTGGGCATATTTCATCCGTTGGTTCGACAACATTTTTGCGCCCTGATTGTTGTGTGCTATCAGGTGAGTCCTGATTATCATCGGAAGGCAATGGTTGAGTAGTCTTGCATTTAGGGAAACCTGTGCAGGCCAGGAATCTGCCAAAGCGCCCTTTTCTTATGACCATGGGGCTACTACATTGAGGGCAAATTTGGTCAGTAGGCTCTGGTGCTTCCTTCCGGTCCTCCATATTTACGCTTGCTTTGTCGAGTGCCTGCGCGAAAGGAGCGTAGAAGTTGCGGATCACATGTATCCAGTTCAGTTTGCCTTGAGCTATCTCATCGAGGCTTCCTTCCATTTGAGCAGTGAAGCCTATATTCACAATGTCAGGAAAATGCTGCACCATTGCTTCGTCAACTGTGCAACCAAGATCGAGGGGATGAAATTTGCCCTCTATTCTTTCCACGTAGTCTCGCTGGAACAGGGTAGAAATTGTGGGAGCATAGGTACTGGGTCGCCCAATACCTTTTTCCTCCATGGTCTTGACTAGAGAGGCCTCAGTGTAGCGTGGTGGAGGTTGGGTAAAGTGCTGATCAGGAAAGAGATCGACTAGAGTGAGGGTTTCTCCCTGAGACAGCTCCGGGAGGGAATTCTTTGCTTCTTCCCCCTTTTCCGATTCATCTTTGCTCTCACTGTATAGGGAAAGGAACCCAGAGAATCGTAGGATTGATCCGGTGCATCTCAGGAGATAAGTCGTCGTATCCTTTGCTTCTATGTCCACACTGGTGTGATCAAATGATGCCGCTGCCATCTGGCTTGATACCATTCGTTTCCAGATAAGCTCGTAGAGCTTCCCTTGATCAGAGCTAAGGTGTTGCTTAATTGAACTCGGTTCCCGTGCTGAACGGGTAGGTCGAATTGCTTCATGGGCTTCCTGAGCCCCCTTTACCTTCTTGGCAAACTTACGAGGTTTGGAGGGCAAGAATTCAGCTCCAAATTTCCCCTTTATGAACTCACGAGTCTCCTCTAACGCAGTTTCAGCTACAATTGTGGAGTCAGTTCGCATATAAGTGATGAGTCCAACCGTACCTTCGGCACCAATGGTCAAACCTTCATAGAGCTGCTGAGCCACTGCCATCGTACGTTTTGAGGTAAAGTGGAGTTTGTGCCACGCTTCCTGTTGCAGGGTACTGGTGATGAATGGGGGGGAAGGCTGACGAAGCTTGTTCTTCTTTGTTACTTTGGCAACAACATACGCTGCGTTTTTCAGGCTCTCATTGATACTATTGGCTTCTTCCTGGGTATGGATCTCGAGCGCTTTTTGGCCAACAATACTTACAAATTTGGCCCTAAAACTCTTGTGGGCTGTCTCCTGCTTTGTCAGCTCTGCCTCGATAGTCCAATACTCCTCGGAGACAAAGCTCTGTATTTCTTGTTCTCTCTCTACGATGATCCTCAGAGCTGCTGACTGAACCCTCCCTGCAGATAGTCTTCCCCTTATCTTGCGCCATAGCAGAGGACTGATTTTGTATCCTACTAAACGGTCAAGGACACGCCTCGCCTGCTGAGCATTTACCAGATCCAAGTCCATGCTCCGTGGATTCCGAAAGGCATCCTTGATTGCATCCTCCGTTATTTCATGAAAGGTAACTCGATGCACTGGAGTTCCATCAATCTCTGTAGCTGCCATCAAGTGCCATGAGATTGCTTCCCCTTCACGATCCGGATCTGTAGCGAGATATACAGCCTTGGATTTTTGCACCGCGGCTCGGAGTTCCTTCACTACTTCTCGCTTCTCTTTGGGAATAACATAGGTAGGCATGAAATCTGCATCCACATCGACTCCCAGCTTACTCTTGGGTAAGTCCCTTACATGACCTACACAAGCCTTGATGGTGTAGCGGGTGCCCAAAATCTTGCCAAGGGTTCTAGCTTTAGCTGGTGATTCAACAATAACAAGTTCCTTTGCCATTTGTTCCCTTCGTCATATGAGCGCATAGCTCGAATTGCCCATCTGTTTTGCCAGACCTTTTAATTCTAATATGGTGAGGAGGCTGCTGACTGTGGATGCGGGCAATCCACTTTGATAACATATGTCATCTATGCATGTTGCTTCGCTTGAGAGGCAGGACAACAATTGTGATTCGATATCAGTAGTGGTAACAAGTTCTTTGAATTCCAGTTGCTGAGCTACCGCGGTTAAGTTTAGCTCCTCCAGTATATCCGCGCAATTACGAACCAACTTTGCCCCGTCCTGGATGAGGTGATTGGGACCTTTGCTGGTGGGAGAGAATATGTTTCCTGGAACTGCAAACAGTTCGCGGTTCTGCTCGGCTGCCTGATGGGCTGTAATCAGTGCCCCACTTCTTTCGCCGGCCTCTATCACTAGTACCCCTAGGCTTATGCCGCTCATGATGCGGTTACGGAGGGGGAAGTGCTCTCCTTTGGGTCTGACACCTAAGGCGAATTCACTGACTAGAGCTCCTTGGTCGATGATGCGATGGGCCAAGGCCACATGTTCACTGGGGTAAACCATATCCAGACCACAGGCACAGACAGCAATCGTTCGTCCTCCTGCCTTAAGAGCTACATCATGAGCCACTGCATCAATTCCTCTTGCCAGACCACTGACAACGGTTATTCCGTTGCGTACAAGGTCACCAACGATCTCCTCGGCCACCCGACGCCCGTAGGCGGATGCATGGCGAGTGCCTACTACAGCGAGAGGGACTTCATCTTCTGTTAGAAAAGATCCACGAACATAAAGCACAGGCGGACAGTCATGTATTTCCCTGAGCCGAGAGGGATAATCCTTATCATTCCAAGTAAGAGCTCTAACCTCGTGTTGCTCCAGCCGCTTGATCTCAGCATCGGGAGATATCTCTGACCGGTTGTCTATGATCAACTGCACTGACTTGGCATCCAAGCCGGCTGCAGTAAGATCGGAGGCTTGGGCATACCAGGCTTTCCCCAAATCATCAAAATAACCGAGGAGCAGGGAAAATTTGGCACGCCCGATCCCTCGAATAATACTAAAACTGACCCAGTATTTGAGCTCCTCTGAATCCATTCTCCCAAACAAGCAAACTAAACTTAGCACAATCCCAACACTCACAGATGCTGCTGGCCCATTCACCACGGAGTCGCCCATAGGACGAGCATTCTGCCCGTTCTCTCCACCCATCAATGAGTGCCCTTGTGCCCAAAAGGTTCTCTGACCATCTGATCGGGAAAGACGCCCAGCCTATCCGGACTTTCCGGACAAATACCATTCAGTCACGTTAGCCATCCCGAATGTCCTGGAATACCTCTGGCAGGGTGCTCTCAAACTATTTCAGGACTCCACTTGCCGACTCTCTTGCTTCCCTGGCATCTTATTCAGAATGCGTATGCCAATCGTCCGAATAGCTAACCTTGACCGCGTATAGTAAAAGCCCCATACATCTCGCAGATTCTCTGCCTTGCTATGCGGAGACAACATCTTTCCCGGAATGAGAAACAGATCCTGGATTACGGGATATGATTGCCCATTTCCCGCCCAGTATGCTCTGAGAAGTTACTTCATCACTTGTCAGCAATGAAGAACCGGCACCAAAAGGAACCTATTCCTCTGAGATTGTCATCTGCGTTCAGCAGATCATCCGTGGCTTTCGCCAGTATCTGTCTTGCGAATTAGATTTCTTCGGACATACAAGGCTTTGCATTCACGCAATACATTGGTTAAGACGTATGTGGAAGGCTCAACGGAGTGTCCGAGAGATCTCGAAGCATTGCCATGTATTCCTTGTTCTGTTTTTCCCACTTGTGCACTGTTCGGTATCCTTCAGCCCTAAGGAAGCCATCTTTGAATTTGCCTTGCAGAAAGAGCTTGGAAACATTCAGCTTAGAGTAAAACTTGTGGTAAGCTTGCATCGTTTGCTTCTGCATTTCATAGGGTGACATGTTATCAGGCCAGTGAACCACATGGGCTCCATCAAACAATGCCCAGTCGCTGGGATACCGGTCAGAGATAAGCCTGCCTGCATCTTTGACATTGCCATACAGCTTGCTCCCAACAAGTGGTATCAAGACGCTTAGCTGCAAGCTATCTAGTCCCAGATTATTATAGACATCAGAATAGCCTTCTGATATAAACATCCCGTGCACCTTAATGTGATATTTGTGCAGCAGGTCAAGGCATCTCGTGATATCCTCAAGCGTCTGCTTCTTTTCATATTGCTTGAGGGTTTCTTCATTAACCGACTCAAACCCAATGTAGAGACGAACACAATGTGCCCGTGCCATTAATTCCACCAAGTCTTCACTAGCAGCCACGTCATCAGCTCTTACCTGAGTGCTCCATCTTGGTGTAATCTTGTGTTCAATCATTTGGTTCAGCAAGTCTTCTGTCCTTTTTCTATTGGACGCGAAGCTGTCATCATAGAAAAAGACATGCCTGTGCTCACGCTGGGATAGCTCTTCAATCACGCTCTCGGTACTTCGAAACCTGTATTTCCTTCCAAACATCGGGGTCACTGAACAGAATGTACAGTTATGAGGACAGCCTCTTGATGTAGACACGGGAGTACAAAACCTCGTGGATCCGCCGCGGATCAAGGAGAAATCGGGATATGGCAGGTCATCCAAGTTCTCGACAGGATAACCTTGGACTACCTTGTCACCACCGTTTTCTACTAAATCACAGATGATGGGTTCTGCTTCTCCAAGGACCACATGGTCTGCGTACTGGCCTGCTTCCTCCGGCATAAAAGTGGCGTGGGGTCCACCGATAATGATCCTTCCCTTGGGATTTATGGCTCTGAACTTCTCCGCTATTTCGTAACCTCGTGGAGCTGTGGTCGATAGAATCGAGATTCCAAGAACGTCAGAGTCTTTCATGTCAGAGTAGTCTACCCTCCGGGCATTCTCGTTGTATATAGTCACATTATGCCCCTTTTGTTTGAGCATAGTGCCAAGATATAAAAGTCCTAACAAGGGTACGTGTTTTTGAACCATACTGTAGACATTGTAAAATTGGGCTTTAGGTTCAACAAGAGTAATTTTCACAGCTTTGCTACCACCTTTCTAAACGCTATATGCCAATTCACTATTGACATGAGGAAAAACACAGGCTGCAATCCTGTGCCCTATCATATTATGAGCGATACCTTGTCCGAGGCATAGGTTCCAATCTCAATAGAGACCTCCTCTCTCTACTGAGGAAATTTTGCGAGCAAAGGTATTCAGCGGAGAGGGTGGGATTCGAACCCACGGTCGTCAAAGACGACTCGCGCTCTCCAGGCGCGCCTGATCGGCCACTCCAGCACCTCTCCTTTATTGACAGCAACTCATCAAAACAATTCATCTCGGATACAATGGACCAGGAGGTTTGGTCACCTTTCCTGCTCCCGCTTGTCCTCTCAATTCAGCGGAGAGGGTGGGATTCGAACCCACGTTGCAGAAACCGCAAACCGCTTTTCGAGAGCGGCACCTTAAACCTCTCGGTCACCTCTCCAAGCTTGCAACCAGAGAGTACCCGCCAGCTTATCCAGTATCACATCATAGAATAGTCAGAAAGCCGGTGCAAGTTCTGCTAA
>Ga0209345_10006361_pt1 | contig 10715 bp, 11 predicted proteins | sample Cruoilmetagenom7_FD_187294 | JGI IMG/M metagenome (GOLD analysis project Ga0209345, IMG submission 187294) | Oil polluted marine microbial communities from Coal Oil Point, Santa Barbara, California, USA - Sample 7 (SPAdes) (version 2) | ecosystem: Environmental > Aquatic > Marine > Oil seeps ...
ACAATTTATACTATCTATAAGATCTTTATAAGAATAATTTAAAAAAGCAAATAGATATGAAAACACATAGAATAGTATTATTATTGTTAATCTTTCTTTTTCCAATGAACTTAACATCAATTGCTTCAACTGAAGGCATCTCTAATTACGAAGTTAGTCAAAGCGTTACATACCAAGTAGAACTTGACTACACCTTTACACATACTCGATCTTATCCCCAAACATATTATTTTAAAGTCGCACGATTAAACGACCGCCAACCAAATTCGACGGTTACCCAATATTGTCCCCCATATCAAGAATCTAATCTGTTGTACAATTCAATAACGGGAACCGATTCTCTAACTATGGGTTCACTAGATAAATTCAATAACACTTACGATTTATTTAGCGCTACTCTAAGCTCTGCTGAAACAATAACTTTAAGTCAAAAATATAAAGTAAAACTTAACGAAGTAACATTTGGTAATATCTTAGATTCAGACATTGGAAGTTATGATACTTCTGACGAAATGTTTGATTTATATTGCAACAAAATGGAAACTTTTTACGAGCGAAACGACCCCGATCTAATTGCTACATCAAATAATATCGTTAATCCAGGTGATAATCCACTCGAGAAGGCTCAAAAGATTAGTAGCTGGGTTTCAAATAATCTTACTTACTCTGGAGGTCTTCCCGCTTTAGAGAAAGGCGCATCTTGGGCATATGATAATCAAATGGGCGACTGCAGCGAATATTCTACCTTAATGATTACTTTATTGAGAATTCAAGGGATTCCCGCTAGAAAAGTAACAGGTTATTTGATATCAGCAGATTCAAATCTTCAACCATCAGTCGGGCAAGTCTTTAACTTTCAAGCAAGTTCAAGTGGAACTTCAAACCTTTTAGGACACGCTTGGGTTGAGTATTATATTCCCGAAATTGGATGGATTGCTTGCGAACCACAAAATCCAAACTTCTACAAAAAAAGCGATTATCTAAGGTTTAATTTAAATATCGGTGCTTGGTTTTTTATGCCGGGCGCATCATCGGGATACGATTACGTTTCGGAGTTCCCACACATTCCGTCACCAGTAGCGTCCGACCACGACGCTTACACTTTTAATTACGATGTAAAAATAACTGTATTAGAGACAAGTTTTAATTCTCTAGACCTTCTTGTTATTATAACAATTAATTCTATATTTGGAATTGTTATAATCGGTATAGTTTTGTTAATTAGAGCAAGCAGAAAAAAGAGAAAAAAATATCTTACATATTAATTTTTTTTTAATTAATCTCTTATATATAGGTGTGAATTAAATCCTTAAGATTTTTTGAGAATTTTGGTAAATTTTTATCGATCTTTTCCATATTTAAATCCCTTTCCATAAAGAGTAACAAATAAAGATTGTACTTTTCAACGGGGATCTTTTTAAATATTATTTTTTTAGATTCGCTTGTTATTCCTGAAGAAATTAAGAAATCTTGTTTTAGTAACTTAAATTCTTTAAAAGTTTTGTAGAGCGTCTGAAAATGTGGCGCCGAAATTTCAAAAACCTTTTCGGAAATGCCTGTTCTCGAAAAGTTTGACAAAATTATTCCGTTTTCATTAAGTAGAAGTATTGCGTCAGAATTTATTTTCTTAGCGAAATGTTTCAATTGGTTTTCGAATAACTCTCTATTTGGACTGAGTTGTGAAAGTCCGTATGAGTAAGCAGATATTAAAGACCAGTGGGCAAAAATCGATGTTTGAAAGATTTTAACGAAAAACCCTTCAGAAATCTTACTAATTTCTTCGTTTAAGGTTTTTAGATTATTTTTAATTTCATTTGATTTCTTTATATCAGGGTCGTATTTATTTAGACATACAACGATCGGAGGAAATTCGTCTAACTCTAGTAGGGAATCTAATACTTTTTTAAATAATTCTATTGATTCTGCAATCCTTTCGGAATCTTGAATGTCAATAACGTAAAAGAGTAAATCTACGTTATATAAATAAATCTTACGTTGTTCGAGAAATTTTTCGCGATATTGCTTTTGCCCGCCTAGATCCCATATAGATATAGTTGAGTTTTGTTCTTCAAATATCTTTTCTTCCGTCCTAGCAATTCCTTTGGTCGGTAACGATTTAATAATCTCAGAATATCGCTCTTTTACCGCCAGAAGAAAACTCGTTTTGCCAACCTTGTCTAAACCTGTAAATAAAATTTTAATTTGTCGTTTTACAGAAAAAGGGTCTTTTATTTCACTTGTAAATTCTAACAATTCTTCTCTTAATTCATTGATGATAACTTCATTTTCTTCTAAAGATTTTGCTAATTGAACTTTTGAGGCTGCGCTATCGATAATTACTCTTAAATATTTCATGTTTTCGTAGAAAAAAACCCTATCTTCCTCGTTTATTAACATAGTTATTGTAGCAGCTTTAGCATTTCCTCTTGCTTTTGGATCGTAAATTAGAAAGAAGTAAGTTAATCCATTAAGTTTTAAATCTGGAAAGGGCAATATTCCAAAATAGTTTATTTCTTCTGTAGATGTACTATTTTGATATACTGAATCGCCCATCAGTAAGCTAATCGTTTTCATTGCAATTATTAATCGCGAAGCTTCATCCATATTACTTGGCCAATATATTTTTGGTGTTGGACCATCTTCGTCAAACACACTTAAAACAATTGATTTTATTATCTCCGTTTTTGGTTCAGACATAATTTTTTGAAGTATTTTAGATTATCATCAAGATTTAAAAGGTTTTAAGTAAAATAAGGCTACTATTAAATCAAAAGATATTTATTATTTTCCCTAATTCTTATAAATCGATTTAAAATAAATACCTTATTCAATAAAGATGAGAACCTTAAATTAAAAAAAAAGTTTTAACAAGATTTAATAAAAGATAAATAAGAATTTTTAATGAAAATAATTACTTTCTTTTAGTAATTATTAAATTGACAATTAACTTTTTATTATGTTTGAAAATAAAATTGTTCATACCTTACCAGAAGTGCTATACAAGGATAAAGAAGCTGGAATAGTAAAAAAAAACAAATTTGAACCTATCCGTATATATAATTCATTACTCCAAGAAACAGAACTCTCGGAACAAGACGCTGAAAAAATAACTCTTGATGTTTTTCGTTTTGTAACCTCATCAAATCTTAAAATATTAACAGCACCTCTTATAAGAGAGCTTGTTAGTTATTCTTTATTGAGGTTTGGATTTGAGATTGCCCGCCTACAGAATACTAGAATTGGATTTCCTTACAACGATTTGAAAGATAAAATTTCTGAAAGCAATAATATTGCTGAATTAAAAGAATTTATTTATACATGGGTTATTGAGGAATATAATGAAGTTAAAAAATTGATAGAAAATTCAAACATTTCTGAATAATATATTTTTTTCATCATTTCGACACTTTGATCATAATATCATAACTCTCCTTTCATTTTTAAAAGCATCAACTTAATTTGCATTATGTCTAGGGTTTATTCTTCGCCGTCGATAAAGCATTTTTTCTTAGAAATTTACAACTTATTGAAAGACACGGATTCGTCTGTAACCGAGATATGGTTTGAAATATCAGAAATTGAATTTTTCAAAGATTTTAGCGATTTTGAACTCCGAGGTTTTTTAGATAAGTTTGATTTTATCTCAATTCAGAAAGGAAACTATGTTCATTACATAGTTGTAAATAAAATCGTGTTTATTACGAGATCTCTTAAATTTTTAGAGCTAGATGTTAATCAACTGTCGTATCTATTAAGTAGCGACGGTTTTGAAGCTTTAATCAAAGAGATTTTATCTCAAAACAATTATAAAACAATCAAAAATTTTAGGTTTTCAGATAAATCTGATCTCAAATACAAAACATCTCAAAAAAGGTATGAAATCGATGTAATAGGCATATACCAAAGTTTTGTCTTGATAATCGATGCTAAGCAGTGGAAACGCAAAGACTCTTACAGTGCTATGAATAAAGCTGCAAATTTACAATATCAAAGAGTAATAGCTTTGAAAAAGAATCCTGAAATACTATCAAATTTAATACAGAACCTATTAGGAATGAAATTTAACTTTCGAAAAAGGTTACCATTTATCTTAATTCCCGTTATGGTTACGTTAGAATCAAATTGGACCAGAATTAACGAAAATTACGTTCCATTAGTAGGAATAGATAATTTTAATTCGTTTTTGCAGGAATTAAGAATCAATTTAGAATATTTTAAAACTATCGAAGTTGATAGAATTATCGTTCAAAAACAATTAGTATAAAAATATAAGATAAGGTTAGGATGGTGAATCTCTATTTTGATAATCCTAAATATTGTTTTACTTGTTTTTTTACAATACTAACAGCAAAATAGATTATTCCTGATTTAACGCGAGGATGTGAAAGAATTATTAAAATCATGTCATCTCCAAATGATTTTTTTGAAATAATGGGTGCGAGGTCTAAAACTCCATTAGTTCCCCTTATGGAAATGTTCAACAGGGTTCCCGCGCTTAAACCCTTGATTATATCGTCTCCAATCATGGATAAATTCTGACCAATTGTTGCAAATAAGGTTTCTGAAATTCTTGATGAAATTGCTGAAGCGAGAATCGTACCATCACTCTTAATTATTGCGGAGGCTTCAATATGCAGGTCCAGCTTCAATAAATCCTTCAAAATTTCGTTCATACTGGAAGGAGGAATTTTTTCTTTTGGTTTCTCTTGAATAGCTTGCTTTTTTTTTTTAATAGATTCTAACGGCTTAACCGTTATTTTTTTAGATATAAATGACAATACTTTTGACATATCTTCTTCTAGTTGCTTTTGTTTTAAAAGCACAGACTCCTTTTCAGACGGGGGTACGGTTGATTTTAGAGCGTTCCGTGATTTCATATCAGCACGGCTACTAACTTGTCGGGGTGTTCCGAAAACTCCTTTATCCGCAATAATTGATCCTTTGTAAGGTTTAGGTGTAATTTCTTTTAAAATATCTGTATCTTCTTTATCTTCCAGTTCGCTTTCTACGGATTCTTCGACATCTTCGTATTCGAAGGGGGTTTGGGTTTCAATAAGATCATCCTCAACTTCTTTTAATTTTTCGGGTTTTGGGATCTCTTGTAGGTCTAAATGATCTGGTTTAGAAACTTTTTTCTTATCAGGAATTCTTTTCTGAGGTTTAGTTCCTTTTTTCTCCTTTTTACTAGGATCCATTCTAAGTCTTGGAGCTTTGCGAGAAGTGGGGAGTAGAGCGCCGCATTTTCTACAAATATTACCGCTTTCCTCGTTATTTGTCGCACCACAATTAGAACAAATGATCATTGGGATTATCTCTTTTATCAGCTTTTAAAATCAGAAATAATAGCGTATATAAAGTTTTATATATATATATGTATAAAAATTCAATTTTATTAATGTTAGCTAAAGCAAATTAAAAATAAAAGGAGTTAACTATATAGAATCTCTTTTAATAAATTAGCAAAACAATCAAAATCATCTTTGCTAATATTGGTATCTTGTTTAAGCATTAGCAAATAATACGGTGAAGAGTCGTCTTTTAAAGAAAGTTGCTTAAAGATGAAATTCTTTCCATATCTTTGCACAATCATGTGATTTTCCTCTTCTTGACGGCTAGGTTGAGCTTTTGTAAAAACAAAGCTATCGTTAAGTGTGAGAAAGTAAGGGGTGCTGGCACTTAAGAGATTCTTTGTTTCCTCGTCTTTGTAATAACTACCTACGATAAGACTATTATCGTCTAGTAAAACAACGCCTTCAGAATATGTCTTTTTGCCAAATTCTATAATCGTTTTTTCAATTAACTCTGATTTTGGATATAAGTTTAAAAGAATTTCAGACATAGCTTTAATGATACTGGGTAAATCGTAGATTGAAGTATTGTAATAATAGATTTTCTTATAATCTACCACACTTTTTATTTTTTCTTTTAATTCTATTTCAAGAGTATTCATTTCGTTTAAAGCGTTTCGTCTTAACGCTGGATCATATTTGTGGAAAAAAATATAAATGCTCGGCTCTATTTCCAGCTTTTTAAATTGTTCTACTACATCTTTAAAATAGCTGAGAGCTTCAGGTATTCTTGCGCGATTTTGAACATCTATTACATAAACAGCAATCTCAGTGTCATCGAAATACTTTCCAGGGTTCTTTAGATAAGCTATTCTATAACTAAATTGACCTCCAAGATCCCATTCAGCTATTTCTCGCCCTAGAAATTCAAATATCCTTCTTTGAGCACCTCTTGTTGGCTTTAGAAACGCGATTTTCGAGAATTCCCTCTGTATAGCATATATAATTGTTGTCTTGCCTGCGTTATCAAGGCCCGTAAATAAAATTTTACTAGCTGACGCTATAGCTTTCCTTTTTTCTTTTTTAACTTTTTTATCTTCTGATAAATATTGAATTGTCAATTGAAATCAATCCTCACAAATATACTCTTATGTAAGATAATATATCAAGCATTCTTATAAAATTATTCTTAACTTAAATATTAAAATGTTTAGCATATTTTTTCATTAATAAAGGATATTTTGAAAATATAGAAAAAAAAAAGAAATTACTTTTTATTAAAACTCAAACCCCTTTCCGAAAAAATCTGTAATATCGAAATAAAAAGAAATTTCACGACCATCTTCTAATTTTAATTCCAAAACATCGTACATTCTTCCACTTTTGTTTTGTAAACTCTGCTTAATTAATTGATAATTAGAGAACCTTTTACGAACTTCAATGTATTCTTGTTCTACGCCTTCGATATTACTACAATCTGAGAGCTTTATAGCTTCTTCAAAAGAAAGGCCATCTCCTCCACTAATCTTTACCATTCTTAACACTTAAACATATCTTATTAAAATTTTTATGTATAATCTTAACTTTTTTAAAACTCATTTGGCATGCCATACTTAGTATTAGAGCTTTTTTCAAAAAGTTCGTTCAATTTCTCAACTGCTTCTTGAGCTGTTTTTGCTCCATATATGGTATCGCTTCTTCTATCGTCGATTTTTTTGCCTGCCATTGCAGACGACCATCCATTTAAACCAGTTAGTGCGACGATTGGTTTTTCGTATATCCAGGCGAAGCAAATTTCTGATAATGTGCCTGCTTTCCCCGCTATCGCGACTACTGCGTCGCCACTAAGCACTACAACAATATTTCGCGCTTGAGAAAACGGAACCGGAATAACAACATCAACATATTTATTTGCCAAATCTTTATCTTTAAAAGGAATTATTCCTATTGTGAATCCTCCCTCTTGTTTCGCTCCTTTGCAAACCGCTTCCATAACTCCAGAAAGCCCTCCGCATGCAACAGCAAAATTGTTTCTAGCGAGCAATCCTCCCAATTCATTAGCTATTTTCTCCGTTTTTGAATCGATTTGGCTAGTACCAATTACAGAAACAGTTCCCTTAAATTTATTTTTGAAATTAAAACTCATTGTATTTCAATATCTTATTCTTTTTATAATTCCTATTATTGTTCGATCTTTTTAATTGTTTAGAAAGTCAGAAAGATAAGTATCCAATAAATTTTTTATTTTTATAATAAACTTATTGATCATCGAGTGTTGCAAGATGATCATCAAATGATCGAAGGCAAAAACTTAAATGTACGAAATCATGTTATTATTATATGGAAACAAAACATAGATTAAAGCCAAGTGTTTTTATAGCCCCGCATCAAAAGGATTCTTCAATTTACTGCCCTGTTTGTGGACATATCATGGAACAAATTCCTCATACACCTAAAGATAAAGAACCAATTTATCAATGTCCTCGATGTTATACATTTATTCCAGAACAGATTTTTAGCCTATCAGATCTTAAATAAAGGCTAATAACGATAATTCTCGTTTAATGTGGGATATATAAAATTTCTCGTAGTTTACTTCTTATCGATTAGATTAAACCTTAAGGACAACATTCTTAACGACATTTAGTATAGAAATAAATAATGCTTAAAAAACAGTTTTATTTGGATTATGCCCTAAGAATTCGAGAATACGGGTCCCACAGTCAGAATATTAAATCTTTAATACTCTATAACATCTAAAGATTCTTTACCATTGTTAATTTTTAATCTCGCTTTTTTAATAATTTTTCCAATCAAATTTGCTGACATATCATGGTCTTTAAAAATTTTGATTATTTGCTGAGATTTTTCTTCAGGTGCAGTTAAAATATATGAAGTGGTTAAAAACATTTTAGTGTAAGTCTCCAAATTATAGCCCTTCTCTATTAATTTTGGAGGAATAACGATCTTTTCAATATTTATATCCGCACCAACTTTAGAATATTGAATTAGTTGTAAAGTAGTTCCAAACACACCTCCGTTAGAAACATCTTTTGACGAGTTAGCAATATGTTTTTGAGCAATAACATTCATAGATTTTCTTTTATTCAAAACTACTTTAGAATCCTTAAATGTAATCGTATCCCAATATAAATTATTTGCTTTTCCTATTTTTCCGTTAAAATCAACGGCTAAAATGATGTTATCGTTTGGTTGCGCATTTTTCGCAGATATGTAATCGTCCTTTTTAATTTCTCCAATTAATGTAGAACTTAATTCGTAATAATTTTTCGTATTAGTGTGACCCCGAATTACAGGAACATTAAATTTTTTCGAGCCAGCACATACACCTTCAATAATCTTTTGCCCAGTCTTTTGTTCTTTAAAGGAAATTATCAGACTTGCCGCAATTGGCATTCCTCCACACGCGTAAATATCATCTACTCCAACCAAGATGGAACTAAAGCCAGCGCCAAATGGAAACTTCTCTATAAAAGTAGTTTTAATCCGATCGGTTGTTACTAACGTGTACATTCCATTATTGTTCTTAACTGCGGCAGAATCCTCTCCTATGGCTGAAAAAATACGAGAACTTTTAAAAGAATTTAAATCAATGAATTGAACTACAGGATCAATACTTTTTTTTTCAATTATGCTGCTATTGTTCTTAATACATTCGGCAATTTTTTTTAACATTAATGATCTAGTAAAAAATCTATTATTATTAAATAATTAACTTTCCTACCATTATTATTAAAAAAAAATATTGCAGAATGTTCTATGTAATGGATGATTTAATTAAATCTTCTATAGTCAAAGGACTAGTGTTTTGCGCCTACGACAAATTAGGCCCTCAACCAATTTATATGTTCCCTAAACCAATTAAGGAGACAAATTTAGGATCTACAAATAAAGAAAAGATAGATGGAAAAGGGCTTAAAATGTCTTTAAGAGATTATATGCAAATCTCAATTAAAACCTTAAGCCTTCTCCTCGGGGATGGTACGTTATTTAATAAAGACTACGCTTTGCTAAAACAATACCAATACTTTGGAGTTATCCCATTTCCAGATTTTCATTTAACAGCACTTACATTTTTTCACTTTGTTGAAGTAAAATTTGATGAAGCTCCTTTAGCATCTACTTTCTGTATATTAGTAGACGAGAATCAAAGAGGTTTTTTGTATAACAATATCAATCGATTAAAAAATATTGTTACCGATTTCTTTAACCAGTTTGATAAAATAATTACTGAAGAGTTTCAACCACAAGAACAAGTAGAACGTTATTTTAAGAACCTTTTAAAAAAAATGATTATAATTGAAAAAACGCCATCAACGCCTGTTACATTGCAAAGAAAAATGAAAATAATATTCGCGGGTCTTGACGATAGCGGGAAGACGAGCTTTTTGCTTTCAATAGATAGAAAGTTTTCAAAATTGATTGGATTAAGACCTACGAGGGGAGCAAATATAAGTTCAATAGAAGCATTAGGGGCTACGATCTTTTTATGGGACTTGGGTGGTCAAAAGAAATTTCGAGAAAGAATCGAGAAAGAACAAATTTACCTATTTGAAGCAGATTTACTTTTCTATTTCATAGATGTAAGAAACGAAGCCCGATTTAAAGAAAGTATTGAATACCTTAAAAATATAAAAAAAGCATTAGCGCAACTAGAACAAGCAACTCCAATTATCTATGTTTTATCGAAGGGAGACCCCGACATAGTAGACTCTAAAGAAATTAAAAATAACTTAAAAGTAATAAAAAATGAATTAGCTAAAATCTCTTTAGACAAAAACCCTGAAATTTATATAACAAGCATATTTAAGATTTTTACTATTTTAAGAGCTTTTTCTTCAGGCATAGCCAAATTAAGTCCAAACAGAGGTTTGATCGAGCAAAATCTTCGCGAATTTTCTTCTCTAACAGGATCATCATTAATATTTCTTCTGAGTAGTGACGGTTTAGTATTAGCAGAATACTCTGCCTTAGAAGCAATGGAAATTACTAAAATACCAAAATCTGAAGATTTAATGAATGTTTTTGAGGTTGCTGCCCCTCAATTTACAACAATATTGAAAATTTTTTATAAATTTAAAACATCTGAGAAAGAAGAAGCAATCTTTAAAGTTTCAGACTCCATCATCTTGTTAAAGCAATTAAAAATCGTTAACTATGAGTTATATATCCTCTTTTTAATTGATAACGAAAATAAAAAAGAAATTATTGACCAAAATCTTCAAGATTTCCTCGACCGTACACAAGATTTACTAATAAGGCATATCTCTTAAAATATGTGTTTCAATGGTGTCCGTTCTGAAATCTTTTTTCGTAGAATTCTTTTTCGATAATAGGAATTAATTCCTGAAATGAGAGACATGGCGGGAATAATACACTTAGCAAACTTAACCGGACCAAATAACA
>Ga0209345_10006362_pt1 | contig 10713 bp, 11 predicted proteins | sample Cruoilmetagenom7_FD_187294 | JGI IMG/M metagenome (GOLD analysis project Ga0209345, IMG submission 187294) | Oil polluted marine microbial communities from Coal Oil Point, Santa Barbara, California, USA - Sample 7 (SPAdes) (version 2) | ecosystem: Environmental > Aquatic > Marine > Oil seeps ...
GGTGAAGCTGAGCGCAAGTTTATGGTTCAGTCAGATCAGTATTACCAGAAAATGGCTAGGGAAGTGAAGCAGCGCGCACAACGGATTGCGTTTGAAGTCAGGAAGCATTGGTCTAGCGTCGAGCTTTCGGGAAAGTCCAAGTGGGTGGAGTACGGGGATAACTGGCAATCTAAGCGCGTTGTGGATTATGCGAGCAATGAAATACGGGTCAGCGCGCTTAACGGTATGAGCACCCTGGAGCTGAAAGCGTTTGCTGGCACTGAGTTGAAGACGCTTTTGGGTAGCACTGTCTCGGCCGCTTTGCAGCGTGACCTGGTTATGAAGCACATCTTTGATGTAGCGGATGATAATGGTCTGGATCAGCTGGTTTTCAGCGAGTTATTTAAAACAGATAAGCCCTCCGACAAAGAGATCGCTCGCTTGGCGCAACGACTGATGGCGCGCGCATATGTACGCTACCAGGATCAAGTTGCAATGCGTGGCGACCTAGCGGCACAGAGTCTTTCAAAAACATTAACTTATGTTGTTCCTTTACCAAAAAACCGAATGCGGGACAAAGCCAGGCAATATTTACCGTTAGTAAAGAAGTACTCCAACGAGTTTCAAATTCCTGCAGATGTGATGATGGCGATTATGCATACAGAGAGTCACTTTAATCCTCTTGCTCGTTCCCATATTCCGGCTTTCGGTTTGATGCAAATCGTGCCTCGCTCTGCGGGCAGGGATGCCAGCCGAGTCCTCTTTAATAAGAAGAAGCTGCTTTCAGCCGGGTTTCTTTACAAGCCGGAGAACAATATAAAAGTGGGCGCTGCCTACCTCAATGTTTTGAGCTTCCGGTATTTAAAGAAAATTGAAAACCCTGTTAGTCGTTTGTACTGCATGGTTGCCGCATATAATACGGGCAGCGCAAATGTGGCTAGAGCGTTTACACCGGTTCCTCAAATGCAAAAAGCGGTTTCCGTTATAAATGGGATGAGCAACCAGCAAGTATTGATGCGTTTGATTAAATACCTGCCTCAGCGTGAAACCAGAGAGTATGTTGAGAAGGTGCTTAAGAGGCGAAAGCTTTATTCTCGAGTCTGATTCTGTGTGGGTATGGCTGGTAACTTCTAGCCTAATGAGGGGCTAAATAAATAATGAACAGGAAAGTAGCGGTATTATTTGTGCCATTTTTTACTTTGATGGTGGCTTGCTCCGATAAGGATGCTAGGAAGTCTATTGAAAGTCTTTCTGGCGATGTGCAATTACTCAAGTCTCGTATCGTCGCCCTTGAATATTCGAGGGCGGAATATGGTGAAGAGAAATTTAAACTGGAAAATATTAGCTACCATTTTTCAGAAGAGGCCTTTAGTTCCGTGTTAAACGGGGAGGCAGCAGTGATTGCTGTGAATAAGGAAGCTCTTCCAGCCTTGGCCAGGGTTGAAATTTCGTATCAGGTATATGCTTCCGACAAAGCCTTGTTAGCCAGCGGCTTAGTGCCTGTTTCATTGGAAAATGGGCATGGAAAGATGGCGTTGCAAGTGGCTATCCCTGTCATGATGGTTGATGCTGATAATGTAAGTGTTCAATTGCAGCCACACAGGTGGTATCCCGTCTACCTGGCTCATCCCGCTCCTTAGAGCCCCTTCTTATTGCGGGCTCATTCTCTGTAACTTGTGCTCAAGCAGATTATTGGTATGATGCCACGAGATAGGGAGTGGTCTTGTTTCTTATCTCCTTCTCTTTTTTTGAGGCCGAGTGATGAACTTTACTCGGCTTCAAAACATGGAGGGTGGGGATTTCCTCACCACTTCCTTTATCGTATGGTGCGTTGTCCTACACAAACTACCGAGTGTGTCAGAAACGTAGAAACAGTGGCTTGGCCAAAAGTAGGCCGCTGTCCTCTAAACCTAAATAATAAGATAGAAACAACTCAAACCATTGGAGCGCTAAATGTCAAGAAAACCACTTGAAGAGGGCTACTTCGTGATTCACGAGGATGGCTCGCCTGCATTGCTGGGTTCGTACAGCAAAGCGGCTGACCAGCACTATTTCCCTATTCGTAAGCAATGCCCCATTACAGAAGAGCCTGTGGAAACTGTGGAACTACCCACTGAGGGCATCCTCTACTCTTGGACATACATTAATATGCCCGTTATGGGAGCCACTGAAATGGGCTTCGGCGGCACCGGCGTTGGTCAAGTAGACTTGCCAAATGGCGTGCGTGTTCAAGCAAACCTGAAAGGTAAAGAGGGTGACTGGGAAATCGGCATGAAGATGAAGCTTGATCTCCAGCCAGTTGTGAAAAAAGGTGACACAGAGCTTTGTACGTTCTGTTTTAGCGTCGCTTAATCTGATAAATAATTATTAAAAGCTGGAGATTTAGACATGATAGATGACGTATATGTCATTGGTGTTGGTATGCACCCTTTTCAAAGAACCGCTCCCCCTGTACGCGATATGTATTTTACTGCAGCGAAGGCCGCTCTTAATGACGCAGGAATCAAATTTAAAGAAGTCGGAGAGCTCTACAATGGCTACTTGGGCGGCCAAATGCTCGAAGGTATTGGTTTTGCCAAAGATCTTGGTTTAAACAACGCCTCAGTCACTCACGTAGAAAATGCTTCTGCCACTGGTTCTACGGCATTTCGTGAAGCGGTTCGTGCGGTACGCTCAGGTGATTGTGAAATCGCCATGGCGGTAGGCTTTGATGACATGATGAAAATGGGCATGAGCATGATGAAGTCAATGGCGGGGGAAGACCCGACAATTGATTCCATTATTTTGCCTGCTGGGTTCTTCGCCATGTGGGCAACACGTCGCATGCACGAACGCGGTACTACAGTAGAAACTTTCGCTAAAATAGCGGCTAAAAACTGGAATCACGCACGGCATAACCCTTATGCGCAGCGTCAGTCAGACCATGAAGTGACACCTGAAGAGGTTATGGCATCCAAGCCTGTGGCCTACCCGCACACCAGTAAAATGGCTTGTGCTGCCGGCGGCGGTGCTGCGAGCGCAATAGTCGCGACAAAAGCAGTTGCTGAGCGCTTGGCAAATGGACGTCCTTTGGTAAAAGTGACGGCTTCACAGTCCAAGTCTGAGCACTACACCGAAGGTCATATCTTCATGGGCGCGGTGGTAGGCCCTGCAGACCTAACAACTCGCACTACGCAGGCTTTGTATGAGCAAGCGGGAGTTGGTCCTGATGATGTCAGCTTTGTACATGTTCATGACGCATTCCCTATTGAAGAGCTTATGTACTATGAGCTAATGGGCTTTTGTGGAGAGGGAGAAGGTGACCGTCTTGTTGAAGAGGGTGCAACCTCCATTGGTGGACGTATTCCATTCTCCCCAGATGGTGGTTTGACTGCGCGCGGCCATCCAGGTGGTCCAACTGGCCTTGCCCAGGTATGGGATGCAACCGTTCAATTGCGCGGTGAAGCAGGTAAACGTCAGGTAGAAGGTGCCAAAAATGGCATGGTTCACATGATGGGTGCTGGCTCAATTTGTGTTATGCATATGCTACAAAGAGAAGACTAAGCTGCTTCTTTGCGCCAATGGGGCCGCCCCATTGGCGCACCTAATAATAAAAAATATGTACAAGCGAAAAAACTAGAAACCACCAAGAATAAATAATATGGTGGGCTAAAAATACAATAACAATAACTCAGAAAGTAAGGAGAACTATATGGCTTCCGTTGGTTTTTGGAGCATCGCGCAAGAAAACCCTGAAAGAACGGCTGTTATTTCAGCGGCCGGAGAAGAGCAAACCTTTGGGCAGCTTTTCGAGCGAGTGAATCAAATCTCTCATGGTTTACGTGCACTAGGTATAAAAAAAGGTGGGGCTGTGGCGATTGTCATGTCCAATGTGCCTGAATATCTCGAAGTGTTTTTAGCCACACAGCAAATTGGCGCTTATATTACTCCAATCAATTATCACCTCACAGGCCCAGAGATGTCCTACATTCTCGATAACTGTGGCGCTGAGGTGTTTGTAGTTGCTGAGAAATTTAGCGATGCAGCTACAAAAGCCGTGAATGAATTGGATTACGATATATCCAAGTGTTATAGCGTCGGCAATATTGAAGGTTTTCAGCCGTATGAAAAACTATTTGAAGGGCAGTCTGCTGATTTGCCTGAAAATCGTGCCGCTGGGCAGTTAATGCTTTATACCTCAGGCACCACTGGCCGGCCTAAGGGCGTTCGCCGCCCACTAGAAGATAATGACCCTGATGCGACTGCAATGATGTCAACGTTGATGGGAGCGCTGTTTGACCTGAAAGCCCATGAAGGTGTTCACATGGTGACGGGGCCTTTGTACCATGCTGCCCCGGGTGGTTTTGGAACCGGCGGGCTGCATATGGGGCACACCCTGGTGCTAGTGGAAAAATGGGATCCAGAAGAGTGTCTGGAGTTAATTGAAAAGCATAAGGTCACGGTAAGCCACATGGTGCCCACAATGTTTTACCGCTGCTTAAACCTTCCTGAAGATGTAAAACAGAAGCATGACCTCTCATCACTTGAATGTATTATTCATGGTGCTGCACCCATTGCCATTGACAAGAAAAAAGCCATCATTGATTGGTGGGGGCCTGTTCTGGTGGAATATTATGGCGCGACGGAAGGGGGTGGCGCAATTTGTAAATCTGCACAGTGGTTGGAAAAACCCGGCACAGTTGGCCAGGCTTGGCCCGGCAGCAAACTTGTCATCCTTGATGACGACAAAAATGAACTGCCTGCAAACGAAGCGGGTACTGTTTTTATGTCCTCTATGATTGGTGAGTTTGAGTATTACAAAGACAAAGCCAAAACCGATAAAAACCGTGCGCCAGGTGGTTTATTCACAGTGGGTGATGTGGGTTATCTGGATGACGAGGGCTGGCTCTATCTTTGTGATAGAGACTCGGATCTAATTATTTCTGGTGGCGTTAATATCTACCCCGCTGAAGTAGAAAAAACGCTGATCTTGCATAATAAAATAGAAGATGTGGCCGTTTTTGGTGTTCCCAATGAAGACTTCGGTGAATCAGTGCAGGCTGTTGTGCAGTTAAAGCTCGGCGTAGAGCGCAGTGATGCCTTGAAGGAAGAGCTACTGGACTTTGCCAAGGAGCGTTTGGCCAAGTTCAAATTACCGCGAGGGATGGACTTTGCTGACAGCTTGCCTCGTTTGGATACCGGCAAGTTATATAAACGCTTTCTGAAGGAGACGTATAAAGAAGCGTATGAAAAGAAGATGTCCGTTGCAGAGTTGGATGAGGTTCTTGAAGCTGAGGAAGCCCTAGAAGATTAAAGAGCACTTTTCCTAGTCATAAAAAAAGGGCCCATAGTGGCCCTTTTTTTATGACTGATTTTATTGTCCTAGCTCATACCGCTATAACTTATGCTTTTGCAATCGGAGCTTTCCCAGCATCGGTTTGGGTTTTTCCGTTTCGCGTATAGGTTTGCTCTTGTATTACGGCCCCCTTTATTAAATCAAGTAGATGTTTGGCGTTCACCTGAGAGCGCTGAATGATGCGACCGTTAATGGTGTTTAGGTCGTCGCATTCACCTAGAAGTGAGCGGTATAGCAAAGCTGCTTCAGTGAAAGCAGTCTCTTGATGAGATGCATATTTTTCGATTAAGCGATCAATGGTTTTATCGCCAAGCTCTATATGTAGGCTTTCTAATAGATGGTTGAACTCGTCTTCGTGATAGCTGATGTCAGATAGGCAGGAAGCTTTTTCTGGTGTGCCCGCTTGAAACGATTCGAAGTCTCGTTCCTCGAGGTGTTTACGTTCCTGCGCCAGAATTTCTTTTAATGTTTGGAATAGTGTAATGCCGTTATTGAGTTGAGTGCTAACTTGCTCGGCATCGTGATGGCTTGTTGCTGGGCTATTCATGTTGTTATCACCGTTTAAGATGGTTTGGGTGTCAATAGATTGGAATAGCTTGTTAAATAGCAAGAACCAGGCCGAAAAAGAGGGTGGTGAAAGGTGTAATTTAAAGGGCAAAGGGAGGGGGCGGTCTGCTATTGAGGAGCTGTGAAAAAACCGAGAAAATCAGTTGGAGAGTCTTAAGTGAGTTTATTTTTTCTCAAAAGCCAGTTCATGCTCAATAATCTTCTCGGCTAGTTTCTCAGGGTTAATGCTGTATCGCCCTTCTTCAATAGCGCTTTTTATGGCAGCAACTTTTGTTTTATCAAAGGCAGTAGACTTGGACACGCGGCTCTCCAGGCGCTCCAGCGACTTCGCCTCGGAGCTGATAGATACAGAAACGGCGCCTGCTTTCGCCGATGCTTGCTCGGTGGGGGCTTTGGCGTTATCCGCTGCACGGGACTGAGCTGGGCCCTTTTCTTGAGTGCGATTATTCGCTAAGTTTTTATTTGACGGCGTATTGTTAAAATCAATGGCCATTTCTAAGTACCTGAATAATATGCTGTTTGTGCATTATGGCGGATCTTATTTATGCGGTTTCTACTTACTTATCGGCAAGTGGCAGCGGAACTTTAGAAAAATTAATCAAAACCCCGAATTAATAAGCAAGTATAGACCAGCGAGGATGGCAAGCCGTATTAATCTGCAGTTTTAACAGAGTGCGAAAACTACCCCTGTCTAGATAAGTGACTACATATTGACGGCAACATGGCCTGCTGAAATTATTTTACCTTCGACGACTCGCTGAGACTTTGAGTTTCGAATTGGGATTTTATCCCCTACCGTACCGCTACCTAAGGCGATGCCATTGGTTTTTACGCTCAGTGTCGAGGCCTGCGCAGAGATGGTGACCTGCTCGCCGCGCTTAATTACGATGGGAAAGCGTAGGAGCTTCGGAGTAAAAGGAGCGTTCACAGTGAGATTACGCCTTAGTTGCATGCCGACAATGGGCTCTGGCTGGGTAAAATAACCATACTTTAATTTTTCAATATCCATTTCCGCCAGAGAGATATCGTGTGGCGAAATGCGATGCCCCCGCAGCAGTTGATTGCTGGCTACCGCTACAATTTTATATGCCCTGATTGAAACGGGGATCTGGATCGCCCAAGGGGTAGGGGACGCACACCTCGCTTTGGCACTGGTTCGCCGATTAAACCGTTGCATCGGGGGGAGTGAAACACTGATCTCACTATCGCAAGGCGTGAGTTTAAGCCGAGCGTCAAATTGGTTTATCTTAATATCTGTTCTTACTTGCGAGTTTTGAAAAAGATCCGCTAGCCTTGTCTCTATGGCATTTTCTATGGCGTCATTTATTTGTTGGCGGGCAGTGTCCGCATAGCATGGCAATGTAATTGCTGCAGAAAAAACGGTTACCAAAATAAGACGAATAAGGTAACGAGTTGAGTAAAAGTGTCCTATTCTCATTTTATATCACCAAATGCTCCAACGTGAAAAATACAGAAGGGTTTTGCTTGCTGGAGCTCGATTATTTATAAAATAGTCGGCTTAAACCTAGCAAACAGCGGTTTGCACCAAAATCCAAAATATATAGAAAAAAGGTCAAATATTTGACGGTTAATCATAATTACCCTGTTTTAAATCTAGTGCAGCAATTGCCATGCCGCCACTAAACCTATGACAAGTTAACAGCCTGTTAAAGAGACCAAGAAGGGGTTATGGGAAGTAGGTAAAACACCTTCTTCTTATGGATAAAGATTAAATATTTAAGTAAAAATTACTTTGATGGAGAACGAAATGGCGAGTGTGTTGGATGCAGTGGATAAGCGCACGCAAATGGTTGGGCAGAATAGACTTGAACTTCTATTGTTCAATTTGCTGAACAATCAGGTATATGGGATTAATGTATTTAAAGTAAAGGAGGTGTTGCAATGCCCACCCCTTACGATGATGCCTGGTCGGAATCCGGTAGTGAGGGGCGTGGCAAATATACGTGGCGGAACCCTATCAATGATTGATTTGCAAATGGCAATGGGTATGCCGCCATTGGAGGATCTTGACACTTGTTTCGTCATTATTACGGAATACAATAACTCAATTCAAGGATTTCTGGTGAAGGGTGTTGAACGAATCGTTAATACCAACTGGGAAGATATGCACCCGCCTCCAAGTGGAAGTGGTCAGGATAATTATTTGACCGCAGTGACAGAGTTCAATGAGAAACTAGTAGAAGTTTTGGATGTGGAAAAAATTCTCGCTGAGGTCTCCCCTAGGAATGATGATGTAACAGAAGGATTAATCAAGGAAGGTGCTGTTGATGAGGTAGATGTTGAAAATATAAAAATTCTCGTGGTCGATGACTCGTCAGTAGCAAGAAAACAGATGGAGCGGTGTATTAAATCGTTGGGTTTTGAAATTATATTAAGGAATGACGGCAGGCAAGCCTTGGAAACACTGCGAGAAATGGCAGACGAGCATGAAGACATTACAAAAGTTGTTCCGGTTATCGTATCTGATATTGAAATGCCAGAGATGGATGGCTATACCTTAACGACTGAAATTAGATCTGACCCAAGGCTTCAAGGCCTTTATATCATGCTTCATACATCTTTAAGTGGGGTATTTAATCAATCAATGGTTGATAAGGTGGGAGCGAATGACTTTTTGGCAAAGTTTAACCCTGATGATTTGATTACCAAGGTGGCTAGGCAAATTTCTACGGTAACGGGTAAACAAATCATTGAAGATGATGTAAAAGACGAGTAGTTATATAGACCCTCTAAGCATTTTTAAAAAAGCAGTGCTACTTGGCACTGCTTTTTTTTTGCGTGGTGAAAATAATTAGCTGCTATCTATTCTTTAAGTTAGTTCTGCTTCCTCCTCCGTTCGATAGTTTACACGTATCTCCTAAAGCGGAAATTACTCGCCGCTGTCTTTATTGCTTTCTTGCCGCTGATTCCGATCTTTCAAATAATAATGATTTTTTTGCTGAGAAGTTTTAGCAGGGTTTTGTCCGAAATAGGGCGTTAGCGCTTAGTTAACGTGCTGATATATATGCGTTGAATCTATGCGTAAGACAAAAAGACCAATCTGTATCAGTCGTGCCAGTTTATAGAGGTTGAAGAACTGGCATGTTGGTTGCAACTTTCCTGGTAAATCTATAACCCGGATGCTTTATAAAACGTTATGCCTATTAATTTTCAAGCAGCTCTTGGTGTGCATGAGCAAGCTTTAAAGCTGAGATCACAGCGCGCAGAGGTATTGGCGAATAATATCGCGAACGCTGATACCCCCGGCTATAAAGCAAAGGATTTGGACTTTAAAAGTATCTTGTCTGCCGAAAGTAGGTCTTCTGAAAACTTGCGTGTGACGCATAGCAAGCATATGAATACGAATTTTAGCGAAGATGGCTCGCCAGAGCTTTTGTTTAAAAACCCGAACCAACCATCGGTGGATGGTAATACCGTCGAGGTCCACCAGGAAAAAGCAGAGTATTTAAGAAACTCTCTTGAATTTCAAACCAGTTTCAGATTTTTGAATGGAAAATTTAAAGGTTTAAAATCTGCGATACGCGGTGATTAGAGGAATAAACCATGTCTTTATTTAATGTGCTCAATATTGCAAGTACCGGTATGAACGCACAAACCGTGCGTTTAAATACAACAGCCAGCAATATCGCCAATGCGGACAGTGTGGCAAGTAGTGTGGACAAAACTTACCGCGCGCGACACCCAATATTTGCCGTGCAAGCGCAAGGTTCTGCCGCTTCCCCTCTAGGGGGTGACAGCGAAAAAAATGGAAATGGCGTTGATGTGCTCGGCATTGTGGAAAGTAACGCGCCGCTACAAAAGCGTTTCCAGCCTGATCATCCAGCGGCGGATGATCAAGGTTATGTGACGTATCCGAATGTGAATATTGTCGAAGAGATGGCGAATATGATGTCCGCCTCTCGGTCTTTTGAAACAAATGTGGAAGTGGCCAATTCAGCCAAACAAATGCTGCAACGCATACTCACCCTGGGCCAATAAGAACGTGGCAAATAGAATTTTGAATATAGAAAAAGAGGCAAAAATATGGAAGGCATAAACTCAACCTCGAATGAAAATGCCTATATCAAGGATCTGCAAACACCCAAAACCAAAGAGGAAAAGGCGGGTGACCAGACGGATTTTATGAAGTTGATGATTGCGCAACTACAAAACCAGAACCCCCTTGATCCGAAGGATGGCGCAGAGTTTCTATCGCAATTGGCGCAGTTCTCTCAGGTGGAAGGTATTACTAACCTGAATGAAAAAGTAGAAGGCATGAGTAGCCGATTCAATTCTTCGCAAGCACTTCAAGCAACTGCCTTGGTGGGCAGAAAGGTGAGGGTTGAAACCAATCAAAGTTTATATACCCAAGGCAGCGAAGTGACAGGTGTTGCAGAGCTTCCCGCCTCTAGCACCAATATACAAATGAGTGTTACCGATTCCAGCGGTCGTTTAGTGAATCAAATGAAACTGCAAACCAGTGCAGCGGGAGAAATTCCTATTTTCTGGAATGGCATTAACCAAGATGGTCAGCAAGTGCCCGAAGGCATCTACAAGGTCTCGGTAAAAGCGGAGCAAGGTGGTGAAATGGTGGAACTAAAAACATCACTTGATTCTAACGTAAATAGCGTGACGATGGGAGTTGGCGGAGCGATGACGCTTAATGTTGCCGCAGTAGGTGCCTTGCCGCTAGAAGATGTAACACAAATTAAATAACAAACCTGAATACATAAATGTAAGAAATAAGTAGAGGAAAATAATATGCCTTTTAATACAGCGATATCTGGTTTAAGAGCCGCAGGCGATACCCTAAGAGTAACCGGTAATAATAT
>Ga0209345_10006363_pt1 | contig 10713 bp, 21 predicted proteins | sample Cruoilmetagenom7_FD_187294 | JGI IMG/M metagenome (GOLD analysis project Ga0209345, IMG submission 187294) | Oil polluted marine microbial communities from Coal Oil Point, Santa Barbara, California, USA - Sample 7 (SPAdes) (version 2) | ecosystem: Environmental > Aquatic > Marine > Oil seeps ...
TCTTCTGCACCATTTTCTGTATCCGGCTGGATTGAATCAGCCTCCCATCTGTTTGCTAATTCTATCAAAACAACATCTTTCATTGTGATATCCTTTCCGTGATTGTTAAGATTGATTCTCTTTTATTTCATTTACACACGTTGCATTTGAACTGCCGCCGCCAAGTTTAAAGTACCTCGGAACTCTAACTACAACTTCCGTATCAACATCTCCTGATCGTATTTTTTTTAAAGCTTCACTTTTTGATTTCGCCGTCACAGTAACTTTATACAGCACTTCTTTTTTTCCGATTGCCTCAAATGTTTTCACGTTTATCCTTCTCCTTATCTGTGAATGATTATTAAGATTCATCCTCTTTCAACTCATGAAGACAATCCCCGGAACAACCAAGGAATTTACCGTCTATGATCTGGACCCATTCTTCGCAGTGGATACAGTGGCCTTCTATGATTTCAGTGCTGCCTTGCATCACAGGTTGATTGCCTTTCTCGCAAAACTACCATTCGATATTTTCCATTCACCACTAGTTATTTCCTCTTTTTCCGTAGCGGTAATTGTGCGCCAGAGTGAGATGTTATTGTTTTTGCCGGGAAATTCCTTAGTGGAAATCCCATCATTATTGAAACGTTTTGTGCAATCTGCGAGTATTCGCATCTCACACGGTTTGTTTGGTGAGATACTTGCCAGCACCTCAATGGGGTATGCTTCTTTCATATTGCGGTTTCCTTTCGCTCAGGCCAGCATTTGGTATATTCCTTACATTTTTGACAAACCCAGATATGTAACCGGGGATTGTTTTTCTTTTTTGGGCATTTTTTATAGTTATCGTTGTTTTTTGTTTGCGTTTTCATGTTATCTGTTAACCTCAATAATTATTAATTTGTTATAAGGTTTTTGTTTTTTGCATGTTTGTTTTGCGTATGGCCACCATATATTTTTCAGACAAAAATAATTTTCGGCACAATAATCCTGTTGGTCGGAATCAAGCTCTTCACAATTTTGGCAACAAATTGGCAATTCGTCTTTCATTATTTTTCCCTTTATCAAAGATATGCATTTCGTATCCTATGTTAATTAAAGTATTCAGCGGTCGCAATTTCAACAATTTGAGTTATTTTAGAAGTATTTTTTTGTGGATGTTTTTTTGGTATTTTATATTGAAATATCATATCGGTTGTTTGTAATTTCACTGGTTATGTCCGTTTTGTCGGGTTTATTGTCTGAGAATGCGACCATTCCATAAAATCAGATATTTTGGTTTCCGTCGGCAATTCCCCGGTATGGTAAATAAAATCTGATAATAATTCATCCAGGCATTTGTGTAAAAAAATGTGCCTTTCTTGATGTGTTTGTTTTTCTTTTAATTGATTTGCGGATATATCTTGTAAATTCATTTATTATTCCTTTCGTTTTTCCCACGTTTGGCACGATGTTGGCAACCCGGAACCATCCGAATATCGTACTAATGTTTTTGCTTGTAATGAGTAAACATAAGGCATTTTAGGCCATTGAACTACGTACTTACATTTGCCGTGTTGTCTTGGATATTCGCCACCAGTAGACTTACTCCAATCAGGCTCATGTTTGCATGTTAGACATTTTGACATGATATCCTCTTCTTTTTAGAAAAAGTTTATACTATTTCCGGGTCATGCACATTGAGGGTCACAATTGTCGAAACAATATCAATTTTTCGAGCAATCTCAATATCACAATTTTCGCATTCAACCGCCACGCTATGTTCTCCTTCGTCTGGATAATATATCCGATCTATCAGCAGAATATCCATTACATCCCCACATTTAGGGCATTTTATTAATATGACCGTTTCCGGCATCTGTAGTCGTTTTATGCCAGAGATATCAAGGTTTCCAGTTATAATCTCCATCGTTTTTTCTCCCTTATTGTTTGTTTTCATTGACCGGAGATTGGCCTGCTAAATACGCCCATTCCAACATATTCCGAATCTCCGCAGCATGGGCGTGGCACAATGGCTCAGCGTAGTGCTTATCAATGTATTCCGATACTATTTTGTCGAATCGCTCTTCGTTTTTTATGTTCATTACTCCCTTTCATAGTCATCGCAAATTATCCAGTCACCAAGATATAGACGTTTAGGGTGAGAGGCGGCTATCAGCCGCTCATCTCGACCCGTGGGTTATCTATTTTGCAATCCTTCTTAGTAAACTTTTCAATAAACTTTTTCTTTCAGAATGAAAGGAAATTACTGTCTTACAGTCAGGGCAGATAAAAGCCTTTATGAGCTCCCATTCACCGACTGTATCAACTTCTATGTGCCACAAGTCAGAACCACAATTACAAACAGCCATAATTCTTCTATCAAGGTCTATTACTTTCTGATCGCTCATATTTTTTTCTCGCTAGATAACCACTGATTAACAGGAGCATTCGCCCCTGGATTGTTCTCTCTGTTTTTACCGCTCTAGCCACGCTAACCTCCTTACCTTTTGCAAAGGATATCTATTATTGTGAGTCGGGGACTTGTTTGATTTATTAAGAATTTGTTATTAAAGGCCATGCTATGCGTCCAACTTCATTAAGCAATTCACCATCAGTGGTTCTGATCTCAAAATTAATCATCGGATAAAGTTTTCTTAAGGTTTTGTATTTATGTTTATTAGCATGGTAAGCCTGCCTAGAGCCTATAACCTCTATGAAGATATTTTCTCTTTGATCATAGAAATCTGGTGTGTATTTACTATTATCTTCCAAATAAAACATTGCAGGCTCATGAAGCCAATCTGTGTGCTTGAAATGATTTTTAATAAATTCAATCTCTCTTTTTGCTTTAACGTGCTGTTGTGTTGATCGCGTTAAAGCTTTTTCTGGATTGTATAAATTATTGTTTCTTCTCAGTGCTTGATAACAACCTCTGCAAAGTTTTCTACTCTTAATCACAATCAGTCGTTTTTTGCATTCAATACAGAGTTCCAATTGCTTTTCCTTTTTTGTTTGCATGATTTGTATACTAGAAAAAAATTCCTACCAATGCAAATTTGGTATAGGCAGATTTTTCCTAACCCTAAAGGTATGAAAAACCAAAAGCTGCTATTTTCGGCTATTTTAGCATTTTTTCGGCTATTTTCATAGTAAACCAGAGTTTGACATGAGAGGCGATTGATATATGATCGACCTATGAAAACAAAACTAAAGAAACTAAAAAGAAGATATGGAACCTGGGAAAAAACGGCAGAGGTAATCGGAATTACGAGCCGACAACTCAGGAATATTCGAGACGGCAAACAGGCGGTAACAAAATCTATGAGAATAGCTATTGAATGCCTGTTATATCATGGATAGAAAGGAGTTGAAAAAATGTTAAGAGTCTTTATAGCTGGTCCATATAACGCAGATAATGTGCTCTCTGTCTTGGGTAATATGCGCCGAGGAATGGAAATGAGCGTCAAGGTTCTCAAGGCCGGGATGAGCCCTTTTTGCCCGTGGCTTGATTATCATTTCTCTCTAATTGATGATTCATTGACAATCCAGGACTATTACAATTATTCAATTGCCTGGGTTGAGGGATCGGAGGCGCTTTTAGTGCTTGAGGGATGGGAATCTTCAGTGGGAACTAAAGGAGAGATTGCACGAGCGGAAGAATTGGGAATCCCGGTATTTTATTCATTCCGAGCATTGTTAAAATGGCAAAAAATGAGGAGTATTGATCATGGGTGATTCAGGATATGCCGAGTTTTTGAGAAGGAAATCACAAGTCACTAATGATTGTGGATTCAAACCCGTTTTTATGCCTGACTATCTTTTTGATTTTCAAAAAGCATTAGTTGAATGGGCAATAAAGAAAGGCCGCGCCGCAATCTTTGCCGATTGTGGGCTTGGGAAAACCCCGATTCAGTTAGTGTGGGCTGAAAACATTGTGCGTAAAACAGGGAAGAATGTATTAATAGTCGCTCCCTTGGCGGTATCTCACCAAACGGTTAGAGAGGGAGATAAATTTGGAGTTGTGGTCGATAAATCTGGAGAAGGCAAGGCATTTGATGGGATTACTATAACAAATTATGAGCGTCTTCATTATTTTAATTCAAATGACTTTGTGGGGGTAATTTGTGATGAATCGTCGGCAATAAAGTCTTTCCACGGCAAACGACGTGCCCTTGTAACGGAGTTTATGAGGAAGCTCCCCTACCGTTTGCTTGCAACAGCAACAGCGGCTCCGAACGATTATGTGGAACTCGGGACATCAAGTGAAGCACTTGGGGAACTTGACCGTACCGACATGATGAACAGATTTTTTAAGAATGACGAAAGAACCACCATCCAAGCTCATGCTAAATGGACGGGTCAAGATGGGGGAGGGGGGATGGTGGGGTGGCGACTGAAGGGGCATGCGGAGCTTCCTTTTTGGCGATGGGTATCATCGTGGGCGAGAGCACTAAGAAAGCCATCTGATTTAGGGTTTGCTGATGACAAGTTTATTTTGCCTCCGCTCAAGGAAATTAATCACACTATCACTTCGGATAACCCTCGTAAGGGAATGCTTTTTCCACTCACAGCGAAAGGATTGGCCGAGGAAAGAGAAGAAGCGATGATGACCATTAACGAACGCTGTGAGAAAGTCGCTAAACTCGTTGGTAACAAAAAAACTCCTAGTATAATTTGGTGCCACTATAATCCGGAGGGGGAATTGTTGGCAAAAAAAATCCCCGATGCTATTGAAATTTCCGGTTCTGATAGTGACGAAAAAAAAGTAAAAGCATTCTTAGATTTTAAAAATGGTGATATTAGAGTTTTGATTACGAAACCAAAAATAGGAGCGTGGGGGTTAAATTGGCAACATTGTAATCATGTAGTCTATTTCCCATCACACAGTTATGAGCAATACTATCAGGCAATTCGTCGCTGTTGGAGGTTTGGCCAGACAAAACCTGTAACAGTTAATGTGATTGCAACCAAAAGTGGGATGAATGTCATTAAATCCCTACAACACAAGGCTGATATGGCTGATACAATGTTCAAAAATCTTGTCAAGGAGATGAATTCGGCATTAAATCTCGACAGGAAAACATATAAATCGCATAATTGGGAGGTTCCTTTATGGCTAAACAAATAATCACTGACAATTACGCTATTTATTTGGCTGACTGCATGGACATCATGCAAGCTATGTTCGACAAAAGTGTTCACCTGTCAGTCTACTCCCCCCCGTTTGGTGGGTTGTATATCTACAGTTCAGATGATAGAGATTTATCTAATTATGCTCAAACTGAAGATTTTTTGGAGCACTATGCTTATGTAGTCAAAGAAATTTTTAGGTTGACATTGCCGGGGAGAATGACAGCCGTTCATTGTATGGATATCCCAAGAGGGGGTTACGGGAATCGCTTGATGGATTTTCCCGGAATGATTATCAAATTGCATGAAGAACACGGCTGGCATTATGTTGCGCGGTATCATGTGTGGAAAGAACCCCTTACTGTCCGCAATAGAACCATGATGAAAAGTTTACACCACAAAACCATAGTCGTTGATTCATCAAAATGTGCGGCGGCAGGGGCAGATTATCTGCTGTTATTTCGCAAAACTGGAGAGAATCCTGTTCCGATAGAGCATCCCAACGGTTTTCTTGATTATGCCGGGGCTCGTGAAATTCCAGAGGACTTGAAGAGGTATAAGGGGTATAAAGGAAACCAGATACAAAACCGTTTTTCTCATTGGATTTGGCAACAATATGCTTCTGCGTTTTGGGATGATATCAGGCTTGACAATGTAATTCCATTCAAGGAATCAAGAGAGGATGAAGACGAAAAACACATACACCCACTACAATTAGATGTGATTGAGCGGTGTCTCGTTTTGTGGTCAAATCCTGGGGAAACCGTATTAACGCCATTTATGGGAGTTGGATCAGAGGTTTATTGTGCTGTAGAAAATGATCGCAAAGGTATTGGCATTGAGCTAAAAGAATCGTATTTCAACCAAGCGGTTAAAAATCTTGAAAGCATAAAAGTTGAACAAAAAGAGTTGTTTTAATAACAGGAGAAAAACCGATGACTGACATAGATTGCTACGATACCGATATCTGCCCGGGGGATTGTGATGCTTGTCCGTTGTGGCCTGTCTTGTGGAATGAGGGGAGTGAGTGTCCGGGAATAGAAGACGAGGGAACCAATGACTGACGCAATAAACATCACAGATTTGAGTAAAGATGAACTTCTTGAACTCATAAGCATCAGGGGCTTCCAATTTTCTATCAAAGACCGGGACATCAAAAGGGTGCGATGGAATACACTTACACGCAGGGGGCATCGGATGATGGATGAGGCTTGCGAAGATATGAAAAAATATCATGGGCCTCAAAACTATCGAAAATATAAAGAACAAATGGATAAATTTGATAGTGGAATGGCTCTTATTGATGAGGCTGAAAAATTCATAACCAGCGGGTGAACTTGACGCCCAAACAGCGGCGCAAGTTACCCTTAACCGGTAGCTATAAGGAAAATATCATAATGAAGAAACCATTAAACCATAAAAGCTATGGTCATATTGCGCATTTGCCGGGTAGCAGGATTGGACCAGCAGATCATAAATGCCATGCAGGTCAGAAAAAAATAGCATGTGAAGCAACACGAGATAAACATGATCGCATTATCGTTCAGGAAAAACTTGACGGGGCAAATGTCGGGGTTGCACTTCTTGGTGATGAAATCATCCCATTGTCTCGCGCGGGATACAGAGCAGCAACCTCCCCTTTTCTTTTGCACCACTATTTTGCGGCATGGGTTGCACACCATCAAGACAGATTCCGGGCTATCCTGAAGGATGGAGAAAGAATTTGCGGAGAGTGGCTTCTTGTCGCTCATGGCACTAAATACGATTTGCCGCATGAGCCGTTTGTGGCCTTTGATATTATGTATAGCAAGCATCAAAGGATAACATTTGATGCCTTTACAGAGCGTGCGGCCGTCGGTGAATTTATCACGCCAAAAATTATTTCAGACGGCCCGCCGATGTCAATAGAGTGCGCGTTATCCACCCTGGGAGAATTCGGCTTTCATGGGGCGAAAGAACCGATTGAAGGAGCCGTTTGGCGTGTTGAGCGTAGTAAACTTATTGATAAATCAAAAGGAAATATCGCCGGGAGAAAACCTGTTGTAGACTTCCTTGTGAAATACGTTAAACCTGAAAAAATAGACGGTAAATATTTAAATGGCAGGACAATCACTAACAATTACAGCTAACAAGGCGCTGCACAGGAGCGCAAAACAGACGCGCCATGTGAGCTAATACGTTATGTGCGAGGTGAACAATGCAAAGATTTAAAGCAGCTCTTACTTGTGGCGCTTACGACAAAAACAACCCGGAGGATCTGGTTCGTGATCAAAACGGGGAGTATGTTAAATATTCAGACGTGCAAATTTTACTTAGCACCGCCATGGAATGGAATTGGCTAGAAAGCGATTATGGTAATATCCCAAAAAGCTTCAGGGATAAAATCGAATCTATAGCGTATGGCACACAACAAGTAAATCCAGCCGACAGCCAAAAAAACGGCGTTATGCCTCGACGCTGTGTGAAGCGTGACCTATTACCAAAGTAAAATCCGACGGGTTGAGATTATACCTCGGGAGGTCGGGTCCGCGGTCAGACATTTGAAAAACTGTAAATCCGTGGTGGTAATCGAGAGAGCCGGTTCAAATCCGGCGGGCATAACACTATAAAAAAGATGGAGGTGTGAAATGAATGAATTAGAATTGGCGGCAGCAGTCAAAAAATATCGCAATCACATAATAGACAAATGCAAACAAGCTGTGGGCTGGTTGGAAGATGAGGAATGCGATTTACCTTGGGAAGATTTTTCGGATAAGCTGCATGGATATTATGAAGCACTACAAGACGCCCAGAAGGAAATTGAGAAACTGAGGATAGACTAACAAGGAAATTGAAATGATATCTTGCACTCGTTGTGATGGTACTGGTTTTTTGAATACTCACCAGATTAATATTAATGTTTTCGACTTAGAAGATTTCTATCGATTCGTTCTTGACTGGATTGAAAGAAACCCTGATTCAGATGTCCAAGTTTGTGATTGTTGTGGTGATGGGAAAAGTTGGTACGGAATCCCCGGATAACATTATAATGAAGAAGATCCAAGAGGTAATGATGGGCCGTATGCGTACAATGGCGGATTGTGCGAGTGTAATTAATCCAACATGAAAATAAAATCCTGATATAGGAAATGACACATGGATGCACATTTAATACCATTTAGAAATCAGCCCCCACAGGATGTTGAAGTGCTTTATGTTAGCTGGCACACGGGGGGGGCCAGATGCCAGCTAAATATTTATATAAGACTCCCAAAATGCGAGATATAGTTTGGGCATGGGTCCCCGATAAACGCATGAGAGGCAGCATACTGACGAAATCATGCCGCGCTGCACACAAAAAATGGGGCAACGAGCATTACTATAGGCCACCAAGGGGAGGTAACACCGCTACTCCTGTTCGGATATTTAGTGGGAAAAAATGGAAATGGTACTGGCTTTATAAAATATGAAAATAAAAGACAAAAAACTTAAAGTGATGATTGATGTATCAGATAAAGACTGTCCAAATCGTAGCTGTTATTGGCCGTATCCAGACCCAGGTGTATTCACGCAAGGCAAAGGCTATAAACAGCGCCAGGGAAAACAAGAGTGGCTTTGCGGGAATAGAGAAATACATGGCTGTCCAGTACCAAAACCACAAGTCAAAAGATGCTGATGTGATTTTTGGTTGACATGATAAGTGTGGGTGTTATGGTAGGTATAGGGTAAAAATACAATGAGTAAACTCACTAAAAACTCGAATAGAAAAAGCTTGTTGGAAGCCGGGATCGGTAACGACCGGAGGGTTTGTAGCCCTACCTTCTTCCAACAAGCTTTTTCTAGTTGAGGAAGAGGGATAATAAGGTAGGGGCGAATTGTGGCATACAGAAAAATAGAAACAGGCACCTGGAATGATCCGTGGTTTGAAGCATTAACACCGAAAGCCAAATTGTTATACCTCTATCTATGGACTAATGGTATTTGCAACCAACCGGGGATATATGAAATTAGCGAAAAAAGGATAAAAGACGAAACCGGCCTCCCATCCCCTCTTCCATTTGAAGAGATACAAGAAAAAGTTTATCATAACGATAATATTGTTTGGGTTAAAAACTTTTTTAAATATCAATGTCAAAACAAAGACTTCGCACAAAAAGCTCTAGCAATAGTTTACTCCGATTTTCCTCAATATTACCAAGGTTGGATAAAAACCAATCAAGCGGTTCTCACTAAAAAAGAAGTGGAACTCTTATCTCTCCCTAAAGAAGAAGACTCTTTACGCAAAGAATCTTTCTTTTTAGAACATAAGAAACAGAACAGTAACAGTAACAGTAACAGTACCAACCACCCACCAACCACCCTTGAACCCACCTTGAACCCACCACCAACCAAAGTGAGGATTAAATACAGGGATTTTGTTTTTCTTTATGAGAATGAATATCAAAAGTTGTTAGAAGAACACGGAGAAGAAAACACCAAGAGACTATTGGATATCTTGGATAACTACAAGGGATCAAAAGGGAAAACTTACAAAGACGATTACCGGGCTATCCTCTCATGGGTGGTTAAAAGACTCAATGAGGACAATGGAGACGAAGGCACAACTATCGAGGAAATAAAAGCTCGCAGAATAAAGGAGGGAAAACCAGTATGAGAATAGAAGAGTTTAAAATATTTTTTAGTAGACTATGTAAGCGATGGGGAACAAAATATAGCGACGATAAAATGGAAATTTATTATGAATGTCTTAGTGAATTGACATCTGATCGAATGGAAGAAGCCATAATGAAGGCCATTAAAACTTCGAAGCATTTTCCGACACCAGATGAAATCGAACAGATATATGTTGGGATAAAAAAACAACATGGCCGGGATGAAGAATGTCATCACTGCGAAGCAGGAGCTATATTCTGGCAGAAAAACGGGGAAACTTACGCTAATCGTTGTGCTCATTGTAATAAGTATAGCACAGTGCCCCTGATCGCCCGGGTTGGAGATGCTATTTTTTGGGCGTACAGAGAGAGCAACCAAAAATATGAGGGGAGCCCGGTATTTTATAGTGATCTCAATAATATGGAGCGTATCCCGGAGGCTACGTTCAATTGGCCTGCAAGTAGAAACAACACTGTGAGGATTTCTGAGCAAGAAAGGGCTGAGTGAACATATGGGATTACGTCTATTCAGGCGATCGAAAAACTAACCTAACACTAAAAAAAGGAGACAGATTATGACTGGAACAGATGATGCACAAAACGATTTTATTGAAAAAGCTGAAACCAATAATCCGGAAACCCGAGATGGCGGGTGGATTCATGACGTTATTGGTATTAATGTGGTGTTGGAGGATACAATTAAAAGCATGCAATGTCTTTTGGGCAGAGATACGGAACCTAGAGAAACGGTGCCTGATGGAAAAGAAGAGAGGAGGGGTTTAGCCCATGCTTTGACGCATTGTTTGGACATCACACAGACTAGAGTAGCGGAACTACAGAAACTCATTGATGAGCTTGAGAGGAAGTTTTAGTCGAATAATTTACCATAAATAATAACAGTTAGCAATAATAGAAACGTTTACCCCTAAAAGTTAAGGATGAAGAAAGAGTCCAGGCTGGTGAAGTCCTTTTTTTTGGAGACAAACGCCGG
>Ga0209345_10006364_pt1 | contig 10712 bp, 10 predicted proteins | sample Cruoilmetagenom7_FD_187294 | JGI IMG/M metagenome (GOLD analysis project Ga0209345, IMG submission 187294) | Oil polluted marine microbial communities from Coal Oil Point, Santa Barbara, California, USA - Sample 7 (SPAdes) (version 2) | ecosystem: Environmental > Aquatic > Marine > Oil seeps ...
CCGCGGTCATAATGGCCGCCAGAAGATGTGTCACTTTGGACTTGGCGGGTTTCATGCTTTTACGTGCTCCACGCGAAACGTGCAAAATTGGAAGCCCGTTATCGATCCATTAGGGTTAACGGCTGGTAAAACTCCGAAGTTTTTTGGATCGAGCCCGTTCGCAACCGCTTCCGGCAGCCGCGATCACACGCCAGACGGGAAGGGGGCGTCAAAGGTAAAGGAACTCTGACTTTGCCTTTAACCCTTGCGTTACCATGTTCCTTTACGCTTGCGGCTCAGTACAAGTACGGAGTAGCTGCGTATGTCTGTTTCACCGATGACACAACCTGATGTGGATATTGACCTTGGCCGCCTGGTAGCGGCGGTCTGGGAAAAGAGAGCGCTTGTGGCGGGGCTGACCGCTGCGGCCGCAGGGTTGGCTTTCATCGTTACCGGCATGCTCAATCCGCTCTACAAGTCGGAAACACGGCTTCTGATCGAAACCCGTGAGCCGGTCTATTCGAGCGATCAGAACCAGCAGGCATCAGACGTCACGTTCGATGACCGCGCAGTCACCAGCCAGGTCGAGATTCTCCGTTCGACAGATCTGGTCAAGCAGGTGGCGCGCACGCTCGACCTGTCCTCACGCGAGGAATTCGATCCGGCCGCCAATCCCTCGGCCATCGGCGATCTGCTTATCATGCTCGGGCTGAAGAAGAACCCGCTCGATGTTCCCGCCGAGGAACGCATCCTCAAGGAATTCTACAAGAAGCTCGACGTTTATGCCGTGCCGGAATCGCGGGTTATCGGCATCGAGTTCTCGTCGGAAGACGCTGCACTTGCCGCAGCCGTTCCCAATGCGCTTGTCGACGCCTACCTGGCATTCCAGTCGGGCGCGAAGCTTGAAAACAACACCGACGCCAGTGCCTGGCTTGAACCGGAAATTGCCAAGCTGCGCGAGAAGGTTCGTGAATCCGAAAGCAAGGTCGCTGAATACCGCGCCCGCACCGGCCTCCTGCTCGTCAATCAGCAGGACACCATCGCTGCCAAGCAACTCTCTGATATTTCGACTGAATTGAGCCGTGTCAGGGCCGAGCGGGCAGATTCCGAAGCCCGTGCGCAATCTGTACGCAGTGCGCTCAAGAACGGCCAGGCCGTCGATGCTGTGTCGGATGTGCTGGATTCTCCGGTCATTCAGCGGCTGCGCGAAAGCGAAGGCAATGTCCGCGCGCAACTCGCCGATCTGTCGACGACGCTTCTGGAGGCGCATCCGCGCATGAAGGGGCTGCGCGCGCAGCTGGCTGATATCGAACAGCAGATCCTCGGAGAAATCCGCAAGGTGCTTTCCAGCCTCGAAAGCAATGCCAAGGTGGCGCGCATTCGCGAAGAGGAACTGACGGCCCAGCTCAACGCCTTGAAAGCCGGATCGGCCCGCGAGGGCGAGGAGGCCGTTGAACTGCGCTCGCTCGAACGCGAAGCTGCAGCCCAGAGAGAACTGCTGGAAACCTACCTGAGCCGCTACCGCGAGGCCGCCTCGCGCACCGAGCCCAAGGCCCTGCCTGCCGATGCCCGGGTGATTTCGCGCGCAGTGCCGGCTTCCGAAGCCTATTTCCCGAAAACCGGACCGATCATCATTGTCTCGGCGCTTGCGGCATTCCTGCTGTCTTCCATCGGCGTGATGCTGGGGGAACTGTTCTCCGGCCGCGCCTTGCGGCCATCATCGGGGCTGGTGCGGGTTGCGCCCGACGATCAGTTGCCGGTCGCAGGCAATGCGACAGGGCAGGTCGCACCGGTCGTGGCTGCGGCACAGCCGTCCGCGGACATCGCGGGACCATTGCCGCACATCTCCAATGATGCCGATGATTTCAGTGTCGAGGCGGTTGCCGAACAGCTGGTTACCGACGTGACCCCTGTGGCGGTCTGCGTCTCTCCCGAGGGCGACGAAGGCTCCGCTGCAGCCGTCATGCTTGCCCGCACGGTCGCCGGCGACGGTCTGAAAACCCTGCTGATCGATCTGACCGGATCTGCGTGCCCGACCGAACTGATGGCCGAATCCGTGCGGCTTCCGGGCCTGACGGATCTGATGTGCGGCGAAATCAGCATTGCCGACTCGATCCATCCCGACCGGTTGTCGTCGTCCCACATCATTCCGCGCGGCAACGCCAATGCAAGACGCGCCATGCGTGCCATCGACCGTTTGCCGATGATCATCGATGCGCTGACGGAAGCCTATGACCTGGTCATTGTCGAATGCGGCGCTGCCGACGCGGCCTCTATAGCCAGGGTCGCCCGTGCCGAACGCGGAGAGATCGTGCTCTCGATCTTGCGCTCCGATGAAGCCGAAGTCGCCCGAATGCTGGCGGAATTCAATGCACAGGGCTTTGAGGATGTGTTGCTGATGACACCGGGTCAGCCGGTCAGCCCGCTCGGAAACCGCAGCACTGCTGCCTGAACAGGAAGCGGATCCCGGTTGATCGCGGCTTGACGCGGTCAGTCGGCTTCGGGCGTCGGCTTTGATTTGTGCACCATCAGGCTGCGCACCCGGGCCGCAATCTTGTGCAGCATCGGTGACGTCTTGATCTGCCGTTTCAGCCGGATCATGCCGGCGATCAGCGGCGCGGCCAGGCGTCCCTTGAAATTGAGCGGCACGTAACAATCCACCAGTTCTGTGCGTTGCGGACACCACGAGCGCTTGTAGAGCTGGTCGCCGACGCCGAAATCGAAAACCTGGTGGCCAGCCGCAGAGGCGCGTTCGATCATCCGGTAGAACAGCAGTTCTCCGGCGCTCACATCGGCAGCCACGTCTTCATCGATCGAGCCGAACTGGCAGGTGACGTGACGATCCTTGGTGGTCAGTCCGGCCACCGAGATGATCCGGCCTGCATGGTCGCCGCCGGCAAGCTCGATGCCGTGAAGTTCGAGCGCCGGACTGCCGTTCGTGTCACGCGTCGTGGCAAGCTGGCGCAGGAAGGCTTGTATGCCCGGGTCCGCAAACACGTTTGGAAGCCCCTGGGCTGTCAGCCGCACGGATTTCTGCTGAAGGAATGTGTCGAGCAACCGCAATGTCTCGGCGTCGGTGTCACCGGTGACGTGCTTGTAGCCGCCCATAGCCTCAAGCCGCCGCTCGGAGACGCGATACTTCTTGCGGCGGCGCTTGCCATTGATTTGGGCCAGCACCGCGTTGAAGTCTTCAAACAATGGCAGCTGGAAGCTGGGATTTTGATGGAATACCCGCGGCAGCCGGGAAAAGGGTACGCGGGCAGCCGCGTCCGGCGTCATCTTGTCAAACAGCACGATGTCAGCCGATAGCCCGCCGCGGGACAGTGCTGCGGCCAGCTGAGCTGCAGAAACCGGTTCGATGCGGTTTGATTTCCCGGAGTCGATCAGCCCGGTGTTTTCATTGGAGTAGGCGGTTCCGGCGAAGCGGGCGATTTTCAGCCCGCCCATCCGTTCGATTTCGAGTGGCAGGATGGCAAACGGTGCGCCGTCCTGCTCCAGTGTGACGATTGCGAGGTCTTTGCCGGTTCCCTGGGCCCAGGCCTCGACCCAGGCGCGGCTTTGATGAAACGCAACCGCCGGGTTGGCTTCCAGATCCTGCCAAAGGGCAAGCACTGCGCCGGGGTGCGACGTCACCTTTGCCGCAAGCTGGTGGGCAAGCGGACGGGCGCGGTTTGCGGCTGTGCCCAGCGGCGTGGTTAGGTCCTGTGCATTCGCCATGATGTCAACGCTCTCGCAATTCCATGCTTCTTGCGGGAGCATGGCGCGGAGTGTCGAAAATCGGGTAAATATCGCCGCATTGGCAGCGAAAAGCGTGACTGAAGGCTAATACGGCGTTAACGCCGGGTGCGGGTGCGGGTGCGGGTGCGGGTGCGGGTGCCTGTGCAACCGCAGCTGCGCGTCAGGCCTGCTTGTTCTTCGGCGGACGTTCCATCCAGCGGATCACGAACATCGCAGGCACCACCCAGAGTACGCCGGTGAACAGGAAATAGAGCAGGTGCACGTACCAGGCCGATTCCGCCAGCCGGTAAGTGGCGATCGTTGTGGCAACAAGCGCGTAAAGCACCACGAGCGCGACGATGATCACAGTTCCGATGAGTTTCTTGAGGCGGACGGGCATGGGGCAGGCCTTGTGACTGTGTACGTTTCAGCTGGTACAGGAACCGACATAGCGGCTTTGAAACTGAGTGCAAGGAAAAGCAGGTGGCCGGTCAGTGCCGCGACGGCATGCCGCAAAGCCATAACCCTTGCCTTGCACCAAGCTGTGGTGCACATGTCCGCCTTGTTGTTCAAAGGAAGAAATCGGACATGACTGCCAGTATCGCCGCTCCGCAAGTTGAAAACCAGGAGACACCGTCGCCGGATGCAAATCCGGTGATTGCCGAGCAGCAGCGCATCCGGCGCAACCGGACGGCGCAGCGCATCTGGCTCTTCATCGTGCTGGTCGCCATTTTCGCCCTGGTGCTGGTCGGCGGCGCCACGCGGCTGACTGATTCCGGCCTGTCGATCACCGAGTGGAAACCGATTCACGGCGTTATTCCGCCGATGAGCGAAGCGGATTGGCAGGAAGAACTCGAACTCTACCGCCAGATCCCCGAATACCAGCTGATCAACAAGGGCATGAGTCTCGACGAGTTCAAGACCATCTACTGGTGGGAATGGGCGCATCGGCTGCTGGCCCGCGGCGTAGGCGTGCTGTTTGGCGTGCCGTTCCTGTTTTTCCTGGCGACCGGGCGCGTCGAAAAGCGCTTGCGCTGGCCATTGTTCGGGCTTCTGGTCCTGGGCGGGCTGCAAGGTGCTGTTGGCTGGTGGATGGTCGCCTCCGGCCTTGTCGACCGGGTTGACGTCAGCCAGTACCGGCTGGCAACGCACCTCACGCTTGCCTGCTTGATTTTCGCGGCGATTGTCTGGGTGATGCGCGGGCTGGCCCGTCATTCCGCTGATCCTGTTCCAAGCATCGGGCTGCAGCGCGGGGCAGGGGCTCTGGCAGGACTCGTGCTGGTACAGATCTATCTTGGCGGGCTGGTCGCCGGTCTTGATGCCGGGCTGGCTTCCAGCACCTGGCCGCTGATGAACGGTGCGCTGGTGCCCGAAGGACTTCTGGAAATCACGCCGGCATGGCGCAATTTCTTTGAAAACGAACTCACCGTGCAATTCGTCCACCGACTCGGCGGCTATCTGCTTTTTGCCCTCGCATTGTGGCACATGGTTGCGTCGATCCGGCGCGGCCGGGGTTCCACCCATTGCCGCCGCGCGGTGGTGCTGTTCGGCATGATCACCATTCAGGCGCTGATCGGGATCGTGGTCATCCTCACCCAGGTGCCGGTTGGCTGGGCCTTGCTGCACCAGGGCTGGGCTGTTCTCGTTCTCGGATTTGCCGTCGCCCACTGGCGCGGTTTCCACGGCGCGTACCCTTTCGAGACCGCCGTGGAAGTCAGGACCTGAGCAGGCTCAGGCGCCGATCATCAGATCGAGGTTCTGCACCGCGGCGCCCGAAGCGCCCTTGCCGAGATTGTCGAGCGACGCCACCAGGTTGACCTGGCCCGCACCCTCTGTGCCGCAGACATAGAGCTTCATGCCGTTGGTCCCGACCAGCTCTTCCGGGTCAAGCCGCGCCAGAGCGGCACTCTCCGCCAGCGGCACGACGCTGACAACGCCGCCCTGCGCATAGTGCTTTTCCAGCGCAGAGTGGACATCCGCCATCGACGGATTGCCGGTCATCAGGTCGAGATGCAACGGTACATTGACCAGCATGCCCTGGGCGAAACGGCCCACGGCTGGCGTGAAGACCGGCCGCCGCGCAATCCCGGTATGGGCAATGATTTCCGGCACATGCTTGTGCGCCAGCGTCAGCGCATAGGCAAAATAGGCGGCCGTGACCGCATCGTCGTGGCCCGCATCTTCCATCTGCGCGATCAGCTGCTTGCCGCCGCCGGTATAGCCCGACACCGCATTGATGGTGACCGGATAGTCGGCAGGCAGAAGCCCCGCAGCCACCAATGGCGCGATCAGCGCGATGGCGCCGGTCGAATAGCAGCCGGGGTTGGAGACGAACTGTGCGCCTGCAATGCGTGCAGCCTGTCCGGGGGGCAGTTCGGCAAAGCCGAAAGTCCAGTCGGGATTGGTCCGGTGCGCGGTCGAGGCGTCGATGAACCGTGTTCCCGCATCTGCCGCCAGCGCCACAGCTTCCCGCGCCGCGTCGTCGGGAAGGCACAGAATGGCGATGTCGGCCTCGCGCAGGAACTTTGTCCGCACATCCGCATCCCGCCGCTGTTCGGCCGGCATCGACATCAGTTCGATATCGGTCCGGTCCTGCAGCCGCGATACGATCTGCAGGCCGGTTGTTCCGTGTTCGCCGTCAATAAAAATCTTGGGAGCCATCGAGCTTCTCCGTTCATGCATATAATTCAGGGACTTGCGCAGCGCTTCGGCGTCAGGCGCGAAGCGGCGTTGAGGGCTTGCGAGACGTTATCGTCGCGAGCGGCGTTCTGCGAGCAGTCCGAGATAATGCATGGCGACAGAGGCTCCGGCTATCGCGGTTATGTCCGCGTGGTCATAGGCTGGAGCAACCTCTACAATATCGGCGCCCCTGATATCAAGCCCCCCGAGTTTCTGCAGTACAGACAGCATCCGGGCGCTGGACGGGCCGCCGGCCACCGGTGTTCCGGTTCCCGGTGCGAAGGCCGGATCGAGGCAGTCGATGTCGAAGGTGATGTAACAGGCCGCATCGCCGACATGGTCGAGAATGGTTCCGGCGATCTGGGCGGCAGACATATCCTCGATCTCGTGGCCGTAGAGGATGCGGATGCCGCAATCCTCCGGTGCATGGGTGCGGATGCCAACCTGGATGGAGCGGGTCGGGTCAATCACCCCGTCACGCACGGCGCGGCCGACAAAGGAGCCGTGGTCGATCCGTTTGCCGTCGTCGAACCAGGTGTCCTGATGTGCGTCAAACTGCACCAGCGCCAACGGACCATGCTTTGCGGCGTGCGCTTTCAACAGCGGCCAGGTGACGAAATGATCGCCGCCCATGCTCATCAGGAATGCGCCAGATGCCAGGATCTTGCCTGCCTCGCGCTCGATGGTCGCCGGTGTCTTCTGGTGGTTGCCGTAGTCGAGCAGGCAATCGCCGTAGTCGATCACCGCCATCGCCTCGAACAGGTCACGATCGAACGGATATTGCGGATCATTGTCCATGATGGCCGATGCCCGCCGGATTGCCTGTGGGCCAAAACGGGCGCCTGGCCGGTTCGACACCGCGGCATCGAACGGAATGCCCCAGACCACCGCGTCCGCTCCCTTGAGCGTTTTGGTGTATTTGCGCCGCATGAACGACAGCGCCCCGGCATAGGTCGGATCGCTTGCCGCCGAGGTCAGCGAACGGGCGGTAAAGGCGTGGTCGATGGATTTGTTGGCCATGGTCGGGTCCCGGACGCGAGTGATCAATGCAGTTCCTGTCTAGTCCATTCAGCCGTCATGATAAAGCCATGCCGAAGCGTCCCGGTTGCCCAAGCCGCCGTCACAATTGACTGGATTTAGGGTTTGAGAAGCTTTGTCGGTTAACGATGGCTGCCCAGTGCAAAGAATGGAAGCCAGGAGACGGAAAACAGCAATGAGCGCAGACCGGTCTTCATCCGCCTCGTCGGAGACGCTGTATTCCGTGCAATATCTGCGTGCGGCAGCGGCACTGGCTGTTGTCTATTACCACATTTCAACGCTGTCCCAGCAGACTTGGGGGCTGGATCCCGAACGCATCGACCATGTCGGCGCCGCCGGCGTGGACCTGTTTTTCGTCATCTCCGGATTTGTCATGGCGATGATCGTGGCCCGGCCCGGGACCTTCGACGGCCGCGAATTCTGGATCCGCCGCATCGCGCGGGTGGTCCCGGCCTATTGGGTGATCACGCTGGCGGTCTTCGCGCTGGCCTCGTTCAAGCCCAGCCTGTTCAATTCGACGACGGCAGATCTTTTCACGCTGCTGGCTTCCCTGTCCTTCGTTGCCCTCGACCACGGCGATGGCAGCACCGGCCCGTTGCTGGTGGTCGGCTGGACCTTGAATTACGAGATGTTCTTCTATGCGATCGTGGCGCTGACGGCTGGCCTGTTTGCCGACCGCAAGCTGATCGGGACATCTGTGGTCATCATCTGTCTCGTTGCTGCCGGCGTATGGCTGCAGCCGGCCATCCCGACGGTGAATTTTTACACCGACCCGATCCTGCTCGAGTTCATCTTCGGCATTCTGGTCTACCGGGCATGGAGCCAGACCGGTCACGGCCGACCCGGGCTGACGAAGCTGGCGGTCTTTGCCACCGGAGCCGTGCTGCTGATCCTGCAATGGGAACGGCCGGTGGGTGATCTCAGGGTGCTGTTCTGGGGCATACCGTCTGCCGCCGTGCTGTATGGCGGGCTCGGTGTTCTCAACTTCCGCAGCACGCTGCTCGCGCGCCTGGGCGACTGGTCCTATGCGCTCTATCTCACCCATGTCTTCGTGATCACGCTCTATATCAAGCACGTCATCTCGGCGGTGACGACGGTGGAGCTGCCTTGGCCTGTACACTATCTGATCATGACCGTCATCGCGGTTCTGGGCGCTGCGGCCTACTATATGATCATCGAAACACCGCTGTCGCGCTGGACCCTGCGCAAGTTGCGGCGGCAGCCCGTGTCAGCAGTTGCGCCAGCCGCGGCGGTCACCGGTCCGGCTGAATAGGCACCCCGCATCGGCAGGGGTCTCGTGGTTCCTGTAGGGCTGCTCCCGTCATAACGCACAAAAAAGGACGGGGCCGAAGCCCCGTCCAGAATGCTTTCCAATGTTGTCCCTGCGAATTAACGCTTGGAGAACTGGAACGACCGGCGGGCCTTGGCCTTGCCGTATTTCTTACGTTCGACAACGCGGCTGTCGCGGGTCAGGAAGCCACCCTTCTTGAGAACCGCGCGCAGGCCCGGCTCATAGTAGGTCAGCGCCTTGGAGATGCCGTGGCGAACAGCACCGGCCTGGCCGGAGAGGCCGCCGCCGGTGACGGTGCAGACGACGTCGAACTGGTCCTGACGGTCAGCGGCGACAACCGGCTGCTGGACAACCATCTGCAGCACGGGACGTGCGAAGTAGGTCACGAAATCACGGCCGTTGACGGTGATCTTGCCGGTGCCGGGCTTGATCCAGACGCGGGCAATCGCGTTCTTGCGCTTGCCGGTTGCGTAGGAACGGCCCAGATCGTCGACCTTGCGGACGTGAACCGGTGCGGCAGGTTCAGCTTCGGCAGCGTTGACCGATGCGCCGAGCTCCTCAAGCGAATTGAGTTCAGCCATTATCAGGCGCTCCTTTTGTTCTTGGTGTTCAGCGAGGCGACGTCGAGGACGGTCGGCTGCTGGGCTTCATGCGGATGTTCCGCACCGGCGTAAACGCGCAGGTTCTTCATCTGGCGACGGCCGAGGGGCCCACGCGGAACCATGCGCTCGACAGCCTTTTCGATGATCCGCTCGGGAAAGCGACCTTCGAAAATCTGGCGCGCGGTGCGCTCCTTGATGCCGCCGGGATAACCGGTGTGCCAGTAGTACTTCTTGTCGGTGTACTTCTTGCCGGTCAGGACCGCCTTTTCGGCATTGATGATCACGACATTGTCGCCATCGTCAACATGAGGGGTGTAGGTGGCTTTGTGCTTGCCGCGCAGGCGGTTGGCAACAACAGTGGCGAGACGGCCGACGACGAGATCTGTCGCGTCGATAATCACCCACTTCTTTTCCACCTCTGCAGGCTTCTGCGAGAAGGTTTTCATTTAAGTTCTCTCTTCATTCAGGATCCGGAACCGATCAGATCAGCCGCCGGACGTTTCTTGTTGCTTGTGTTGTTTCGGAAGAATGCCGGAAGGCCTTCATCCACACCAACTTTGCGCCGGCGCCCGTAAAGGTGCCAACGCTGCGTGCTTATAGGCGAGGCACATATGAGCGTCAAGCAGACGATTTCGGCGCAAAGCAAAAATAGGTCTTCAAAAACAATAAGTTACGTGTGAGGTATAATAATACCGTACAAATTTCAGCTGGTATAACTCAGTTTCGCGGTGGAATCGAGTATGTGGCCGTCGCATGCGCCACCAGTTCCCCGCCGGAATCGCGGATGCCAATGTCGGTGACCACCAGCCGCTTGCCCAGTTTCAGGATCATCGCGGTGGCGTCCAGCGGGCCGGGTTCGGGCTTCATCAGGAAGTTGATGTTGAGATTGGTGGTGACCGCCAGCGCCACTTTGCCGATATGGGCCAGGATCACCGCGTAAGCCGCAAGGTCGGCAAGCATGAACAGGGTAGGGCCGCTCACCGTTCCGCCGGGACGCAGGTGCTTGTCGTCGGCATGGAGCCGAACACGCGTGGTTCCGGCAGATACCGATTCCACCGAGATATTGTCCCCGTTCGCCCTGATCTGCGGAAAGACCTCGTCGAGATAGGCCGAAACTTCAGGGGCGGACATCACGGGCGTTACCGGTGCGGGCATGGGCGGGTTCCTGTGCGGGAAAGGGAAAGGTGTTGGTGGGCAAGCAATCCTGGCTGGTATCCAGCGACAGCTGTTGTCATGTTGTTGTTTCGCACGCTCCCGCCAGATTCTCTCTGGCAGGCACCGTTGCGGAAATCGAGGGTGTGGTCAACGCCGTCGTGGGGTTTCCGCAGCCTGCTGGCCGCGTTAAACTGCCGGCAAATAGTGAAAAGGGTCCCGACACATGAACGTCATCGAGTTGAAACAGGATG
>Ga0209345_10006365_pt1 | contig 10711 bp, 6 predicted proteins | sample Cruoilmetagenom7_FD_187294 | JGI IMG/M metagenome (GOLD analysis project Ga0209345, IMG submission 187294) | Oil polluted marine microbial communities from Coal Oil Point, Santa Barbara, California, USA - Sample 7 (SPAdes) (version 2) | ecosystem: Environmental > Aquatic > Marine > Oil seeps ...
CTGATAGACGCACTGAGGATTGGGGATGCTGGGTTACTGGCATCGATGATTCGGAGGCCTGAGTTGTCTGTGATGTAGACCGCGGTTTCTAGGACAGTGATAGAGCGTATGTATTGCTCCGTGCTCAGTTCGCTGAGCAAGATTGGTGATTCGGGGTTGTTTGCATCGATGATCTGGATGCCGTCCCATCCAAACGCGATGTACACGGATGTTCCATCGGCGGCTATTGCCGTTGAGTAGAAGCCGGAAGGGGTGGGGAAGGAACCGAGAACGGTGGGCTTTGCTGGGTTGCTTGTATCGATGATCTGAAGGGCGTTCGGAACCCATGCATAAACGGTGGTGCCAATCACAGCGAGATCATTCACGCGACCCGGTGCGTTGTATGTGCCTAACAATACGGGTGATATGGGGTTGGTGATATCAATAATTTGGATTCCAGAGTCCCGATCCGCGACATAGGCCGAGGTGCCAGCAACGATCACATCACTGGCGTATCCCGGCGTATTGAATGAACCAAGCAATGATGGCGCAACGGGATCGGTCACATCGATGATCTGTAAACCTGCAAGTCCACGAGTGACATAAGCGGTTGAGTCATCAAGGTAGACATCACTGATCGAGTTCAGTTCGCTATTGAATGAACTCAACAAAGTGGGCGATGTCGGTGTGCTCACATCTATGATTTCCAAACTACTACCGTCTGCAATATAGGCCGTCGTGCCCATGACCATCACATCAAGCGCACCGCCCGGAGTGTCGTAGATGCTGTACTCTGTTGGGGATGCTGGGCTACTCACATCAATGATAAGGAGACCGAAATCATCATCGGCGATGTATGCTGTGGTGCCTTGGACGATGAGATCATGGACGCTGCCGGGGGTGTCGTACGCGCCGATGGGGACAGGGGCAGCGGGGGTGCTTACATCAACGATCTGGATGGAGTCGGTGTCTGCAACATAGGCGGTCGTCCCCGCCAAGGTGACATTCTGTGCAAACCGAGGGGTGTCGTATGATCCGAGGAGTATGGGCGATGCGGGATTAATCACATCGATGATGTGAAATCCTGACGATTCATCTGCTACATACGCCTTTGTACCATCAAGTGTGACACTCAATGCATAGTTTGGCGTGTCGTATGATCCGAGCAATGTAGGAGATGCTGGGTTGGTGACATCAAGGATCAGGAGTCCTGAAGTGCCTGCGGCAATGTATGCTGTGGTCCCTTGGGCGGATACGCCGTAGACAATTCCCTGTGTGTCATATGTACCAATCAATGCGGGCGATGATGGGTCGCTCACATCAATGATATGGAGACCAAAGAGTTTGTCCACGATGTACGCGATCGTGCCAACAACAGCCACATCTACGGCATCGTCCGGTGTGATGTAGTATCCGAGAAATACGGGTAGCGCTTTGTTGCTCACATCGAGGATGAGGAGTCCAAAGTCATCGTCTGCAATGTACGCCATGGCTCCTTCAACAGCCACGCTATGAGCGAGCCCTGCAGTGTTGTAGGAACCGAGCAGCGTGGGTGATGCTGGGTCGCTGATGTCGATGATCTGGAGACCCGCATCACCATCTGCTATGTAGGCGATGGAATCTACGATTGCAATATCTCGCGATTGACCAGGTGTGTTGTATGAACCAAGAAAGTCCCGGGCGGCGCAGAGGGCGCCATCGGCTTTGGTAAGCGGGGTAAGGAAAGTGAAGATTGAGATGAGGGCGATCGTTATGAGATTGTATTCATTACAAATACGCATCGGTTGTCCCCTGTCCGGTTATTGGCTCAATGAATACATACGAGTTGGAGTCGAGCCCGGTTGCGATGTTATATGAACTTATTGAACCTGAATCTGATGCAGGTGGTACTCCATATGCGCGAAGTAATCCTCGATGAGGTATCCGAGCGTGCTTGGTTTATCGAATGGGAGTTCTCGGTAGGCGGTTTTGTGGTAGGAGTGGGTGTCGTGGAGGGCGTCGAGGATGTCGAGGGGGATTTTGGTGATGATCTCGCAGAGGTGCATGTTGAGTGAGCACCAGAGGGTGATGAGTTCTTCCCAGTCGGCGTTTTGGTAGTCTTGGAGCTCGACCCAATGCTCGTGTTTGTAGCCCTCGAAGACGATTGATCCTGTGATTTGTGCTTCAAGGATTCGTTGGTGGTTGACGGATGCGGAGTCGATGAGGTGGCCGAGGATTTGCTTTCGTGACCAGCCGCCTTCTTTGCGCGGGGCGGCCATGTCTTTGTCTTCGAGTTCGAAGAGTGCTTCAGCGATCTCGGCGATGCGGTCGGCGTTGAAACCCAGTGTTGAGAGCGGCATGGTGTTCCCTCCGTTGATTTAGCGGCGTTTCTTTGGTTTGCGTTTTTTGACGCCTGATTTTTTGGCTTTGGTTCCTGACTTACCGAAGCCTGGGAGTCCTCCCATGCCCATGCCTCCCATGCCGCCCCCGAGTTGTTGAGCGAGTGCGGCTTTGCCTCCCGCGCCCATGCCTCCCATGGACTTCATCATTTTGGAGAGCATGCCGAACTGTTTGGTGAGCTTGCCGACTTGGTTTGGGTCGGTGCCTGAGCCGGAGGCGATGCGTTGTTTGCGTTTGTGGGTGACGATGTCGGGTTTCTTCCGTTCCGCTTTGGTCATGGATTGGATCATCGCTTCGGTTCGATCGAGTTCTTTCTCGTCGATATCGATGTCTTTCATCATGGACCCGACGCCTGGGAGCATGCCCATGAGTGATTTCATGGAGCCCATGCGGCGCATCATTTTCATTTGTTTGAGGAAGTCGTCCATGTCGAGCTGGCCTTTGGCCATCTTGGCTTCGAGCGCTTTGGCGTCGTCTTCGGAGACTTCTTGCTGTGCTTTTTCGACGAGCGAAACGACATCGCCCATGCCGAGGATTCTGCCGGCCATGCGTTCGGGGTGGAAGGGCTCGAGTGCGTCGAGTTTTTCGCCGACACCGATATATCGAATCGGGGCGCCGGTGACTTGTTTGACGGAGAGTGCGGCGCCGCCTCTGGTGTCGGAGTCGAACTTGGTGAGGATGACGCCGTCGACTTCGAGCTGGGTGTGGAATGCTTTGGCGCTGTTGACCGCGTCTTGTCCGGTCATCGCGTCGACGACGAGGAAGATGTGGTGTGGGGAGAGCATGGAGCGGACGGATTTGAGTTCGCCCATGAGTTCGTCGTTGACATGGAGTCGTCCGGCTGTGTCGAGGATGAGGACATCGACGCCTTTGGCTCGGGCTTCTTTGAGTGCGTTTTGGCAGACTTTGACGGCGACTCCGACGGCTTTGCCGTACTCTGCGGTTTTGTCGTGCTCGCCGTAGAAGTGGACCTGGGAACCTCCGGGGAGTTCGGTGTTGGCTTGGTGTGCGACGGTTTCGAGCTGTTCGACGGCGGCGGGGCGTTGCAAGTCAGCCGCGGCGAGCATGACGGATCGGCCTTGTTTTTTGAGGACTCCTGCGAGCTTGCCACAGGTGGTGGTTTTGCCTGAGCCTTGGAGTCCGCACATCATGATGATGGTTGGGCCTGGGGAGAGTTTCATGATGCCGGGGGGCGTGGGTTGTTGTTCTGCGTTTGGATCGCCTCCGAAGAGTTCGATGAGTCGTTTGTGGACGATGCCGATCATTTCTTGGCTGGGCTTGAGTGATTTGGTCACCTGCTGTCCGACCGCGTCGGTCATGATCTTTTTACAGAACTCGTCGGCGACTTCGTAGTGGACATCCGCTTCGAGGAGCGCGGAGCGGACCTCGTCCATGGATTCGCGGACATTGGATTCGGAGATGGCGGCGTTGCCGCTGAGTTTTTTGAAGGCGTTGTTGAAACTGTCTGAGACTCGATCGAACATGCAGAACTCCCGCGATTGCTCGCGATTGGTGTGATGTTCAGGGCCGTGACCGCAGCCGGGGGATGGTAGGCCCGGTGATAGGAGCAGAGGTTACGGTGAGGTGGATTGAGTCTCCTCGACCAGTTGCACGAAGAGTTTCTCGGAAGTCTCAACTTTTGAAATCAGTCTGTCAAGCGAGCGGATCTGAAGTAAATCAGGGATTAAGTTGTCGATGGCATTTGTCTGTTTCATGAGTAGGGAAATGTTGTCGTGGTCAGTCCTCTTACTCATCAGGTCGCCACATACCTCTCTTGCAGTTTTCGATACGGAGTTGTAGCTATCAGTTAGCTGCTTTAGCTTCGGTGCAAACTCTGAGTCTCTTGATGCTGCTCGTTGGAAGAGTTGTTCGGGTGTGTCAAGCGGAGAAAAAAGTTCAGTGCGAGCATCACTGGGCAAGTTCTGAGAGGCATATGCGCGAGAAATGAATACATTCAGTTGTTGGTGTAGTTTCCAGAAATCAAGAGTTGTCTCGGGTGTTTGGAACTGGGCGTCAACCCAGTTGATCATTGATAGTGTGTGGATCGCGTATGCTGCTGTTGTATTGTCGAAGAGGTCGCTGTTAATAGAATTGAGAGCTTTATTGACGAGCAGTTTATCTTCTGGAGTGCAGTCGTATGTATTGGTCATCCATTCGAAGTTTTCCAGTGCTGTGCTCTGCAATGAGATTGCGTTGGCAATGAGTATGGGGTCGCTGTTCGTGTATTGGATAAGTAGTTCACTCAGCTGGAGAATCGCGACTGCTCTCTCAACCGATTCTTTGCGATCGCCTCGAACCCAGAGTCGGATGGCGTCATGTGAGAGTATGTTGTTCGCGAAGCCTAGCGCAGGCCGCAGCTGAATCCGTGGGTCACCCTTGGCGTAGTTGTAGATAAAGTTGCCCTGCGAGGGAAGAAGTTCGGAAGTTTCTGATAAGGTGATCAAGTCTTGGATCACGCTCTGGTGTTCTCTCAGCCATTGGCAGTAACTGTCCGTTTTATCTCGCATAACTCCGCGTTTGTACAACTCGCGATCCAATGCGATAAATGAGCTTGGAGTTTTTCGGAATGTGATCGGTGTGGGATAAAGATTTTCGACAATCTTGTTGTATGCATTGATGACTCTCCCGGCAGCATGAGGTGATGTGCTCGAGACATCCAGTTTGATTGGTGGTGCGCCTTGGTACTTATATGTCGGTATCAGTACTTCAGTCAGGGGTGGATCACCCGATGCCGGAGAACATAGAAAAATTAAGAAGAGTGTAATAATATATCGGTGAGTGCTCATGAATTGTATTATTGAATCTCATCGCTTCGAGGTCAACCACGCGTGGAGTTTGTCGTGGTCCCAGGTGTTGATGCAGAGGTCGGGGGTGAGCGAGCCGCGTTGTCCGGTGAGGATGCCGAAGATGAGGTTGTCGTAGTCGCTCGCGTGGTGGACATCGCAGTTGATCGCGATCTTGCAGCCCGCTTCCACCGCGGCGCGGACATGGGTGTCGCGGAGGTCCAGGCGCATCCAGTGGGCGTTGATCTCCAGCGCGACATCGTGCTCGATCGCGGCGGCGATGAGTTCGTTCATGTCGGGTTCTAAACCCGCGCGTCGTTGGATGAGTCGTCCGGTGGGGTGTCCGATGATGTGGACGCTGGGGTGGCATATTGCTTTGAGCAATCGCTTGGTTGCTTGCTTGGGTTTGGCGCGGAGTCCTGCGTGGGGGGAGGCGACGACGATGTCGAGCGCGTTCAAGAGGTCATTGTCATAGTCGAGTGATCCATCGACGAGGATGTCGACTTCGGATCCCGCGAGGATGGTGAGTCCTTCGAAGGAGTCGTTGAAATCGTGGATGTATTTGATTTGTTTGCGGAGTCGGTCGGGTTTGAGTCCATTGGCGATCGCGGAGGATTGGGAGTGATCGGTGATCGCGAGGGTGTGGAAGCCTCGGTCTTTTGCGAGGGTTGCTGATTCTTGGAGGGAGAGTTTGCCGTCGGAGTCGGTGGTGTGGGTGTGGAGATCGGCTTTGATGTCGGTGAGTTCGATGAGGTGGGGGAGTTCTTCGAGTTGGATTTCACCCCGGTCTTGTCGGAGGGTTGGGGGGACGAAGGCGATCCCGAGGGCGAGGTAGATCGCCTCTTCGGTGTGGCACGCGATGGGGTCTCCGCGGTCATCGCTGTTTTTGAAGAGGCCGTATTCGTTGAGGGTCATGCCTTGCTTGATCGCGAGCTTGCGGAGCGCGACATTGTGGTCTTTGGAGCCGGTGAAGTACGCGAGGGCCGCGCCCCATGATTCTTCGGGGACGATGCGGAGGTCGATCTGGATTTCCGCTGGGGTTGAGAGGTCTTTGAAGCGTTCGTTTGCCGATGAGAGCGCGAAGCGGACGGATGATTTGGTGTCGCCGGACGCGAGGACGCGAGTGACTCCCGGCATGGTGGTGAAGGATTCTTTGGCGGCGTCGGGATCGGTGGTGGCGATGAGGATGTCGATGTCGCCGACGGTTTCTTCGCCGCGCCGGAGCGACCCGGCGTATTGGACACGCTGGGTTCCCGGGATAGCTTGCATGTGCTGAACGATGGACTGTGCGATGGGGTATGCGAGACCGAGGTGGAGGCGGTCTCCTGAGCTTTCCATGAACTCCATCGCGGCGACGATGTTCTCGATGGTCTTGGCGCCCATGCGTGGGAGTTTGGCGACGGTGCCTTTGTCGATCTCGGATTTGAGGTCCGTGACGGATTCGATCTTGAGGTCGTCCCACATGAGCTTGACGGTTTTGGGACCGAGTCCGGGAATCGAGAGGACTTCCATGAGTCCGGCGGGGACTTTGGCGGAGAGTTCTTCGTGCTCGGAGATGGTCCCGGTCTGGGCGAGCTCGATGAGTTTGGTCGCGGTGCCTTTGCCGATGCCTTCGAGCGCGGTGAGGGCTTTGACATCCTTGGCTTTGGCGAGGGGCTCGAGATCAGTGGTCTGGGCTTTGAGCTCGCGGGACGCTTTGCTCGCGGCGTTGACTCGGAAGCGGTCGGACCCAGTCAGTTCGAGCATCTGGGCGATCTGGGCGAAGAGGTTGGATGCGGTTTGGTTGAAAGACATACTTGATGGTAGGGGTGCACTAGCAAAAGACTGAGTAGAAGTTAGCGTTCTCTATTCACGTCGGACGACTTACTTTAAGATTTTGAAGTCGCCACAAATTGGTTGCGCTCCTACACCAAAACATTTCTTGCAAATTATCCATGGGCCTCTGTTATCGCAGTCTTTGCTTTGTTCGCCAGATCCATTGCAAAGGGCGCAGCGAACTAGTGGTGTTGCATTCATTAGCTCAATTAACACCAATCCTCTTCCATTACAGACCGTACACGGGATGTATGGTCCACGCCCATCATGATCCGTTGACATTCGTCCTGTACCCGAACAGCATGAACACTTAACAATTATTTTTGTTTCAGTAACCTGCTCTACTATTGTGATGGATATGGAATGATCTGTCATTTGTAACGACTCGCTTGCATGGATCTTTATGCATGATAGTACAAATTTTGAGTCGAAGATTAGATGTATCCTCTAAAATGCCCGAGAGATAATTTTTGAGATTTTGAGACGCTGATTTTGATAAATGTTCAATTTGACTGATCAATCTTTAAATTCTTTGACGATTCGGCTTTCCACTGCTTGGACAATTGATTCACGCTCGAATTCTGGAACCAGCATCAACGCGGAGACCCATCGGCGGATGAGCGGCATGGATTCGGGTTTGCAAAGCTCAAGCATCAGGTCGAGATGCTCGTTTGGCGATAGCTCCGGCGATTCTTCCCCCGGCTTCGTCTTCGGCGGCCTGAGGGCTTCCCTTGGTTGGTCCGGATGTGGTTCCTGATCGCTCATCTGAATCGAGTGTACCAGATTCGGCTTTGGTTTGAGGCACGGGTTTGGATTCGATTTCGCCGCTGGCGTTGAGACGGGTTTCCATGATCTGGACGAAGCGTTCGAGTCGGTCGACGCGTTCGATGAGTTGGGTGAGCGTGTTGGCGATCGCGCCCATGAGTTCGTTCGCATCCGCGTTCTTGAGCGCGTGGGTGCGGATGTCGCGGACGCGCATCGGTCCTTGACCGGAGAGGAGCCATTCGCCGGAGATTCCCAAGCTTTGGCAGAGGTTGGTCATGAAGGCGGCGCTGGGGGCTTGGCCTTGCATGTAGCGGCGGACGGTTTCGGGGTGGGTTTCGGTGATCGTCCCGAGTTGTCGGTATGAGGTGTCACCGACGGCGAGATTCAGACGATCGTGGAATGCGGATGTGGATTCAAGAGTGCTCATGAACCCAGTGTACACAAATGTTTGGTTCTGGGTTGGGCATTGAATCGGATCTGTGCGGGTCGATCCTCGAAATTGGGTCAAAAACCCATATATGCGTGTTGGTTCGGGGCACCCAAAGCTGGGTGATGGGGCTGAATCACACAGGTTTGTGGCGAAAAATTATTCTGAACACACAGTAATTGTTATCCAACATCCCCGACCCCGAGCCATTGGCCGTGGGCTTTGAGGAGTCTTCGTCGGATGAGCGATTCGTCGGGGGCTTCGAGCTTTGGGGATCGGTCGATCCATTCCGCAGCATCTCTCCGCGCCATCCCGAGCAGTTCGTGGTCTTCGAGCGGGTTGGCGACTTTGAAGGGGGGCATCCCGGATTGGCGCGTGCCGAAGACATCGCCGGGGCCTCGGATTTCCAGGTCGCGCTGGGCGAGGATGAATCCTGAGGTGGATTCGACCATTGCTTGGAGGCGGAGTTTACCGTCGTCGGTTTTGGGATCGGCGACGAGGACGCAGACCGACGGTTGATCACCTCGACCGACGCGACCACGGAGCTGGTGGAGCTGGGCGAGTCCGAAGCGGTCCGCGTCTTCGATGACGATGACGCACGCGTTGGGGACATCGACGCCGACCTCGATGACGGTGGTTGCGATGAGGCAGTCGATCTCGCCTTTGCGGAAGCGGTGCATGATGCGTTCGCGGGTGTCGCGTTTGAGTTTGCCGTGCATTGAGGCGATGGTGACATCGTGGAGTTCACCGCCTTCGAGTTCTTTTTTGAGATCGCGGAGGTTTCGGGTGGGGCCTTTGCCTCCGAAGGAGGTGCCGTCGGAGTGGAGGGTTGCGGAGGTTTTTCCACCGGGTTCGATCGCGGGGACGACGATGAAGGCTTGTTGTCCTTGCTTGATTTTTTCGTTGAGCCAGTTGTAGACGGTGGAGCGTTTGTCGGGGGTGACGAGCTTGGTGGTGATCGGTTTGCGGCCTTGCGGGAGGTGCTCGATGGTGGAGATGTCGAGGTCGCCAAAGATGGTGAGACCGATGGTTCGGGGGATTGGGGTTGCGGTCATGACGATGACATGGGGGGTCTCGTTGGACGCTTGCATACCGGGTTTGATGGTGCCTTTGACGCGGAGTTTGGCGCGTTGTTCGACCCCGAAGCGGTGCTGCTCGTCGATGATCGCGACGGCGAGGGATTGGAACGCGACGGTGTCGGAGACGAGGGCGTGGGTGCCGACGATGAGGTCGATCTCTCCGGATTCGATGAGGGCGAGGGTTGCGGATCGCATGTCGGCGGGCATCGAACCGGTGAGCAGCGCGATGCGGGTGCTCGAACCTTTGAGCATGTCAGAGATGGACAGGTAGTGTTGTTCAGCGAGGAGTTCGGTGGGTGCCATCATCGCGGCTTGGTGTCCATGGGCGATGGCGCGGAGCATTGCGGAGAGGGCGACGACGGTTTTGCCTGAACCGACATCGCCTTGGATCAAGCGGTTGGTGGGGGTGGTGAAAGAGAGGTCGCGTGCGATTTCCTTTGCGACGCGGTCTTGGTCGGGAGTGAGGGTGAAGGGGATGCGCGCGTTGATGCGCTCGTCGATTTCGGGCGAGGTTGGGAGGGCGGGGGATTGGAGGGTGGAGCGGAGGTGGGCGCGTTTCATGTGGACGCCGAGCTGGAGGAGGAGGAGTTCGTCGTATGCGAGTCGGCGCTTTGCGATCCCGACTTCGTCTTCGTCGCTCGGCGCGTGGAACATGCGGTACGCATCGGCGAGGGTGGGGAGGGCGCGTGCTTTGCGGAAGTCGTCAGGGAGGTGGTCCTTGAGCAGGGCGCACGCTTCGGGGAGGAGTGGTTTGATGATGTCGTTGATTTGTGGTGAGGTCAGGCCTTCGGTTGCGGGATAGACGGGGCGGTACTCGTCGTCTTGGTCGGTGGATTGGAGTTGCTCGAGTTGCGATTCGGGGATGATGGTGAAGGTTGGGTTCGCCATCTGGAGTCCAGGTCCGTAGACCTTTGGGGTGCCTTGGACATTGAGGAACATGCCGGGTTCGAGCTTCTTTGCGAGGAACGCTTGGTTGAAGAAGACGAGGTCGAGGCGACCGCCTTCGTCGTCGATGATGACGACCTGCAGGCGTGCTTTGCGTCCGAACCCAGAGACTTTGAGGGCACTGATTTCTCCGATTGCGGAGCCGATGACTCCCGCTTCGAGGTCGTTGAGTCCGGCGCGGGCGCGGATCCATTCGTGCCGGTGCGGGAGGTGGGTGAGGAGTTGTCCGAGGTTTGCAGCGCCGAGCGATTGGAGCTTCCCAGCCGCGAATGGTGTCACGCCTGGGAGCTCAGCGACGGGGGTGGTGAGGGAGCGTGACACGGGCGAGCTTTGCATAGGTCACAGTCCGAGCGGGTTGGAGTGGCTCGGTCCTTGGTCCGACTTGGTCAAGCCATCGGCGTTCTTGATGGAGTCGTTGTTGGGGTCGATCTCGCGGAGGTAGGTCCATGAGTAGAGACCGGTCGCGTGTCCATCGGAGAAGAGGATTTTGATCGCGTAGTTCCCAACCATCTCCGCGTCGGTCGCGATGATGGGGTTGG
>Ga0209345_10006366_pt1 | contig 10710 bp, 19 predicted proteins | sample Cruoilmetagenom7_FD_187294 | JGI IMG/M metagenome (GOLD analysis project Ga0209345, IMG submission 187294) | Oil polluted marine microbial communities from Coal Oil Point, Santa Barbara, California, USA - Sample 7 (SPAdes) (version 2) | ecosystem: Environmental > Aquatic > Marine > Oil seeps ...
GCTATCTGCTGCTATAAGCGCCTCTAGTGATGAGGCTATGGACTTGCTCAGGGACTATGAGTTCCTTGTAGAGAAGCGCGAAGAGGCTTTAATAGGAGATGATAAACACCAGGTTTATGAAGGTGTTGACATTGGCGATATATTCAAGGAACTTTCTTCTGATAATCTGATTAAGTTGTCTCCTCCCTCTCTCAACGAAGTGTTAGGGGGCGGGGTAGTTAGAGGCATGCACATTGTTGTGTATGCTCGTCCAGAAGCAGGGAAGAGTTTATTCAACCTAAACCTCACAGCGCGCTTATTAGAGCAAGGCCTACGTGTCCTATATGTAGGGAACGAAGATCCCGCAGCGGCGCTTAGACAGCGTATTGTGTCCTCTTTACTGGGCATGGAGAGACGTGACATACTAGCTAGTCCTAATGAAGTGGAGACTAGCCTGTATGAAGCCGGCTACGAGAACTTAGTATTCGTTTCTTTAGCTCCTGGTAGCGTGAATGATGTCAGAGGATTAGTACGGAAGTACAAGCCTGATGTCTTCATTGTTGACCAGATACGTAACCTGTACAGTAGCAAGAACCTCACAAAGGTGGAAGCCCTTGAGTATATTGCTCAATGCATGCGTAATCTAGCTAAAGAGACTAACTCTGTAGGTGTTAGCGTCACACAAGCAGGGGCATCTGCTGAGGGTAAGTTGTCCCTTGGCTTGAATGACGTTGACTTCTCTAACACAGGGATTCCTTCTACGGCTGATCTAATGATTGGCTTAGGGACATCTCCTGAGTACGACAAGAGCGACAGGCGTGTTCTTTCTCTTCCTAAGAATAAAATCTCGGGGATACACACGAACATAACTGTAGCTGTTAATCCATTATTAACCCAAGTTAAGGATGATGTATGAGTATATTTACAACTATATTTTTAATTAACATAGTATTATTTGTTGCGTGTTCTGTAGTAGGGGCTAGTAAACTTGATACGAAGAAGTTAAGTGATACCTTCTTTGCTGTGTACGGGGGGTGGGTACTAATTACAGGCATTAGCATTCCTGTATGGCTTATTTATATCATTGTTACGTGGGGAACATAGTTACAATGCGTTAATGTAAGGAGACATGGTGGCTATTTATGTCACTATATATAGTATAGGAGCACATATATGGCAATACCTTCTTTTATATCTTCTCCTGATCCTTCTATTTATTTATCAGATAACTATGTAGTGCTTGACTTTGAAACAACAGGTGAGGATTATGGCACAGCAACAAATCCTGATAACGGTTTAGTCACAACCGTATTTAGATATAAGGGAAGGGAGACATTATTAAACGTCAATGAATATAAGCATGCCCCTTTATTAGAAGCAATAGAACAAGCTGATTTTATTGTGGCACATAACGCTAAGTTTGAATTAGGCTGGTTAAAGCGTTGTGGCTTAGACCTCACACAAGCGCTTGTATTTGATACACAGATAGCAGAGTATGTCCTATTAGGCAATCGTGCCGTAGGCAAGCTCTCCTTGGGCGTAGTAGCCAAGAAATATGGCTACGGAACTAAAGATCCTTACATAGATATTCTGATGAAGTCGGGTATATGCCCTTCTGACATGCCTAGAAGTCTTTTAAACCACAGATGTAGGAAAGACGTAGAGCAGACAGAGAATATTTTCTTAAAACAAAGGGCATTATTACATGAAGCTGATCAACTAAAGACGTTATACACCAGATGTATATTCACACCTGTATTAGCTGACATAGAATTTAATGGCCTTCATTTAGATGGAGAGAGAGTTGTATCCACTTACTCAGAATACCAAAGATCGCTTACAGAGTGCAGCAATAAACTTGCAACGCTTTCAGGCGGAATCAATTTACGGTCAACTAAACAGCTCGCAGACTTCTTATACAGCGAACTTGGTCTTAGTGAACTTACAGACAAGCGAGGTGATCCCCTTAGAACGCCCGCAGGTCGCCCAAAAACAGATAGCGAAACTATTACACGACTTGCAACGAGTAATAAGCGACAACGAGATTTCATATCAACTTACAAAGAGTTTAACAAACTTAGTAGTGCCCTAAGTAAGAACCTAGAGTTCTTTATGGGTGTTGTCAAGGAGATGGGGAGTACATTTCTAGGTCAATTTAACCAAACTGTAACACAAACGCATAGGCTATCAGCGTCAGGGCGCAGACTACAGTTTGATCTGTTTGAGAAACCTAAGAGTGTTCAGTTTCAGAATCTCCCACGAGCCTTTAAGCCTATGTTCTCCCCTAGAAACCCAGGGTGGTCAGTGGCAGAGGCTGACGGCAGTCAATTAGAGTTCAGGGTGGCGGCACATCTAGGCAGGGACGAAGTAGCTACACAGGCCATTAGAGAGGGCTTTGATGTACATTCCTTCACTGCCCAAGTGTTGACAGAGAATAAGGAACCTACCAAGAGACAGGAGGCTAAGGCACACACGTTTAAGCCCTTGTATGGAGGTAACTCAGGAACTAAGGCACAGAGGGCTTATTACGCTGCCTTTCGTGAGAGATATGGAGGCATTGCTTCTACACAGCAGGAATGGATACATAGTGTGCTGGCTAATAAGAAGCTCACTATACCCAGTGGGCTTACATTTAGATGGCCTGATACACGCTTAGATGGGAACTATATAACTAATACCCCGTCTATATGTAACTACCCTGTACAGAGCTACGCTACGGCAGATATTATTCCAATTGCTGTAACTAAACTATGGCACGAGATGAAGGCTAGAGAATTAAATAGCTTCTTAGTCAATACCGTGCATGACTCTGCTATATCAGAACTGCATCCTGATGAGCATGAGGAGTTTAAGGACATAGCCTTTGATGCATTCACTAATTATGTATACTACTACTTACAGGAAGTGTACAATGATGCCTTCACTGTGCCTCTGGGGGCAGAGATAAAAATAGGAGGGCATTGGTCAGAGGGAGAGGAAACCAGTATTTCTGTGGAACCTCCTCTTAGGAGTTAATATGGCAGGATCTAACTACGTAACATGCGGAGAATGTGGTAAACGGCTTTTTTATGATGGAGATTTTTGTGCCAGAGAATCTATGAAAGACAGAGGAGAGACAGCTACTGTTACGTGTGATCACTGTGTTTCAAAATTAAAAAAGAAAGTAGGTAAACTAATGCAGCATGATCGTCGCAGACACTGAACTAGTAGGCCTAGGAGCCGTGTAGCCGTGGCAGCCTAATAGCAACCCTGTACGCTGGTAAGCAGGAGCTTTAATAACTAGAAGTTAAGAGTATATTTATTTCAGATAATAGGGATTAATTATGATATTAGAAAATGTAACATTACGCTGGGTAAACCACATCAAGCCTGATTCTTATGGCAATTTAACTATGGATGTAATGCTTGACGGAGAGCAACAGCTTGCTATGTCAGAAGCAGGGCTCACATTACGTAATGATGAAGATGGTGTCTTCTATCGTTTTAGCTATCCTCCTGTGACTAAGGATGGAGACCCTGTAACTATTAACATTACAGATAGATTCGGCATTGACTTCCTTGGTAAGGTACGTAATGGTGCTAAGGCAGATGTTGACTATTATGCGTACTCTTGGACATTCGGGGCTAAGGCAGGCGTTAAAGGGAGAGTGGTGACAGCTAAGCTACTTGATGATGCTGCAACTGCTGGTAGTATGACTTATGACTTGCCAGAAGAATAAGAGGAATAAATAATGGCTACAGAATTAAAAGAAGTTGTAATTGCTGCTAAGAGTAGGGCAGGTACAGGCGTTATGATTAATGGTAGTTGGTATAATGGCTCTGCTGATATGCTAAAAGACATTAACAAAGATGACACAGTTAATCTTACACATGGCGACAATAGACAACTAACTGCTATTGCTGTCACTAAGAAGGCTGCTGTAGGGACAGGAGGGGCTGACGGAAGACAGAACACCATCACCTTCCAGAGTGCTAGGAATGCAGCTATTGAGTTACATAGTACGTTAATGGCTGCTGGTATTCTAAGTAGCCCTGCCAAGAAAGATGCTAAGTATGACGCAGCTATGGCGTTTATTAACGAGCACACAGCTATATTCTATACACAAGCAACTGCTGTGTACGAGGGTAAATCAATTGAGGAGGCGTTTGTGTGAGTATACAGTCTAATAAACGAGACTTTGAGGACGCGCTAGCTACTATGGCAGGTGCAGTAGAGGGGCTGCGAGGCGTCTTGACAAGTGAGGTACTTGAGCCTATGGACGCTGTTATGCGGGAATACACAGAGTATTATATAGATGATATCGACAGTATCATTGAGGAACGAAATGTAGTATGCAGGGAACGCAAGGATGATTTACTGGATGAGATTAAAATGGGAGGTACTTAATGTCTGATTATCAAGACCAAGGGCCTAATGATGGCAGTGTTTACATTAGTAGTAAGGCACATTATGAAGTCTACAGCAGTGACGAGGGATATAGCGTAAGGAATACAACAACGAGAGTTGCTGAATACTCTTCTAAGTCATTACCTCAAGCTATTGGTGTAGCAGAGCAATATGATTATATGCTGTCAAATAATACGTGGCAGGAAGTGTTGGCTGATATGTTTGTAGGGTATACAGTTCCTACTAGGTCACATCTAAGTTCTGTTCCTTTAGGAGATGATGCATAACACCTTTGTGAGCGAGGAGGCTATTATGAATGAAAAATTAATTCTGGATTATTTGATTGCGAATAACATGAAGATCTACGATGACAGTTATGTTATAGATAATATTTCAACGGCTGGTGAGTGGGTAATGTTTTCAGAGGTAAGTAGTTGCGGGCACTACAAGGACCAGCTGATGATCCCTTTGTTTGATGTTGTCGCATGGGTATATTCAAAAATATCAGACAGCTAACAGTGCAAATAAGAGGAAGGACATGGTATTAATATTAGACTCAGATAGTCTCCTCTACAAGGCAGGCTTCTCTGTTGAGAGTACCACTAGGTACGTAACTCTTGAGGGAGAAGCCACTAGGGCTACATTCCTTACAGCCGCAGATATGAATGTGTGGTTAAAGGAACAAGGTCTTAAACGTGATGACGTTACAATTGAGAAAGAGCATCATGTAGAGCCTGTAGAGAATGCTATTCATTTATTAAAATCTCTCCTTAAAGGCATTCAAGGTAAATACCCTGATGCCACAATGGAAATATACATGGGGGGGCAGGCAGCCTACAGGTTTGCTTTGTTCCCTGGATATAAGGCCAACAGAGGAGAGAAGCCTGTACATTATGAAGCTCTGTTTAATTACATGAAGAGTCTAGGCGCTATTATTCCTGACGGAATAGAGGCTGACGACGCTGTATGTATGAGAGCTTATGAATGTATGGACGAGGGAATTGACTTCGTTCTAGCAGGCATTGACAAAGACCTTCGTCAGATTCCTTGTAGGCATTATGACTACGGGAAGGACGTAGAAGTTATCCTAGAGCCCTTAGAGGCAGACTTTAACTTCTACACCCAACTCCTTATGGGGGACGGGGCTGACAATATACCTGGGATCAAGGGGGTGGGAATTAAGACAGCACATAAGCTGCTAGCTGATTGTGAAGACGAGGAAGCTATGTATCAAGTGTGCTTAGACAATTGGGAGGATCACGACGCTATGCAAATTAGTGCAGAGTTGTTATACCTCCTGCGCCATGAGAAAGATGAATGGGGGCCTCCTCTGTGAAGAAGCCTAAGAAGCAGCTTGTACCACGCACCCGCAATGCAGAGACATTAACAGAAGCTGCATATTGGGGGAAGGTGCGGTCTGCTCTACGTAATGCCTTCCGCTATTGGAAGCCTATGGAAGAAGCCAAGAAGAAGGCCCGTAGGATAAACAGAAGTGGAGGGAGACATCGATACGAGTTTCAATGTGCAGAATGTAAGAAATGGTTTAAGGACGCTGACATACAGAAGGATCACACTATTCCAGCAGGGAGCTTAAAGAATGGTGATGACCTTAAAGGTTTCCTAGAAAGACTAACCCCAGAGGAGGGATTTCAAATGCTGTGTAAAGATAAATGCCATAAGGCTAAGACAGCCAGGGAACGCCAAGAAAGGAAAGTACAATGAATATTTATATTGCATACAATTATGAAGATGAGCCTACCTCTGTACTACTGGCTGATGATAGAGAAAAGGTAAATATTGCGTGGGCAGCAATGAAACTCGTTCCTCACAGAGTGGAAGAAATCGATCCTACAGCTATACAGGGCATAGGCGGGGTAGGATTTTTATTAACGTCCGAAGAAGCTAATAGTAGGGATTACACAGGAGTTAGAGGCGGAGACTATAGAATATGGAAGAGAGGCGTATGAGACACTTACTAATCCCAGATACACAAATATTACCTGGCGTATGTGTTAATCATTTAAACGCCCTTGGTAATTTCATTGTAGAGAAACAGCCGGAAGTTATTGTCTGTATTGGAGACTTTGCTGATATGCATTCTCTCTCCTCTTACGACATGGGCAGAAGGTCAGGAGAGGGGGCTAGGTACGAGGAGGACATTAACGCTAGTAAGGCTGCTATGGAGACTCTCTTAGCTCCTCTACATGCTTATAACCACAGGCGTAGACGTAACAAAGAGAAGATGTATAGGCCTCGTATGGTTATGACATTAGGGAACCATGAGAATAGAATCAATCGTCATGTTGATTCTTATCCTGTGCTAGAGGGAAGGCTATCAACAGATGACCTAGGCTTTAAAGAAGCTGGGTGGGAAGTGTACCCCTTCTTAGAAGTTGTAGATATTGACGGCATATTGTATTCCCATTACTTCCCTCGTAACGCTGACGGCAATATTGTCCAGACAAACAGAGGGGCTCCCAATGCACGCACACAAGTGCAAAGAGAGCAACAGAGCTGTACGTCAGGGCATAAGCAAGGTCTTAGCTTTCATGTGCAACAGCTACAGAATCGTAGGCACTACGGTTTAATGGCTGGCAGTTTCTATCTGCATGATTGTGACTACCTCAGTCCTCAAGGAACTGCCTATTGGCGAGGCATTATCCTTAAAGAGAATGTCAGAGAGGGGGAATATGATCCTGTGTTCATTAGAGATGACAATCTAATTGATCGTTATTGGGACGGTAAACACGTAACTGTTTAGGAGATTAATAGTATGGCCTTTTACAGAAAGAGTAATTTACAAGAGATGGTTCCTTGGACAATTGACACGTCTATGGATGGTGTAAGTGTATCTCAGTCAGATATAGACACAGGCAGTCCTCGGACAGGGGACATGATTGCTATTAATGCTAATAGCCCCTCAGACAGGTGGCTAGTTGCAGAGCAATTTTTTAAAGATAACTACGAACAGGTCTTCCCAGAAAACTCAGGCATTCCTGATAACTGGTCACCAGAATTATGAAAACTTACGTAAGCAAGTACTTCACAAGAGAAGAAGTGGCGTGTCGTTGTAAATGCGGATTTGATACATTGGATGCTGAGACAGCTAAAGTGGCAGATGATGTCAGGGAGTTTGAGGGAGAGGGCATTACTCCCAATAGCTGTTGTAGATGTATTAAGTATAATAGAAAGGTACAATTTAAACATACAACTAAGCGCCCGGTAACTAACACATCACAGCATTTATATGGCAGGGCTATGGACTTGCCTGTAAAAGATCCTAAAGCAACTTATGATTATCTGTGTAAGAAATACCCTGGTAAGTACGGCTTTGGCTTATATACTAAAGCAGGGTTTGTTCACGTTGATACAAAGACAGGAGGAGCAAGACGATGGGGAAAGTAGCGCGTAAGACTGTACAGCAAAGGATAGATTTAGCGGTGGAAGAGGCATTAGCAAAAGAGAGAGCAACCAATGGGAGTAAGACTGTTACCTGCTCAACATTCACAGGCGTACAGTTTGATGCAGAGGCGGTAGGGGCCATAGATACTATAGCAGAAGGACTAGTATGTAATGCACAAGCATTAGGAGCCCTTGCTTCCGTCCTAAAAGCCTCTAATGTAACGATAGAAAGTTTATTAAAACTTTAAGGAGATTTTATGGGTAGCGTAGAAGAGTTTATTGCAGAGAGTAATGCCATTGAGGGCATTCATAGGCCTCCTAGTGAGGCAGAAATAGCAGAGTATGAACGTTTCATGGCTCTGGATGACGTGACCATAGCTGACTTAGAGATATTTGTTAGTGTTTATCAACCAGGCGCTAGATTACGTATTGCGCAGAGTGATAATGTTAGGATAGGGAAGCATATACCGCCTCATGGTGGTATGAATATCCTATACCTACTTGAGGACTTACTGAACGCAATAGATGAGGATACACCCTACCGTTCCCACGCTGCCTATGAAGGCATTCACCCCTTTACAGATTGTAATGGCCGTAGTGGGCGTATGTTGTGGGCGTGGCACATGAATAAGTTAGGACTATCTACGGCTCTTGGTTTCTTACATACGTTCTACTATCAAACATTAGCACAGGAACATGAGCATGGATGAGTCAACTAAAAAACAAAAGTATAAAGAGATAGATAGGCTGCTTCGTAGGGCCAACTCCCTATTAGATGCAGTATATACTTTACATACATCAGAGACCCGTAGTATGAGTAGAGACGCACAGAGCAGTTATTACGATGTTGGCGGGATAGAAACTCTAGACATCATTAAAGCAAAGCTACCTCCAGAACAATACAAAGGGTATTTATTAGGTAATGTTATCAAGTATTCTAGTAGATGTAATCACAAAGGGAAATTAGTACGTGATGCGGAGAAGTTAGCTAATTATTCTGAATGGCATGTAGAGGCCGTAAAGGAGCAAGAAAATGACAAAGAAAGTACAACCACTCCCCTCGAAGTTCATGACGGTACATTTAACAAATGAAGATAAGGCTGCGTACGAGGCACTGTGGGTAACTAGCGCTGTGGCCCTGTTATCCCCCATAGCAAGAGCCCTTGATAATAAGAAGGGTACGTTGCTAAAAACCATTCTTAGTTCTGAGACATCTAATAAACAATTAACAGATGCTAGAGCAGAGATGCGGGCTATTGACAGCCTCTTAGCGCTTATTGTAGGGGGCAGGGAATGAGTAAAGATGCAGAGGTCTATAAATTAGGCGCACAGAAGGCCGCTATGTACAAAGCTCAGAGGGATGTATTTGACACAGCAGTTAATCAGATTGATGACTACTTTGAATATAGAGCAGAATCAAAGATTGATAAGCTCACTGTACAATGTATCTTGAGTAGATTAACTGTTGAGCTAGCAAAGATAGAACTAAAGGAGATGCGAGGTGACTGACAATAACGGCATAGAAATGCAGCCTGTGGCTATTGATACATGGGACAAGAAATACAGATTACGTGACAAAGACGGGAACGTCATTGATCACACAATTGAAGATACATACATGCGTGTGGCTAAGGCTTTAGCAGGCGTGGAGAAGCCAGAAGAGCAGGAGAAATACACTAACCTGTTCTATGAAACTATGAAGGCAGGAGCTATTCCTGCTGGTCGTATCATGGCTAACGCAGGCGCAGAAGACCATAAGCCTGCTGTCTCGCTAATCAATTGCACCGTGGCGTCTATCATCCCTGATAGCATGGAAGGCATACTAGAAGGCCTTAAAGAAGCGGGGCTCACACTAAAAGCAGGCTGTGGTATTGGCTACGACTTCTCTACATTACGCCCTAAAGGGGACACTGTAGCAGGGGCAGGAGCAACTACGTCAGGGCCTTTATCCTTCATGGACATATACGACAGTATGTGCGCTACAGTTTCCTCAGCAGGAGGGCGTAGAGGGGCTCAGATGGCTACGTTTGACATACGTCACCCAGACGTTGAAGACTTCATCAAGGCTAAGAGAGAGGATGGGAGGTTACGTCATTTCAATTGTTCTTTATTAGTGACAGATGAGTTTGTAGAGGCTGTTAAAGATGATAAGGAGTGGCATTTACGCTTTCCTGTAGAGGATGGCCCTGTGTATAAAACACTAAAGGCTAAAGACCTGTATTCTCTTATCATGGAGAACACTTACGATTACGCAGAACCTGGGTTATTATTTATTGATACAATTAGGAAGGGCAACCCTTTAAACTTCTGCGAAGATATTAAAGCTACTAACCCTTGTGGCGAGCAGCCATTGCCTCCTAATGGAGCTTGTTTGCTGGGCTCTATTGATCTAACTAAGTTTGTCATACACCCCCTTACTCTGGCTGCCCAGTTTGATTACGTTAGTTTTGCAGAGCGTGTTAAAATATTCTCTCGTATGTTGGATAATGTAGTGGAGATTAGTGGGCTACCTCTAGGTACTCAGAAAGAAGAACTCCTAAAGAAGCGCAGGCATGGGATGGGCTTCTTTGGACTAGGCTCTGCCCTGGCTATGCTAGGCATCCGCTATGGCTCTAGAGCATCCTACGTTAAAGCGTCCAGCATAACCAAGGTGCTAGTAAAAAGTAGTTGGGAAGCTGCCGCTATACTGGCGGAAGAGAAGGGCTGTGCTCCTATTCTGCGAGAGCACAATGGCGCTTTTCTACAAACAGAATATATGCAGTACATTAAAGGCGCTGTGTCTAAAGGCGCGTGGGAAACACTACGTAACTTCGGTAGTAGATATACACATGCTACATCAATTGCGCCTACAGGCACGTTAGCCCTGTCATTTGGTAATAATGTTAGTAGTGGTGTGGAGCCTACGTTTGGGCATACATATACACGTAACATTATTGTTGAAG
>Ga0209345_10006367_pt1 | contig 10709 bp, 14 predicted proteins | sample Cruoilmetagenom7_FD_187294 | JGI IMG/M metagenome (GOLD analysis project Ga0209345, IMG submission 187294) | Oil polluted marine microbial communities from Coal Oil Point, Santa Barbara, California, USA - Sample 7 (SPAdes) (version 2) | ecosystem: Environmental > Aquatic > Marine > Oil seeps ...
CCAAAATCGGGCATTCACCGAACTGGCGCGCGATGATGGGCTGAGCGAGCCGCCGGCCGACGATATGGCGCGCGGCATGATCTGATCGCTGCAATTTCCCGCAAAAGACGGTTGGTGCCGCAAAATCGGGCGCTAGAAATTATCATCTCATGCCCATGCGCAAAACCCGGTCACCGCCAATGCCGGCGCCATGGGATGCATGATATCAATCACACAAAATAATAGCCAATCTCTCAACCCGCTCTGAAATCCATAAATATTTGTGAAATCCTGCTCAATACGGCCCATATAATATATCATTTACGTTAATTGATAAAATCAACTGGACACACTGCATCGCTTCTGCCATTCTTTTTGCAATGATTGAAAGGAAGCGAAAATGCGCAATGCCATCCACCAGATGCTGGCCGCCATCCTGACACCCTTGCTTGCAGCATGTTATACCCCCACATCAACGCCCGAGCCGCCATCCACCGATGCAGACGCCCTGCAGATGGCCTTGGAAGATGAATACAAAGCCCAGGCAACCTATGCTGCTGTCATAGAGAAATTCGGCGATGTTCGGCCCTTCAGCAATATTATCCAGGCAGAGCGTCGGCACTCGGACAGAGTGAAGGTTGAGATGGATCGCCTCGGCATAGCCTATGCCAAGGAGAACCCTCTTCTTGGCGAGGTAGATGCCCCAGCCAGCCTGCTTGCAGCATGCAAAGAGGGCGTGGCCGCCGAACAAGAGAATATCGCCCTTTACGACAAGATACTGCCAACAATCGTGGACGCGCAGGTGCTTGAAACATTGACCGCACTGCAACGGGCATCGCGCGAACGACACTTACCCGCCTTTGAACGCTGCGTTGAACGCGGAGGCGCTATGGGCGGCGGAATGGGCCGGGGCGGCGGGCGCTAAGCGTGGCGGGCCAAGCAATCACACCCTAAGAAATCCACCAACATTCACACCAGACATGGGAACAAATTATGAGCTTACACATCGGAGACACCGCACCAGACTTCACAGTCGACACCCAAAATGGGGTCATCAGCCTGCACGATTGGGCGGGCGATAGCTGGATATTCTTTTTCAGCCATCCCGCCGACTTCACACCTGTTTGCACCACAGAAATGGGCCGAACAGCGCAGCTTGCAGGCGAGTTTAAAAAGCGCAACGTCAAGCCGATCGGCCTGTCGACTGACACAGCAGATGAGCACCGTAAATGGATTGCTGACGTGAACGACACGCAGAACACCGCTCTGGAATTCCCGATCGCTGCCGACACAAATCTTGCTATCGCCAAAAGCTATGACATGATTCACCCAGATGAAAGCACAACTGAGGCGGTCCGCTCGGTTTTCATTATCGATCCCAATAAGAAAATCCGCCTGACCATGACCTACCCGATGAACGTCGGGCGCAATTTTGACGAGATCCTGCGTGTTATCGACGCCCTGCAGCTGAGCGATGCCAAAAGGATCGCGACACCCGCCGATTGGCAAAAAGGCAAGGATGTGATCATCCCTCCTTCAATCAGTAATGACGAAGCGAAAGGGCTGTTTCCTCAAGGATGGGTCGAGCATCGCCCGTACTTGCGCACCACTAAGGTTGATTGAGGCAATGTGGCAGGGCCGGGGAATGCGCAGAAACGCAAGCCCGTCTCCCGTCAGCATTCAATAGCCAGATTGGCCGCATAGAATAAGTGAGTGTTTTGGGTTCTTCGTAGTGACTGTAAGGAACGAAGATGAAGTCAAAACACTCAAAGGCTCCTGCGGAGCGAGTGGTCAAGGACATTCGCCGTGCGACCCGCAAGCAGTATAGTGCGGAAGAGAAAATCAGGATCGTACTTGAAGGCCTTCGCGGCGAGCGCAGCATTGTAGAGCACTGCAGCCAAGAGAACATTTTCCAGGTCGATAGTACAAATGATCAAAGGAATTCATGGAAGCTGGGCGTATGACCGGCACGTTGGAGCGGGCCTTGGCGGCATCAAATGTCGACCAAGCCCATATGCTGCACAAACCGCGCCTGCTGCTCGATAACGGCCCAGTTATGTTGCCGGGCAAGCTGCCTGACTTCTTGGCTGACATGAAGATGGGGCGAAGTCCGCGGCGCGCCGCCCCTGCCGCAGATCCAGCGCACGACAGAAACCTCGAAACGCGGACAATCTAACTGCGCCAAGCCCCAGCCCTAGATCGCTTTCCTTGGCTGTTTCCATTCTCTCATCACAAGGTCGCAGTGTCTGCCAATGCGCGAAAGGCATCTAATGTGCGATCAAAATAGTGGAGGCGAGGCGCGTCGAAAGTTACCATGAAAAGTTGCGCCTCAACAATGACAGCCCGCGCCTCCCCCTTGCGAGTTAGGCCGTCTTTGTCGACATATTGGTAATTGAAACGCACACCATCGCGGCCGAGAAACTGGCTCGGTTCAATGGAAGTTAATTCGAATAGACCAATTTTCCTATTTGCTCGATATGTGCTCTCGAGCAGTTCAGGAACTTCAATCAGAAGTGTCTCTTTCTCAAACTTTGGCAAAGGTTCATGTTTCTTGTTGCGCTCCTTAACCAACGGCTTGCCAGGAGCTATCCCGCCATAGAAGGTGACATCGTTTAAGAGTTCACCATCTAGCGTCCAAGTTTCAGCTTTTTTGCCCGGACGGGCCCTCAACTTATTCCAATCTTGCGGTGGGGTAACTTCCATATCCGACTTTGCAACCGACACGGTTTGACCTTGTTCCCGATAACTGTTTGCCAAAACGGCAGAGGGAACCACAAAGGCCAAAACCAGTGCGGCGCTCAAGAACCAGTTTTTCATAAAATTTGTCATTATTCACTTACTTCCAATTCTGGGGCCATCATTCTGATCATTTTTGCGTCAGATGCATCTGGATTGAGCTCAAGGTAACGCCGAAGAGCGCCTTGGCCTTCGCTGCGTTTGCCAGCCTTCATGAGAGATAGGCCAAGCCCTCGATAAGCATCTGCCAGATCTGGATCAGCGAAAGCTGCTTCGCGATAAAACTCTGCTGCGTTAACTAGATCACGTGGATGCCCTCTATTGCGATAAAGTTCGCCGCGAGCGAACCAAAGCTCAGCAGTCCAGCCATTCTGAGCCAAGCTTTCAATTATGTATTCACTTGCGCCAAAATCATTCAGCTTTACCTGATCATCTAAGAATATCGGCATCCAATCGGCGAGCGCTTCCCGATAACGATCAGCACCATCATCACGGCCGGCGCCATCCGGCAAGGCAAGCGCAGAGAGGTAGTTAGCCCTTTCTTGGTTCCCTGGATGAGATGCAAAAAAGGCAACCCGGCCGAAATTCGGCTTCTTCAACCCCTTGATTGACGCAGAAGCGGTTGCCTCCCCCATCAAATTTTCCCAAACTTCTGCCGCGGCATGTGGGCGTAAGTCGCTCGAATTAAGATAACCAAGCCCAAGCAAATCTGCTTCCCGCTCGTCATCACGGGAAAAGCGAAAGTAAGATCCGTAGATCTGGTAATTCAAACCATGCATTGAGCGGTGAGCGCCGTAATTCATTGACACGCCTGCCAGGACACTGGCCCATGCTGCTACGTCGCTGCCTGACCGAAGACCCTTGAACCTCTGCAGGCCATGGCGCCTCTCGAAATGGCCGAACTCATGGGCTAGAACTGATGCGAGCTCCGCCTCATTTCTTGTACGAAGCAGCAACCCACTGAAAACACGCATTGTGCCATTCATTGTCATTGAGGCGTTAAAGACAGGCTCGCGTATGATATAGACACGCGTTGCACTGCACCGATCGTATCCGACCGTCCTACAAAGCACATCAGTAACGTAATTATTCAGCTTTTCGTCATGGATCAGCACAGGCGAATTTAGGAGTGCGCGCTCATCCTCGTCATCTTCACGCCACCAACCTATCTCATCGACACCTTGTGGTTGATAAACGCCCTCGAATGGAGGGGGCATTGGAGCGGTCGCAGCATGAAGAGGGGGCATAAAGACTAGCGCAGATAGTGGCGCGAGTGCGAGTAAAGATAGTTGCCGAAATTTACTCATTCGCCCCTTCCATCAGGCAAATCGCTACCAGGAAATTCTTCAAGCAACTGTCCAACGCGCTTTTGAGCCCCTTCTGGTTTGCGGACATCTCCGCCCATCGCAAAATCGGCATTAAGCCACAGTAAATCACCACTCCTAAGGTCAACCAGGCCGGCAAACCCTTGATGCTCGCCAGACTTTACCGGCACCCTTGCAAGAAATGCCAGACCTTGCAGAAGCTTGCGACCAGTTGAGCCATATGCGTCTTTATTAAAGATGAACAATCCATAATCAGCGCCGTCAGCCCCTGGAAGGCTGGAAACACCGCTGCCAAGAGACCAATCAAATATGTCTTCTCGATTGTCCTTCTTCTTTGTCGGGAGCCTCTGCCCGGCAAAGAATTGATATTTGATGGCAGAGCGCGAGACTGCTGCGAATAGATCCATATGCTCCTGCAAATTCTGTGCCTCTGCACCATATGCCTCCGGCGCATTGATAACTTCATTCCCAATCCGCTCTTGGAACTCAGCAAGGGAGGCTTGGATATTTTTCGTAGCTTCTTCTGTCCAATCGGCATTGGGCTCAAACAGTCCAGCAGTTGATTGAGCACCAACCCGGATCGCAGGGCGAAAAACGAGTATCCGTTTGCCGCTATTCGGCGCTAGTTCAAAACCCTTCTGGACGGCGGTTTTTTCCTGCGCCGAAGCCGACTGAGGTCCAGCTCCAATTAAACCGATGACTGCAAATATCAGAACGAAGAATCTCATCATTAAGCCCTATATTTTATTTCTTTAGAGCAAACTATAGCGCATTGATTTTCATGGACAAGAGCAGATTTCCGAACCGTGAAACACGCGGCCAGCTGGAAATCACTGGGTCCTGCCCCCAGGCTCCCCCTTCATTGCGGCCGCCCGTATCGCGGTAGCAACGTGCCAATGTCCGTTAAACTCCACATCAAGAGCCGCGCGCACAATCACAATCACTCCCCGACGCTGAGCGCCGCCCTACGATCGATAATTTCATTAACAAAAAAATTGGACGTCGGCATTTGTCACTGGTGCGAACGGCCGCCTCGGTCGTTCGCACCAGATTTGCCGCTCGGCTTCCCGCTCTTGCCCCACCAAATCTAGACCATCCCGTCTGATGGCTTGCGGTTCAGGCCCGTTTTCCATTGAGCGCGGCTGATCCTGGGAACACGGGGGCTTCTGGCGGGTTTCTATCGTTCAGTCTATTTCGACATCGCTGCGGACAAATGCCGCAATCTAGCTCCGAACAGGAAGTCCAGGCTCATGGCTATAGGCCAGGCGATCAAGACGCTTTGCACCCAATTTAGCGCCCAAGCCGTGCTTAAACCAAAAGCCAGAAAGGTGAATATGCCGGACAGCGCTGTAGACATGAAGCCAGTCATCACGAAAGATGTCACAAATTGAGGGAACCGGTCTGACTTTTTCATTTCGCGCCCCCAGATTTGGAGGCAAGCGCATCCATCGCACTCTGCAATTGATCCACGATTTTGGGTTCGCAAATCACACCGCGCTCAGCATCAAACACGTCGTAATAGTTAGGAACGGATACAGCCCCTTGCAGATCAGCCCCGAAAAATGGGGCCGAAGCCTTGGCCCCGTCCAAGACCGATGATGCACCGCCCGCGCCGGGCGAGGTCGCGAGAAAAACCGCCGGTTTATCCTGATACACTTTCTGTTCGATGCGGCTGACCCAGTCGTGCAGGTTTTTATAGACGGCGGGATATGATCCATTGTGTTCCGCAAAGGACACGACAATCCCATCCGCGGATCGGATCTTTTCAAAGAAGTTCTTGGCGGCTTGGGGCTGGCCGATCTCTGCCTCTTTGTCTTCGCTGAACAGCGGCAATTCAAAATCATTGAGATCCAGGACCTCCAGCTTAGCCCCGGCAATCAGAGACGCAGCGTAAGTTGCCAGTGATTTATTGATGGATTTTGTGCTGGTGCTTGCACCAAATGCGATGATTTTCATGGGGTTTCTCCAGTTTATTGAAATGTGTCAGTGTATTGGATCAAAATCAGGCTACATCCGGTCTCGGTCAAAAGATCGAGCGCATCACCCTCGACAATGTCGCCAGAGCTAACTGGTTTGCCGTTGGCGTTGGCTTTCCCATCGCTGATGAAGGCAATGAAGCGATAGCGGGTCGATGCGGTGTCACCGGGTCCAAGCAGACCAATCTGGCAGGTCATTTCATTTTTGAACGTCTCGCCGCTGCCGCCAAGCACTGTGGTCATTTCTCCCTTCTCCAGGGCGAAATCCTGATAGGCTGGATCAAGCCCCTTTTGCGGGGGTAGGAACCAAATCTGAACCAGATCCGCCTTTTGCCCGTTCAGGCTGAACTCAGCGTGTTGAATGCCCGTGCCAGCGCGCTGCACCTGAACGCCGGGCCCTTGGATAATGGTGCCGTGACCTATCGTTCCCTCGTGCCCCACGGCAGAATTTGGGATGAAGCTAACGATATCGACATCCTTATGCGGATGGAGCGGTGCACCATCATTGGCTTTGAAGTGCCCCGCGGCCAGATAAACAAAAGCCCCAAGGCCATGGCTCACATCGGGGCGGTTTGCGGCCTCTTTCCAGAGCCGCGGGTTCATCACCATGCGCGTTTCAACAATGCCCGCAAAGCCGCCAAGGGGCAGATCCCCGCGGTGAATGATACGTGTGCTGCCGAGTGTCATTTGGTTTCTCCTGATTTACTCTCAAGGAGGTTACGTCCGAAATAAATCAATTGATAATATTGATTATTCACACCAATGATCTGAAAAACAGATCAATATGGAAGCGCTTATGACACTGGAACAGCTCGTTGTTTTGAATGCGATCGTCGAACAAGGAACGTTTAGAGGCGCAGCAGAGCAGTTAAACAAAGCGCAATCGGCAATCAGTCACATGCTAAAGAAGCTCGAAGTTGAGCTTGGATTTGCCGTGCTATCTCGCGAAAATTATCGCCCTGAGCTGACCGAAAGAGGCGAGGTTTATTACCGGCACTCCCTCCGCGTTCTGCAGCGAGTGCAAGATCTGAAATCCATCGCCAGAACGCTAAACTCCGAACAAGAGGCCGAAGTCGCCCTTACGGTCACTGCCACTTTTCCATTTTCGCCTATCTTGGGGTTAATCGGCGAAATGACGTCTCGGTATCCAGCCACCCACATCCGGGTCGCGCGCGACAATATGGGGGGATCGTTGGAAAGACTGCTGGCTGATGAGGTTCAGATTGCGATCTCTACACTGGATGGCGCACCATTGGATCGGATTGAGGCCCTGCCCCTTGCACCTGTCACGATCTTACCGGTTGCGCATCCCGATTTTCCTGCCGCGCGCGAAGGCAGCGTCAATTCTGATGCAGAAATGCAATCTCATATTCAGATCGTGGTTTCCGACAGCGGATCAATCAACAAACAAAGCCGGGGCATATTGCCCGGCGGGTTGCGATCAACTGTGTCAGATTTCACCACGAAAAAGGAGATTCTGCTTGCGAATATGGGATGGGGCGGCATGCCCCAACACATGATCCAGCAAGAGTTGGACCAAGGGGACCTTGTCCGGCTTAATGTTGAAGGCTACCCGCCTGTTCGGGTCGAACATTTTGCAATGCGCCGCCGGGATGTCACAATTGGCACGGTCGCACAGGCAGTTTGGGACAGGCTGAAGGGTGCGACCTAGGCCCATCGGTGATGATCGTTTCGCCCTCGTGGTCGCCCGCACGCCACAGATAGTGCGTCTCGCCATTGATCTTCACAAACATCTCAACGAGGTGCCAGCGCCAATGGTGAAAGCCCCTCAGCCTTGAGGCGCACTGTCTTCTAATGTCTGATGCAAACATCGGACTGGAGCGGCCGGTTTCTTGCGTCTGGGCATCGCCATCGCCCTACCCAATCAGCGCCAATTCCCAGTCAGGTCCGTTTAGTCTGACAAGCCCCCATAACCTCTCGGCGATTCGTCCGACAACTCTACTGCCCCCCATCAAAAAAAATCACCAAATCCGGCAATGCGCTTAAAACTCCGCTGCCCGATAAATCCTCCCCGCACTCATTCAATGTGCTTGTAAAATCACGCACATCAGCACCTTCCTTATCAAAGAAAAGTGATGCGGCCTCTCGCAACCTGACCAACCGATATTTCCGGGAGAACGGAGCAAACGGATTGTTTTGAAAGCGATCCGGCTCCAACCCGTATGTTGAAACCCGCGCAACGTGCCTTGTACGCCATGCAATGTCTGCGGATCTAACTGCCAAGCATGGGGATTGCGCGCTATGGCTTAGATGAACTGCGTACAAGAAGGCTTTCCATGCTGTCCTATGGCTTTGCTCTCCTTCGAGGCACCTAAGAACCTCAAAGTCAACTGCAGGATCATTCATAGTGTTAAAGTCAAGAACATTGCCGCGCAAACCACACGCCTGATCTGCTTCGCTCACTTCACGGTGCATAGATTCCTCAGCAGCCCAAATGTCCTTCAACATGCAGCTTAAGCAGGGGATTACACGTATATTGGATGCCTTCGGGCGGGCTAATGCTTCTCCGCCTCCTCTTGGGGCGCGGTCCACAGTCTCGTCAGGAGCGGTGGCGTGGGGAAGTCCAATTGCTTCGACTTCCTCCGGAAACTCCAGATCAGGCAAGGTCTCAGTTGCTGATGCATTGCAGGCGACAACCAAAAGTGGCGCAAAAAGAGCAAACCTATTCACCCGAACTTCCTGCATCGCACCGCATCACCAAGTGTTGGTGGACCAGCAAGCAATTGCGCATAAATATTCACCGAAACCTCTCCCATGGTGCTGTCAGACTAACTGCAACTTGTCTCCGATTGATGGAACTATGGCAAGGTCGAGCTGGGTTTAGGCAGCAGATCTTCGACATTGCGGAGCGAAAGTGGAAAGCGAACATACATCAAAACCGCAATACGGATGACTTCGGGCGATGACTTGAAATATAGGAACGGACCGGCCGGTTTCTTGCCTCTGGGCATGGCCATCGCCCTACCCAATCAGCGCCAACTTTCAATCAAGTCCGTTTAGTCTGACAAGCCCGTTCGCAGGCTCACTCATCCAAGGCTTCCTTCATGAAATTTGCGCAATCTTCGCGATTGTTGAGTGTTGAAAAATCACGACCGAAAACTTTTTTCGATAACATCGGGTCGGAGACATGCGCTACAGAAGCAGTGACTCCATAGATTTCCCCGCTTGTATCCCCAACAACCACAAACTCCCGGCCTGCATCTGAACGAAACCTATATGTATTCGCAATGACACACACGGGGTCATAGGTTATTACTTTTTGGGATAGGGGGGTAGGAGTGCAACCTATTTCGTAATGACCGCAAGGGAATGCCATTCCATCGAAAATATACTCAAAGGAACGATAGTCACCGTCTGCTGAAATCCAACCTTTGCCGCTCCACACCATGACTTGTAGTCTGAAAGACCTACAGTGCGAGAGCGGCCCGACACCCAAGGTTTGCTGGCCATGGGACTGCCAAATAAGGCAGAATTCCCGCAATTTAGCCCCATCCGGCGAGATTCCATAGCCGAAGTCGTTCACCGTTACCATACCAGTAATGAAGAGCCCTTCGACCGAGCTGCCGACGTATTCCAGCGCGGAACTCTTGCCTTGAAGAGCCGCCAGTTGGGCACGCCGAATTAAATCTAAATCCCACGGGCCATCGGCACGAAGATAAGCTTGAATGTCAAATTTTTCATCGGGCATCGAACCCGCACTCACTCTCTCGGCCTCCACCCCTTTATCGGTGGGAATGTAGATCACCTGCTGGTCGCTGGCGGAATAGTTGGTACTACATGCCGCCAATAGCAAAGCGGCCATCAAAGCGGCAGAACGCCTCGTCCGCTGAAAAAAGACGGTGATACCGCAAGCAATGTTAGGCCGAGGCCCAAATAGCCGTTGATGTAGTGCTTTCAAAGCTCAACCCCCATTCCTCAGCCACCTACATTCAATGCAATCTACTGAAATTCAAGCAGTGAATTTCCACAACACCTTTAATGCCTTCCGATCGCGAAAGCAAAGTACTGCGAATAGCCTTTCTAGCGCCTGGTATCCAAAGCGACATAATGAAAGGTCTGCAGCGCCTTCGATCAATCTGCAGCGCCTCAGATAGATGCATATTCCTCTAAGCTGGGATGCGCAGCGCACAGCTCTTGGCTGGATGGAAAACGCGACTCCCTGATCCTCCTGATCCGATCCCTTCTCGTGCAGAAAAATTCCCTGATATAAAGAATAAGTTCCCTGCTATTCCAACAACAGGGAATTGCCGTTCGGTTGCATCCACGTTGCTGTTTTTCATGGGCAAATTATCGAACGAATTTTTCGGCACGGCCGAAACAACACTCAGATTGCCTGCTTTTCCACAAATTTCCCTGTAAATTGGGCACTATCAGGGAAACCCAACCTTCTTTGTTTGGCCAAGAGACCCCTACGCAAAACGCGCCCAAATACGGCGAATTTATCATGCAGAGACAGGCGATCGTGACGGGTTATACGCCGCAAACCCGCGCAAATCAGGCGTTGCTGGGAAGCTAAATTATTCGGAGACCAGTGCTGGGGATGGCTGGCGGAGAGACAGTCCGCCTAACCTTTTCTCTAGCTTGTTGTATTTAATAATATTTTTTAAGGAAGCCTGCCTCCATACCAAGTTTTTTACCAAGTTATGAATGCGTTGCGCTCAAATATTTCGGC
>Ga0209345_10006368_pt1 | contig 10707 bp, 8 predicted proteins | sample Cruoilmetagenom7_FD_187294 | JGI IMG/M metagenome (GOLD analysis project Ga0209345, IMG submission 187294) | Oil polluted marine microbial communities from Coal Oil Point, Santa Barbara, California, USA - Sample 7 (SPAdes) (version 2) | ecosystem: Environmental > Aquatic > Marine > Oil seeps ...
CCCTAATTTTAACATCATTTGTAAATCTTACAAACATCCAAATGTTTAAAATAACAATAGCTAAAATAACAATAAATGTGAAAATATCTCCAGAAACAAAATTTAAAAGTATTTTTTGAATTCCTAAAGAGGTAATACTTGCTAACATTATCCAAGAAAATTGTTCCACTAAATCATTAATAGGGTCTAGTACTTCTCCTATACTAATTGTTAGAATTGCTGCATTTATCTCTGTACCTTGAGCTAATGAGATTGCACCATTAAGACCTTTTGCTACAGCAAATACTTTGACTGCATTGTTAAGAGAGTCTTCAACTATAGATTCCCCTTTTTGATCTATTTGAACGGTATAAGATATGATGATAAGAAAAAGTGAGAGTATTATAATAACTAGTTTGTTTAAATTTGTTGTTGTATGGCGTAACATATAGTAATCCTTTTATAGAAATATTGTATTTATTATACTTAAATTTAGTTATCCTATAACTTTGCTCTTATTTTATATAGATATGTTATCATTAAGTTAATTGATTTTGGAGGTATTTATGAAGGTTTTTGTTATATATATTTTATTGTTGTTATCTTTTATATCCTCTATGTATGGTAATGAAAAAGTAACATTACAACTTAAGTGGTTTCATCAGTTTCAATTTGCAGGATATTATGCAGCCAAAGAGAAAGGCTTTTATGACGAAGTTGGACTTGATGTTGACATTAAACAAAGAGATATACGATTCAATAATGTAGAACAGGTTATAAATAATGAAGCTCAATATGGAATTTCTGATTCTATTTTAATGTTGTATAAAGCAAAAAAACAGCCAGTAGTAGTTGTCTCTCCAATTTTTCAACACTCACCTAGTGTTTTAATAGCATTAAAAAGTAGTGGAATAAGTTCACCCTATGAATTAAATAAGAAGAATATGATTTTTTATCCAAATGATACTGATGGTTTTTCAATTTTAGCGATGTTAAAAAAGCTAAATATTAAACCTAATATTATTCGAAAAAGAGAGAAAAATGACTATTTAAAGCTTATAAATAAAGAGGTAGATCTCACCCCTGCCTATTTGAGTAATGAACCATTTTATTTTCAAGAAAGAAATATAGGAATTAATATTATAAACCCAATGAATTATGGTTTTGATTTATATGGTGATATGTTGTTTACCAATCAAAATGAGGTAGAGAAACATCCTTTGCGAGTAAAACGATTTAAAGAAGCAACTTTAAAAGGATGGAAGTATGCTTTAAATAATAAAGAAGAGATTATTCAATTGATTCACAAAAAGTATAATAAAACTAAATCAATTGAACATTTGAGATTTGAAGCAAATGCAATTGAACAACTTATATTGAAAGATACTATCCCTTTAGGAACTATTGATAGGGGAAGAATACAATATATTTATAACTTATATGAAGAATATGGACTTTCAAAAGATAAATTTGAGATACAAGATTTTATTTTTGAAGAGTATGTAAATAATCACCACTCCATAGATTTAACAAAAGAGGAAAAAGAGTATTTAAAAAACAACCCAATATTAAAAGTTCAAAATTTATCCTCATTTCCCCCTTATAATTTTAATGAGAATAATAAAGTATTAGGATACTCAGTTGATTATGTTCGGTTAATTGGAAAAGTTTTAGGTATTCAAGTTGAGTTTATAACTGGTAAAACATGGGAAGAATCATTAGTGATGTTAAAAAACAAACAACTCGACTTAATTCCTGGTGTAGCAATTACTGAAGAGAGAAAGAAATTTATTACCTATACAGATATAAACAATTTTAATTATCAAGTAGCATTAGGGGTAATAAAAGAGAGTGGTATAAACTCTTTTGATGATTTAAAGGACAAAACTATCTCTGTGTTAAAAAATACATTTCTTCACCGTATTTTACAAGATAAATATCCAAATCAAAAGTTATTAGCTACTCCAACTGTTAAAGAAGCTGTAGAAGCTGTTGCGTCTGGGAAAGCAGATGCTGTAATAGATAATTTGGCAACGGTAGAGTATTATAAAAATAGTGGATGGCTAGGAAACTTAAAAACATTAAAGATGGACCAAGTAGCGCATATCCCTCAAAATACGGGCGCATATTTTGGAATTGCTAAAGATAATTATCTCTTAAAGTCAATTTTAGAGAAAGCAAACTCCTCTTTATCTTTTAATGAGCTTCTTTCATTACAAAAAAAGTGGTTAAATGTTAAGTCTGAAAATACTATTCAATGGAATGATGAAGAACTAGCATATCTTAAACAAAAAAAAGAACTCAAATATTGTATCAATCCAAATTGGTTACCATTTGAAAAAATAGAAAATGAACAACATATTGGTATGACATCTCAATATATAAAAGAGTTTGAAAAGAACTTACCTATCTCAATGAAGATATATAAAACGCAAGAGTGGACAGATACAATAGAATCTGCTAAAAATAGAAAATGTGATTTTGTAACAATTATGATGGATACAAATGAGAGAAGAAAAGAGTTTAGCTTCACACAAAATATTATGGATATACCTTTAGTTATAGCAACTAAACAAAATAAACCTTTTATAAATGATATTTCAGATGTGTTATCTGAAACTTTTGCTATTGTAAAAGGTTTTGCATATATAGAGGTATTAAAGAAACAATACCCAAGTATTAAAATAGTTGAAGTAAAAGATATTTACGATGGACTTTCAAAAGTAAATAAAGGGAGTGTATATGGATGTATTGGTGTATTACCAGTAATTGGGTATAACATTCAAGAACATTTTTTAGGAAATCTGAAAATAGATGGAAAACTACAAGAGAGTGTTGGATTACCAATAGCAACAAGAAATGACGAACCAATACTAAAAGATATTTTTAATAAACTAATTAATAACATATCTGCAGAAAAAAATCAAGAGATATTAAATAAGTGGCTATCTATTAAGTATGAAGAGCAGATGAACTATAAATTGATTTTTTATATAGTGAGTGTATTTTTAGTAATTATTCTAACTGTAATTATAAAAAATAGGGCTATAAATAAAGTTAATTTAGAAGTTAAGCAGATAAATAATCGGTTATCTGAATATATCGAAGTGGTAGATGAGAATGTTTTAACTTCAACAACAGACAAAAGAGGAGTAATAACTTATGTATCGCAAGCCTTTTGTGATATTAGTGGGTATACAAAAGCAGAACTTATAGGGAAAAGACATAATATTATAAGACATCCAGATACCCCAAAAGAATTATTTGAAGATTTATGGTCGACGATTACATCTGGAAAAACTTGGAAAGGTGAGATTAAAAATAAAAATAAAAATGGAACATTCTACTGGGTTGATGCTGTTATCTCACCTATATTTGATGATGATAAAAATATAACAGGATACACTGCAATCAGACATGATATTACCAATAAGAAACTTGTTGAAGAGTTATCTATCAAAGATGAGTTAACTAAACTTTATAATAAGCGATATTTTAATGAAGTATTTGAAAAAGAGCTCAATAGAGCAAAAAGAGATAATCATACTTTTGGTTTAATGATATTAGATATTGATTTTTTTAAACAATATAATGATAATTACGGTCATCAAAAAGGTGATTATGTATTAGAAGAGGTTGGTAAAGAGTTGCAAAAAATATGTCAGCGCTCTTCTGATATCGCGTATAGAATTGGTGGAGAAGAGTTTGCTATTACATTTACACAATATTTTGAGGAAGATGCAATAAAGTTTTCAAAATTAGTTAATCAAAGAATAGAGGCATTAAAGCTTGAACATAAATACAACAAGGCAAGTGAGTATATTACTGTATCAATTGGTCTTTATACTGATAGTGGTGAAAAACTAGCTAACATGAAAGAGATTTACCATTTTGCAGACTTGGCACTTTATCAAGCAAAAGAAAGTGGTCGTAATCAAGCTATTCTATATAAAGACAAAGATTTAAGTTAGAAAATATTTTGTATAAAAAAAGCCCCTTTGAAACTCAAAGGGGCTTTTTACTGCAAACTTAATAAAGTTATTTGGTTAAAACTTCTTTTACAGCTTTTCCAATTTCAGCTGGACTTACAACAACTCTAACTCCAGCAGCTTCTAAAGCAGCCATTTTTTCAGCTGCAGTTCCAGCACCGCCACTTACGATAGCACCAGCATGACCCATTCTTTTCCCTTTAGGAGCAGTTTGACCAGCAATAAATGCTACAACTGGTTTTGTGATGTTCTCTTTGATATAAGCAGCAGCTTGTATCTCTAAATCTCCACCAATCTCACCAATCATAACAATTGCTTCTGTTTCTGGATCTGCTTCAAACATAGGAAGAAGTTGTTTGTATGATAATCCAATAATTGGATCTCCACCAATACCAACAGCAGTTGTAATACCAAAACCTTCATTACACACTTGGTTTGCACCTTCATATGTTAATGTTCCACTTTTAGAGATAAGACCTACATTTCCTTTTTTGAAAATTGCACCTGGCATAATACCTATTTTACATTCTTCAGCTGTAATAATTCCTGGACAGTTTGGTCCAATTGTCATCATACCATGTTTCATAGCATATGCTTTTGCAGCTTGCATATCTCTAACAGGAGCACCTTCTGTAATAATAACAGCTAGTTCAATCCCTGCATCAGCAGCTTCCATAACAGCATCTGCCACAAAAACAGGCGGCACAAATATCATAGACACTGTTGCACCCGTTGCATCTACAGCACATTGAACAGTATTAAATACAGGTTTACCTAAATGCTCTTGACCACCTTTATTGGGAGTAACACCACCCACAATATTTGTTCCATAAGCTATACATTGCTCAGCATGAAAAGTTCCCTCTTTACCAGTGAAACCTTGAACGATTACTTTTGTATCTTTATTTACTAAAATTGACATCTATTATACTCCCTTATTGTGCTGCCGCAGCTTCAACTGCTTTTTTCGCACCATCACCTAAATCTGTTGCACTAATTACATTTGATATTCCAGCATTTTTAAGTATCTCTGCTGCTTCTGGTGCATTTGTTCCATCAAGTCTTACAATAACAGGGACTCTTACATCTACCATTTTTGTAGCTTCTAGTATACCATTAGCAATTCTATCACATCTTACAATACCACCAAAAATATTAACAAAAATTGCTTTTACTTTTGGATTTTTTAAAATAATTTCAAAACCTTTTGCAACAGTCTCAGCATTTGCTTTTCCACCAACATCAAGGAAGTTTGCAGGTGTTCCACCCATATAGTTAATAGTATCCATAGTACCCATAGCAAGACCAGCACCATTTACCATACAACCAATTTCACCATCAAGTGAAATATATGAAAGACCATATTGACTAGCTTCTCTTTCATCATGGTCTTCTTCACTAATATCTCTCATATCTTCAATATCAGGGTGTCTTCCTAGTGCAGAATCATCAAATCCCATTTTTCCATCAAGTGCTAAGAAATCTCCAGCTCCTGTTTTAATAAGAGGATTTATCTCAATCATCTCAGCATCATTTTCCATATAAACAGTATATAATGCTTTTGCAAATTTTATAAATTTACTTTGTTCAGCTTTATCTGTGATACCTAGTCCAAAAACTAGTGCTCGACCATGAAAACCTTGGAATCCAATTGCAGGGTCAACTGCAACTTTAATGATTTTTTCTGGTGACTCTTCTGCTACTTTTTCTATCTCCATACCACCTTGGGTAGACGCCATAATAACTGGCATCTCTTTAGCTCTATCTAAAACTACACCTAGGTAAAGCTCATCTTTGATATCAGCTCCCTCTTCGATATATACTTTATGTACCTCTTTCCCTTCAGGTCCTGTTTGGTGTGTTACTAAAGTCATGTGTAAAATTTCACTTGCTAGTTGTTCAACCTCTTCGATTGATTTAGCAACTTTTACTCCACCACCAAGTCCTCTTCCACCTGCATGGATTTGAGCTTTAACGACCCAAATGCTTCCACCTAATTCATGTGCAGCCGCAACTGCTTGTGATGGTGTATTTGCAACGATACCTCTTGGAGTAGGTACGCCGTATTTAGCAAAAATTTGTTTCGCTTGATATTCGTGAATATTCATCGTTTCTCCTGTTGACTAGATTTGAATTTAAAAAATTATAGCTAGTTAGTCATTTAACTAGTTTTAGATTTTTATTAAAAATATATTTTTAGGTAAAATAAGTTACAAATTGTATCAAAAGTTAGAAAAATGTTACTTTTCTAACTTATAATGTGTTTCGTTTAGATACTTTGTTACTTTCTCTTGTTCCTCTGGAAACCATCCAATCTGGAGAGAATTGTCACATGCACTTACCCATGATGCTAAGTTTTTAATATTTTGAACCTTCTGGTTCATCTTATCAAACTCTCCATCTACAATGTGACATTTTTTACAATTTGCTTTATTAAATAACTCCTTACCTTTTAAGGCATCGTCACTTAACTGTGAAGCATGTAAAGTTATACTACAAGTAGCAATCAATAGCGAATTATATATTACATATTTTAAATTAATCATTTCAAATCCTTTCTATTAATACTTAAGTGTATAAAAAATTATGTTAAATCATGATTAATTTTTTGCGATAATTATTTAAAATCTAGCGTTGATACTAGACTTTGATTTATAAAATAGTAGATTGAATTATTGTTATTTTACTTCGGCTCATAAAGTAATACATTTAGTATTACTTATTTTACTTCGGCTCATAAAGCAATACATTTAGTATTACTTATTTTACTTCGGCTCATAAAGCAATACATTTAGTATTACTTTATTTTACCTCATACTGTTCTCGACCCATTTGATAAAGATCCGCACCATAAGTATCATTGATAACTGTTACTGGAAAGTTTTCAACTTCAAGTTTTCTAACAGCTTCAGGTCCCAATTCTGGATACGCAATAACTTCAGCAGATTTAATCTGTTTCCCAAGAAGTGCACCAGCACCACCTGTTGCACCAAAATAAATTCCACCATACTCTTTACAAGCATCTTTTACATCTTGGTTTCTTTTCCCTTTTCCTATCATCCCTTTACTACCATGTTTTAACATAGTTGGGGAGTAACTATCCATTCTGTAACTTGTAGTTGGTCCAGCACTTCCTATAGGGTCACCTGGTTTTGGAGGTGTTGGTCCTACAAAATATATTACACTTCCTTCTAAATCAAAAGGAAGCTCCTCGCCAGCTTCTATTAAATCAACAAGTCTTTTATGTGCAGCATCACGAGCTGTAAATATTACACCACTAAGATATACTATATCGCCAGCTTTTAACATTCTTGTTTGTTCTTCTGTTAATGGAGTTGTTAAATTATATGTTTTACTCATTTTTCATTGCCTCTTAAATTGTGATATGTGTGTGTCTAGAACTATGACACTGAACATTTACAGATACTGGTAAACTAGCTATATGACATGGATTTGATTCTATATGAACTGCAAGAGCTGTTTTTGTTCCACCCATACCCATAGCACCAATACCAAGATTGTTTATCTCAGTTAAGATTCTTTGCTCTAACTCATCCATCTCTGGATCTTCATTATGTGTCCCTAATGTTCTAAAAAGAGCATGCTTTGAACTAATAGCAGCTTTTTCAAAAGTACCACCAATCCCAACTCCAACTGTAATAGGAGGACAAGGATTTGGTCCAGCATTTGAAATAACCTCTTTTACATACTCAACAATTCCATCTTTCCCAGCAGCTGGTGGAAATACTGTAGCTCGTGATACATTTTCACTTCCACCACCTTTTGCTGCATATTCGATGTCTATTTTATCTCCAGCAACAATATCAAAATGGATAATTGCTGGTAGGTTATATCCAACTGTGTCTTTTAGATTTGCACGACTGAATGGCTCACATGTACTAGCTCTAAGATAAGCATCTGTATACCCTTGTTCTGTCCCTTTATTTATAGCATCTTTTAGAAGTCCACCATTGATTTTTACTTCATCACCAACTTTTACAAAAAACACTGCAAGTCCTGTATCTTGACACAAAGGTCTTTTCTCATCTTTTGCAATATCGGCATTTTCTAAAATTTGTTTTAATACCTCTTTTGATACTGGTGATTTCTCATCTTCCATAGCTTGTTTTAAAGCATCATAAGCATCTTGTGGTAAATCCGTTCCACAGTGAACAATGATATCTCTAACAGCTTTTACTACATCGTTAAACTCTATTACTCTCATGTAAACTCCATATTACTAAAATATTTTATGACTTAATAATATCATCAAACTAGTTAATAAACTATAAAAAAAAGGATAAGCTTTTTTGCTTATCCTTTTTTGTGTAGTTTTGCTACTTTTTGTTTTAGTTATTAGAAAAAATTATTCTTAGTTAAAACCTCAATACCTTTTTTTATGGTTGTAACAGACTGTTTAAATTTGTCTTGAAGTTCTTCATCTAACTCTAGTTCGATAATTTTTTCAACTCCATTTTTTCCAACAATGATAGGAACACCAACTGATACATCTTTATATCCATATTCACCATTAAGTAAAACAGATGATGGGATAATAATTTGACTATCATTTAAAATAGCTTCAACCATAACAGCTACACATCTTCCTGGTGCATAATAGGCACTAGTTCCTAGATGTTTTACTATTGCAGCTCCTCCTGTTTTAGTTCGAGCAATAATTTGCTCCATATTCTCTTTTGAGATTATCTCTGTAATTGGAACTCCACCAATTGAAGAGAGTGATGGTACAGGTATCATATTTTCACCGTGATCACCTATAACCATAGCTCGTGTCTGTGCTCTTCCATATCCTAGGTGGTTGTTGATTTGATATGCCATTCTAGAACTATCTAAAGCTCCAGCCATACCAATAATCCTACTACTATCCCATCCTGTGATTTTGTGACAAACATAACTCATCACATCTAATGGATTTGATACACAGATAATTATTGCATTAGGTGAGTATAGTTTTATATTTTCAACTACCTCTTTAGTTATTTTTGCATTTATAAGGAGTAGATCTTCTCTTGTCATCTCTCCTGTTCTTGGAACTCCTGCAGTTATAACTACAATATCACAATTTTTCATATCAGATGGTTGTTCTGCTCCCCAAACTTTTGTACCAGATGGAGAGAATGAAGTTGCTTGCTCGATATCTATAGCCTTTCCAATAGCAATATCTGTATCTATATCATAAAGGATTATTTCGTTACAAGTTCCAGTCATCGCTAAACTAAATGCAGCTGTTGCTCCTACTGCTCCTGCACCAATAATCCCAACTTTTCTATTTGTCATAATGCTTCCCTAAAATCTATCATATTTATAAGTAATTAAATTAGCATAATTAAGATTATAAAATTTAAATGATTAGTTTTTTTTGTAGTGGAGTATAGCAAAGTGTAACTATTTGACACTATTTAACTACTAATAAGTTTCAATCTTAAAAACTGAATGCAGATTAACCTATACTCTAATATTAAGAATTATTCTATATAAACTCTTCTTAAAACATATTTAATTATAATATTGACTATGGATAAAAGAATTATATGTCAACGATGTAAGTCTTACTATGTGACATGGGAAAAAAACAAGCCACATGGGTGTAGAGCTTATGGTTTTAAGTCTCAGGCTTTACCAGCTATAGTTGTAAAACAAAGTAGTGGAGTAGAGTGTAGTTTCTATGAACCAAAAAATAGAAAAATATAAAACTGAATAGTGAATTGAACTAAAAATTGTTATAAATCAAATAATTTAAACAAAATGATTGTATCATAATTGATGAAGAATATATAGGAGAATGAATTGTTATATGAAGAGTTAAAAACAACTGTTAAAAATCTAGGTTTTTCTACAATTGAGAGTTTTGCTAATTATGTAGGTGTTACACCTAGTGATATATTAGATTGGGAGCAAAGAGATGAGATACCTTATACAATAGCTCTTATTGTACATCTCCTTCAAGGGGAACAAGATGTACCGGGTGATAATAATTCACTTGATCTTTTGGTTGAAGAGTGTTTACCTCTTGCTGCTTTGCTTGAAGAGTCTTCAAGTTTTCCTGCAAAATTAGAAGAGATGTTTGTATTACAAAAGAAACTTAACGATGATACAAATGGTACAAACTGGGAATTAGGTATAAATAAATACGATAAAGAGATTAATTGGTTAAGATGTATTCATATGGAAGTAGCGGAACTTATTGATTCTACACCTTGGAAACATTGGAAAAATATCAGTGATCAACCAGATCTTAATAATCTTCATGTGGAACTTGTAGATGTATGGCACTTTTTAATGAGCTATATTTTACAAGAGACAAATATTCCAAAAGCGGTATCTTTAGTAAATACACATTGTATCTATGAAGCTGTAGAGATAGAAGATATAGATGTGAAACTTATAGTAAAAGAAGCTGAAAAACTTTCTTATATAGCATTTGCAATAGAAACTGGAAATATGCCACAATTTAGTGGTGTTGAAAGATTTATTGATCAATTCTTTAGATGTTGTAAACTTTCAGGTCTTAGCTTCACTTGGTTACAAAAACTTTATATAGGGAAAAACTCTTTAAATAAGTTTAGACAAGACAATGGCTATAAAGAGGGTACTTATATAAAAGAATGGAATGGACAAGAAGATAATGTAGTGATGATAGAGATATTGGAAGAGTTGGAAAATGCTTCTTATAACACAGTATACAAAGAGTTACAAATTAAATATGATATGTTAGACT